>Ga0256845_1000012_pt1 | contig 157692 bp, 130 predicted proteins | sample RiftiametaG_FD_189101 | JGI IMG/M metagenome (GOLD analysis project Ga0256845, IMG submission 189101) | Tube worm associated microbial communities from hydrothermal vent at the East Pacific Rise, Pacific Ocean - Riftia | ecosystem: Host-associated > Annelida > Integument > Unclassified ...
TTATCCCATTATCTAAATCGGATATGATTTTTTCCTTTAAAGCAAAAGGTAATACTACTCTTTTTTTCTTCTTTTTATCCATTACAACTATAATTTAGTTGTATAGCTATTTCAGGACAAGACACAAGTAAATAGCATTAAAACAAACTTAGGAAAATTGTATTTGAAGTAAACAGTAGTTATAACGGAAGTCTATTTCCACTTAACCTTCTAGGGCCAAACGCTACAATGTTGGCGTCTAACGTACCTCCGATTTGGAACCATCCATCATATTCTACTTTTTCAAATATTGTGTATGACGTTTCAAGTTTTAATATTCCATATTCAACGGATTGCTTTGACTATGAGATTTTTTTCACAAATGGACTTGTTTTAACAAGTTCTATTTCAGATACACATCCAAAACCATTTTGTAAATTAGAATGTAAACTAGATTCATCACCTTGTAACGCAGAGTTTAAAGTAATAACAAATAGTCTTGGAAATGGAATGAGTTCTGCTGTAATACAAGTAATAGATCCTAGTGTAAGTATTAGTTATATAGAGTTCTATCAAAATAATGTATTAACATATACTGGAGCACCTCAAAGTTATATGTTATCTCCTGGGTCTTATAAAATATGTATTGTAGTACTAAATAAAACAGGTGAAGAATGTAGAAGTTGTCAGGAATTCATTATTAAAGATAAGACTGGAGAGTGTATGGATTTTGATGGTACTAATGATTATTTGATATCTCAAACGAATGTTTTGAATAACATTGGAACTGGAGATTTTACTTTTGAAGCTACTGTGAATGCTCTTAATGCTGAGCAAGGAAATCATCCAATGATTTTTTCTAATCAAGGGGTTTCTCTATTTTTCCATAATAATTGGGGTGGATCATTTACACGTATGCTTTGTCTTCAATTAGGTGGTGTAAACTATCTTCTAATGAATAATGGAACATTCAATGCTAATATATTAGACGGAGAATGTCATCATGTAGCAGTTAGTAGAAGAAATACTAAATTGTCTTTTTATATTGATGGACAGTTTGTTGGTGCAAGAGCTATTTCTGGTAATCCTAGTATTTCCGGAGGTGAATTGAATATTGGAAAGTATCACTCTAATGCTTACTTTTTTGATGGAAATATTTCAGAAGTGAGAATTTGGAAAGGTGCTAGAACAGATGATGAAATTAGTGATAATATGAACATTCCAATTTCTATTCAATCAGGATTAGAGGCTTATTTCCAATTAAATGACGGAGCAGGACAAATTGCTGACAATAAGGTGGACAATTTTGATGCTCAATTAGGATCAACTGGATCTGTAGATGGAAATGATCCCTCATGGACTGAAGGATGTTGTAACAAAGGGCCAGTGGATGGAAATGAAAAGAATAAACAATTTTCGTCAAGTGAAATTATGTTAAAGCAGGATATTTCAGTTTACCCTAACCCTTCAAATGGTTTATTTAATGTTAAAATTGAAAATAGTGAGAATAGTGTTATTGAAGTTGTAAATTCATTAGGTAAAACTATTTTAATTCAAAATGTAAATTCAAATATTTCTAATATTGATTTAACAAGTCAACCAAATGGTGTGTATTTTGTTAAAGTTGTATCAGGTGAACTTATGGAAGTAAAAAGAGTTATTAAAAACTAATGGTAATTTTATGAAATGTAAAGGGTGGAAATTTAATTTCCACCCTTTTTTTGTTAGAATATTATAATTTATTAAATACTTTTAATTACGAATTCTTAATCTCAAAATTGGACGTTAAATTGTTATTTAACAACGACTCAAATTCTATCATTGTAGAATATGAATTCTCAAGCTTACAATTATAAATAATTGTAATTCCATTTGAAAATAGTACTTTTTGTTCTCCATCTAAGTTATATTCAGACACATATGTTGCCTTGAGGTATAATCAAAATTGAGGTAATAAATGCATTTTTTATGACTTGCTTTTTGTTAAAAAAATTAATTGATTTAAAATTAATTATTAAAATGGTGTTAGTAGATGAACAATTGTAATGATGACAGATGAATTTATGATATCATTAGAGCGTAGAAGAAAAGAAGCCTTTTTTTGGAGCTATGAATAGACTTTACTTTTTTATTATAACGGGAATGGAACTAATGTTCTTTTTTTTATTCGAATAAATAATGCCATAAACCAAATGCTCATGCAATCTTGCCGAATACTCATACAGTCTTACCAAATATACATTGAGTAAAAATTACTAAATATAAATCTCTAATTTCGGTCTTGTCATGAGAAATTAATGGCGAGTATAAACTTTAAAGAAATATAAAAATGAAAGAAATGAAAAAAATTGGATTAGTCCTGTTAGCTACAGTAGCTTTTGGTTTGACGACTAAAGCTCAATCCTTAGAATGGGCAGAAAGTATGGGCGGAAGCTCATTTGACGGAGGTCTTGATATTGTATCAGATGCCGCAGGGAATGTTTATACAACAGGATATTTTACTGGAACTGTAGACTTTGATCCTGGTGCAGGAATTCATAATTTAACAGCTGTTAATAATAATGATATTTTTATCCAGAAATTAGACCCATCAGGAAATCTAATTTGGGCAAAAAGTATAGGTGGTAATGCTGAAGATTCGGGCCAATCAATAACTTTAGATCCCTCAGGAAATGTATTAATTAGTGGGAAATATCTCGGAACAGTAGATTTTAATCCTAGTGCAGGGATATCGAATTTACACGCTCCTGGATTAGTATATAATACATTTATATTAAAATTAAGCGCTTCAGGGACTTTTATATGGGCGAAAAATATCAAGGCTACGAACACTTCAATTACAACAGATGCATCTGGTAATGTTTATACTGCTGGAAGTTTTGCTGGTACTGTAGATTTTAACCCAGCACCAGGTAGTGCTTCCAATATGACGTCTGTAGGTCTCGTTTCAGATTATATTCTAAAATTAAATCCCTCAGGAAATTTTATTACGGCAATTTCAGGACAAGGAAGTGGAGGTAAATCAATAGATGATATTACAATTAACAGTGCTGGTAATCTATGTGCCGTTGGAGTATTTTCAGGAACGGTTGATTTTGATCCAAGTGCAGGTGCGGCAAACGCATCATCACTCGGAGGAGGAGGAGATGTTTATATAATGGAATTAAGTCCTTCTTTGACTTTTAATTGGGTAAAACAAATGCCAAGTCCAGCATCAGGATTACGTATAGCAAACGGTATTGCGACAGATGCTCTAAATAATATTTATATATGTGGAACATATTCTTGGAGAATTGACATAGACCCTGGGGCTGGTATACATGTCTTAGCCGGTGGATCTGGTTTTAATGCTTTCGCTGCGAAATTTGATGTTTCTGGTAATTTATTATGGGGAAAGAGTATATCTGGACTAGGTACAGAAAGAGCTAACTCAATCGATTATAACTCCAATGGAGATGTTTATGTAATTGGAGAATTTGACAATACCGTAGATTTTGATCCAGGTGCTGGTACGTCATACGCATCAACATTAGGTGGTTCGGATCTGTTTATAGCAAGTTTTGATTCAGCAGGTGATTTCATAGAGGTCAGAACTATGGGAGGAGCCGGTCATGATTTGGGTCAAGGAATTGATATTAATCCATTGGATGATATCTATTCAACTGGTGAGTTTTTTCATACAGTGGATTTTAATCCTGGAGCTTCTACAAGTTACCTTTCAAGTGCCGGAAGCGGTGATATTTTTGTTCAGAAATTGAGTAATATTCCTATAGAAAAGTGTATTACGTTAGATGGGAATAATGATTACCTTGTTTCTCAAACTAATGCCTTTAATTCGCTTGGTACAACAGATTTTACTTTTGAAGCAACAATTAAAGGAAATGATAGCGATCAAGGAAATCATCCAATGATTTTTTCTAATGGAAGTGTTTCATTATTCTTTCACAATATCTGGGGTGGGTCATTTACTAAAATGTTATGTCTTCAATTAGGTGGAGCGAATTATATTCTAATGAATAACGGAAGCTTTAATGCCAATATCTTAGACGGAAAATGTCATCATGTAGCTGTTAGTAAAGAACATTCTAGACTGACTTTTTATGTGGATGGACAACCTATAGGAGTAAGAGAAATTATTGGTAACCCAACTATTGCTGGTGGTGATTTAAATATTGGTAAACACAGTTCTAATAAATATTTCTTTGATGGAAATATTTCACAAGTGAAAATTTGGAAAGGCGCTAGAACGCAAACTGAAATTGCAACAGATGCAAATGTTAGTATCCCAAATCATACGGATTTATTTGCTTATTTTGAATTAAATGATGGAAGTGGACAAATTGCAGACAATAATATAGATAGCTATGATGCTCGATTAGGATCAACAAACAGTGCAGATAGTAATGATCCTTTATGGACAGAGGGATGTTGTGATGGAGAAGATTTAAGTCGATTAGCAAGTAAGTCTGAGTCTAGATCAGAAAACTCTTTAGTTGTAGGTGATGATATATTTCCTCCTAATTGGGACAATTTAGAGAGAAACATTGAAATAAAACAAAACCTTGAAGTTTATCCTAATCCTACCAATGGAGTATTTAATGTTAAAATTGAGAATAGTGAAAATAGTGTTATTGAAGTTGTAAATGCATTAGGTAAAACTATTTTAATTCAAAATGTAAATTCAAATATTTCTAATATTGATTTAACAAGTCAACCAAAGGGTGTGTATTTTGTTAAAGTTGTATCAGGTGAAGTTCTAGAAGTAAAACGAGTTATTAAAAACTAATGGTAATTTTATGAAATGTAAAGGGTGGAAATTTAATTTCCACCCTTTTTTAGCTTTATCTAAACGACTTTTTTAAAGAAATTTGGGATACATTCACTTTTATTGTTTCTTCAGTAAGATTTTATAGTTTACTCAACCATAACTCTAATCCCATCGCTGTGTGATGTAAATTCTGGAGCATACATACATTGTATGGTTGTAATTCCGTTTGAAAATTGTCCTTTGTGCTGAACGCGTAAATCATATTCAAAGACGTAGGTTCCTTTTGGAATGTAATCAAAAAAGAAGTTGGTTGATGCATCTTTAGTTGCCTCATAATACCCTAACCCTTCTCTGTATTTATAACTAGACAATACATTGATAGGTTCAAACCCAGAAGCACGCATATCTTTCATATGTACATACTCTAAGTTTCTATCTGTACGTAATTCTATACGTACTCTTATTTTGTCACCCACTTTTAACCCGTTATTATCTGTTATTTTAGTTAATTTTTCACCTTCTGACGAATGGCTTAACTTATATAACTCCTTCTCTAATTTTAAATTAGTCTCAGCATAGGTAATTTTATCTAAGTCTTCAAAATATTGCCAGTATAAAGCACCCCATGCTACACCTGTTGTACTTTTCTTTATAGTTACGTTGCCCATCTCTGGTTTCACTTCTTCTCCTGTCCAATTCGTTTTGAAATAACCTGTTCCGGCTTGTGTATTCACATTGTATGGATTGTCATCTACAGTTTTTGTGTAGTTTATCGGCAGTCCACCAACTGTAATTTCAACTAGTTCATCCGAGGCCAATAAGTTAGTTCCTTTTAACAATAGGGCATAAACGGCTTCAGTGGTTTGTTTAGTTGTTTTCCAATTCGTTGTTTGCTTTTGTTTTAATAACCAAATTTTTAAATTTTCTACACTTTCTTGATCGTTTGCGACTTCATCAAATAATTCAATCATTACAGCCTGTGTTTCTATTGGTGCTTCATACCAACGGTAACCAGATGTATAACTTTTCCAATACATTCCAAATTCTTCATGTTGAATGGCGTTGTCTTTTAAAGACTTTACAATATCGGTAGATAGGGTAGGTATATTCATTCTGTGAGCAGCTAATCCAAGCATTCCTTTGGCGTAAATATTAAAGTTTAACCAATATGTTTCAGCTTGTGTTTTGTAATAATTAACAGCATCTTGAGTGGCTTTATTTAGTTTAACATTCGGAAAGTATGAACGAGCATATAAATACTGAATTTGGTTGTAACCAATATGTTGCTTTTTTAAATAGTCTTTATCCCATTTTTTAGCATTTTCAAAATCCTTTACTAATTCACCATCTAAATATTGAATTCCTTTTTGAATCATTGACCATACTTTATCGTTTTGGCGTATGTCTTTAATGCCTAAATGATCTAAGTGGCCCATTCCAGTAATAATGTGTTGGGTGATAAATCTACTTTCTTTCATACCCGGAAACCAGGGCCAACCTCCGTTGCTCGATTGTGTTTTTATGGTTTTATTCAATGCTTTGTCTAACTCTTTAGACATACGATTCATATCTAATAAAACAGATAAGTTTTTTTTACTTTCAGATTCACTATTGGCATCTAAAACCCAAGGCGTTTCTTCTAGCATAACAGACTTCAATTCTTGATTTTTGTTCAAATTACTTAAAAACGCATCTGGTGAATTTTTACCCCAGTCTTCCACCACTTGTTTAATTTTTGGACTTGAATTCATAATGTGACTCGCAATCACATTTGAATAATAACGGGTAAAGGTTTGCTCAGCACATTCGTAAGGATATTCCATCATATAGGGCATAGCTTGAACAGCATACCAAGCTGGGTTTGATGTGAACTCTAAGGTATAACTATGATGACGTAACGTACTACTACTTGCTGAGTTTTTTAACTTATCAAAACTGAAGGTTTTAGTTTCTTTACCTCTAATTGGTAATGGTAAACTTTCGGTAACTAGCATTCTATTACTTAAGATAGGAAGTACGTTTTCTTCTCCATCTGAGAAATTACCTGCTTGTGCTACAAATTTGTATTTAACGGCACTTAATTCATAAGGCACATCAATTAACCAACTCGCTGTTGTACTTTGCCCTGCTTTAGCTGCAAATGATTGCTCAGCGCCTTTTAAATTAAATAATTCATCAATGACTTTATCTGTAAACGGATCTATCAATTGTAATAGTACTTTTCCTGTCAATTCTGTTTTAGAGATATTAGAAATTTTAGTGGATAGTGTTATTTTATCGCCTTCTCTTAAAAAACGTGGCACATTTGGAACCACCATTAAATCCTTTTGTGTCACCACTTCTTCCGTGATACTTCCAAACTTTAAATCTTGTGTATGCGCTAAACCTAAGAAACGCCATTTTGTTAAACTCTCTGGAATAGTAAATTTAATTTTGATATTTCCTTCAGAGTCTGTTAATAATTGTGGGTAGAAAAAAGCCGTTTCATTAAAGTTGGTTCTTGCTTTGATTTGAGATAGTGGTTTTGACTTTTTATCTATTTTTTCGTTGTTATCATTTTTCATATTCACAACTCCACCTGCTGTATTGGCTAATTGTTGAGAGTTGTTATTACTATTTCTTGATTTGAGTATGTCTTTTGAAGTGATTTTTAGAACACTTATTTCTTTTCTATCAGCCAAATTACTTCCTGATCCATTTCCACTTCCCATTCCCTGTGAACCATCTTCCATTTCTTCAACTTCATCATTTACCTCTTCAATATCATTCTCATAAAAACCGCTATAAAAATGTCGTGCACCATAATAATTACTTCTATAGCCAAAGTGATTTAGTGTAGGGTAACTTCTGTATGGGTTGTCTACGTATGTATTCCATTGGTAGTTATGATTACTACCGGTTTGTTGTCCCATGCCTGAATGTCTAGACCACGTATTTGTACGGTAATAGTGGCTATAGATATTCATGAAATATTGGTTAGGCGTATACAATTCATCTAGTGATGCATCATATAATGTAGCTAACAATTCAGCCATTTCTTTCTCTCCTTTTTTATTTTTAATAGTCATGGTCCATTCTTCATTTTGACCTGGTAATAATTTGTTTCTGAATGTAGAAAAAGCTAAGTCTAACTGCTTATTTGCAAAAGGGACAGTCACGGTTTTAGATACTGTGTAAGATCTATTATTTTTAATAGTTGAAAATTGAATAGAAAAATTTCCTCTATGTTTTTCTTCAATATCTATCTCAATTAAACGGTGTTCATTTGATAATTCAATCCATTCTTGATGAACTGTTTCTCCTTTATGGTCAATAGAATAAAATACATATAATTCATCTTCTGATGTAGAAATTACATATTTTGCTTGCTCTCCAGGTTGCACAGTTGTTTTTAAAGCACGTACCTTGAATATAGTATTCAATGCTGGTTTTTTATCACAGCAGTTTGAAATTTCAAAGTAATGAATATCCTTTACTTCTATACCATTCTTGTCCTTAGCTGTTGATTCATAGACATACATACCGGCATCCCATTTTTGAATTTTAGGTAGATTTATTTCATCAGAAACTTCAGTATTAAAGGCTTCAGTTAGTATCGCGTCACCTTTCACCCAAGTATGGTAATCATTTTCTGATTTGTACTCATCTAATGGAAACAATGTGGTGAATTCCGCTTTAGTCCAAGTTTCCATGTCAGGCTCAGACCATAATCGTTTACGATAGGTTTGTTCAGGTGAAATTAAAGCATAGATTTTCAGTTCACCTTTTGCGAAAATGAGCTGACCATTTAAGTTAGCCGTAGATATCTTTATCGTTCTATCCTCATTGTTTACAAATTCAGCAGGTAAGTTATTTCTTAACACTAAAGATTGATAACCAACAGAAATTGTAGAAACTGTTTCATGTGATTCTCCATTTATATCCGTTACAGTGGCGTATACTTTGTAATCAAAAACAGGAAGGTCTTTTGGATTTTTTGTTGCATCAGCTAAAGCATTAAAAGTTATAGTATACTCCCCATTTTCATCTGTTGTGGTTTCTCCAAATGTAATTTCCTTTTCAGTATTTTGATTGCCATGCCACCAACCCCAACGGTAGTAATTATAACGTGTCGTTCTTGTAATTCTGTAAGTCACATCAGCGCCATCAATTTTATTGCCAGCATAAGCGGTAGCAACTCCTGTAACTGTTATGTCATCATTTACTTTATATTCACCTTCTAGTGGATTTATATCAGTACTAAACTTAGGACGTTTGTATTCTTCTACTCTAAAAGAGACACTACCGTTTTCATTGTTTATTTTCATTTGTCCAGTTAATACACCAAAAGGAGCTACAAAACTTCCAGTAAATGAACCAAATTCATTCGTAGTCAATTTTATATCTTTAATTTTTTGGTTATTTACATCATAAAATGACACAGTTGATTTCCAATTAGACTTAACTTTTCTTTTTTCTCCAGTACTTTCATAACTGATTCCTTTAAAATAAACGGTTTGGCCAGGTCTATATAGTGTTCGGTCTGTGAAAAAGTTTGTGTTAATGCGAGTCTTGGCTATATGATTAGAATTTTTATATAGATATAAGCGATCATCACTTTTATAAAAATCGGTTTCAGTTTCAATTGAAAAAAAGTAAGAGTTAATATCCAATTTTGCTTTAAACTCTGCTATTCCGAGTGCATTGGTTTCGCATTCATCCAATTTATGAGTTACGTTTTGTCTCGTTGTATAATTATATTTAGTATAAAATACCTTTACGCTAGCACCTTTAATCGGTTTTCCATCTGTTCGTTCTGTTACTAAAATGTTACCAATATTACCATTTTTTTGAGTTAGGTATGTTAAATTTGTGACCCAAAACTGTTGATATGAATAACCTTGTTTTTTGATTGTAAATTCAGGAGATGAGCATGCTACTATAATATATTTCCCATTATCTAATTCTGGAATTATGTACTCCATTGCATGTTCTCTATAGTCTTTTGGATTTTTAAGAAGAATTGTTTTAGTATATATGCTCTCTTTTTGAGTGATGTACTTCTCAATTTCGTTGTGTTTTATTTTATCTTCTTTAAAATTTTTAATTGCTACGATTTTTAAATATACGGTATCAAGGTTGGTATAGTTCAGTAGGATTTTACTTTTTTTGTTGGCTTCCACTACTTTTTCATAGGTTAGGGACAAAGTTTTTGACTTTATTCTACTGATTAGTGCCTGACATTGTTTGGCTCCATGTGTGTCTGGATATCTTTTATTGGTTTCGTTACAAATTTTAATCGCTATTTGCTTTTCCCATTTATTGACAATATTGTCTGGGAATGAATAATCATTTCCTCTATTATTGTGTATTTCTGCAATTAAATAAAGGGCTTCAGACACATACGGGTTTTTGGAATATGCCAATGTTAGCCTTGTTAAAGCAGCCTCATAAAGTTCATCTTTATTTGAAGAAACAGATTTTGAATATCCATATTTAATTCTATCTAGTTCTAATAGCAATAAAGCAGTTTTATTGGGTTGTTTCAATCTGAATGTGGTTAAATTTTGATAGATTAATGACCCATAATAGGCTGTATTATATTTATCTGGAGATTTAATATCTAATTGACTGAATGTAGTACTTGATCCAAAATAATTTTTATTATTCATAGTATAAGTCACTGCTGATCCAGGTACATTAAAACTATTTTGATTAAAAAATTGAATAGCTCTGTGACCTAAAAAATCAAATAGGGTAGGTCTAAAATCTAAAGTGTTCTGCGTGTTTAAGATCAGCAAACTATATTCCTTGATTGGTGTTTCTTGTGAAAGAGTGGCGTTGTTTAAAGAGGATTGATAATGATAAATAAATTGATCTGCAATTCGTTTTAAATTCCAGGTACGAATATCATCCAATTTCACATCCGACTCTACAGCGGTTCTTTGTGAGTACTTCCACATGTTAGCAGAGTAGTATCCCCAATAGACTTCTGCAGTCAAGGAATGTAAAATTTCTTTTGAAGGAGAAGGCGTTTGCTTAATCAATTCTTCTAAATTGTGAATCCCTAGAATGTAATCATCTTCCTTTAAGTAAGTATTATACTTTAATTCATAAAAAACAGATTTAATTACCTGCTCATGATTCTTGGATTTCACGGATTTTAAAAAGATAGAATTTACCTTTTTTAATGCCATATTGAATAACCCTTTTTGCTCTAAACTATCAATTTCGATCCATTCTTGTGAATATGAATTTTGTGAAAATCCTTGAAAAGTTAAGGTAATAAAAATGAGAATTGTAAAAATTGATTTAAATGTCATAACACCGTATTTTGTATAAAGGTACAAATAAGTGTTAGAAAGGTCAGTTACAGATGTTAATTGACTATTTATTTGGGAATATTAGTAGTTTTTTAGTCTTTTTTTTTGTGAGTCAATTGAGGTAAGGTGTAATTTATTCCAATGTTCATTCCAAAATTTGTGTATAATTGTTGTACATCTTTGTAATGGATGAGAGTCGAATGATTTATAATTAGTTGAGGTGTTAATTCCAGATTAAAGCTCTGGTTTATTTCATAGCCTATTGAAGGTGTTATGATGTAGTTTAGAACTCTTTTATTGGGTTGTGGAGATATAAATTCAGAGAGTTGGTAATTGATGTTCTGTGCTTTGTTTCCAATTAAAAAACTAAATCCTATTCCAGTCTTTAAATTGATATTCCATTTGTTTAGATGAAATTCATAGCCAATTATTAATGGGATAGTTAAATAAGAATATTGATTTTTTGTTTGGCTAACAATTGATGTGCTGTCTATTAAGGTAGTGTCTTTTGAGTAGGTGACATAAGTGTAATATACAATATGATTGATTGGGTCCCAATTTAGAACCTTATCAGTAACCGAAGTTAGATTTAAAATGGTATCTTTTGAAGAGGTATGTAGAATGCTATAATCTGTTTTTTCACCGAATTGAGTAAATGAAATACCAGTTGATATGTTAATATTATCATCTAGATAGTGATAGTATGAAAGATTAAAGCTTGGTGTATAGATTTCTACCTCTCGATTTTTTCGATAATTTTGGTAGTCCGTATTGGTAGTTGTTAATGATTTTGATGAAGAATGGACACCGCCGTTTAAACTTATTTTTTTTTTTTAAATAACCGTACTTTATTTTTAATTGTATCATTTATAGTAATTGTATTTCTTTTTATTATGGTATCAAATATTATTATTTGTTTTCTAATAGTATCATCTATAAACACATCTGGAATCTTAATTATTTCGAATGGTCTTTCACTTTTAGTTGTTGTATTTTGTTTTCTATTGTCTAATGGGGTACTAATTTTGGGACTAAATAAAGGAGTATTGTCTGTTTGTAGCGTGTCTATGTCATTAGACTTTTCGATTCTAATTAGATCTGGTATTTCTGAAATTGACTTGACTTGAGTGTTAGTTGGCGTAATACTTATATGTTGTTGATTTTGTAATGTATCAATAGTATTAGTTTCTTCAATTAGTATAGAATGATTTGAAAATTTTGAATTTTTAAAAGACGCAGTCTTAACATCAGTGGATTCTGATTTAAATGATGTAGACTTTATGTGATGATTAGGTTCTATTACTTTGGTTGGGGGAATTACAAAATTATAAAAAAGAGTAATAGGAGCTAAGCAAGCAAGAATAAACCAAAAAAATCTTTTTCTTTTTTTATTATAAGCATCAAGTTTTACCTCAAAGTCAGCTATATAAGCTTCTTTAAGTTCGAAAGTTTGAGTATTCAATTTACTTTCAAAAATTTTATCTATGTTATTTTGTTTTTTCAACCGATTAAACTTTGATGTTTTGTTAATAATTCTTTTAATTTTTTTCTTGCTTGTTTCACATGCCACTTTGACGTTTCATAGGAAATACTTAATAATTTTGTTATTTCTTTGTGACTAAAACCATCTATAGCATATAAGCAAAATACATTTTTAGTGGCATTAGGTAATTGTTTTAATATGGATAGTACAACTTCATCTTCCATGTCATTTTCAATGTCATTTAAATTTGAGACTTCAATAATATGTTCTTCTTTAACGTCTATAAATGTTTCTGAATATTTTTTATTTTTTCTAAATTCATCAATGATATGATTAATGGTAATACGTCTCATCCAGACTTCTAGTGGTGTTTTAAAATTATATTTGTCTAAGTTATCAAATATTTTTAAGAAAGCAGTGTTAACAATTGCCGCTGCATCTTCTTCATTATTATTATATTTATAAGCTATACTCATTAATAATCCAAAATAAGAACGATAAAACTCGAGTTGAGCTTTTCGTTTCTTATTTATTACGGATTTTATGAGTTTTTTTTGTTTCAAGTAAATTATTAAAGAGACAACAAAGTTGCCTCTTTTATTTTTAAATCAAAATTTAGTGTCTATTTTTTTATTAATTTTAAATTAGTATTCATTCCTTTGTCATCAATTAATGAAACTACATATAGTCCAGTTGATAGTTGTTGTGTATTTAATTCAATAGTATTTTTACCTGAGTTTAAGTGTTTTGAGTCTTTCATTATGACTTTTCCAGTTATATTAGTTATGCTAATAATGATATCTGTTTCGTCTCCAGAATTTATAGTAATAAATGAATTGTCTAAAGTAGGGTTAGGAAACAATTTTCCAATTTCTAAATTTTCTTTTTCAGTTATTTTATTATATCCTTTTAACGTAATTAGGTTGTAGTTTGAAAAATTCCCTTGAGTTATGATGTTATCACAATAGCTACTAGTACAAGAATCCAAAGTCGTTACAGTTAAACATACGTTGAACCCATTTGCATTACTATCAATAAAAGTGTAGGTTGGATTTGAATTATATGAATAGGTACCATTAAAATTCCAAATATAAGATAAATCATTTCCAGTAGATTCATCTACAACATATATGGTATTTGTCCAACTGTTATTTAAAGAATCATATAATTGATACCATTGAAAGCCTGCAAATAATGAATCACAGCAAATAATAGAGTTTATAAATACTGAATCCATACTTTGGCAACCATTTGCATCTGTAACAACTAGGTCAAAATATTCATTGGGTCCAGGTATTCCACTTAAAGTTGCATTAAAATCCGTTGGATCAGAAAGTGTTTGAGTGGTATTGGTCATCCAAAGGTAATTGTACGGTGCCGTACCTCCTACAACTGTAAGTCCTTCAGAAAGTAATATGTTAGTAGTGTCACATGTGTTAATGTAATGATTGTTTGTGTTGTTAGGTGATGTTAAACTTTGCGTTTCAAACCCATCACAACAGTTACTCTCTACAAATACAGAATCCCAACTTTGACAACCATTGTTATCTGTAACGACTAAGTGTAAATATTCATTAGCTGCTGGTATATCTCCTAACACTGCATTAAAATTTGTTCCATTTGAAAGCGTTTCAGAAGTATTATTTATCCAATCGTAAGTATACGGTGCGGTACCCCCTACTACTGTTAATCCTTCAGTAAGTAATATACTAGTATCACATGCATAAACATAATGGTTGTTTGTATTACTTGGTGATGTTATACTTTGGGTTTCAAATGCATCACAACAGGGTTTTACAAATACGGAATCCCAACTTTGACATCCGTTGGCATCTGTAACTACAAAGTGTAGACTTTCTAGAACGCCTGGTACACCATCTAAAGTGGCATTAAAAGCTGTTGCATTAGAAAGTGTTTGAGTTGTATTGTTTATCCAAAGATAAGAATATGGTGCTGTACCTCCTACAACTGTAAGTCCGTCAGATAGCGCTATGTTCGTAGTGTCACAAGTACTAACATAATGGTTGTTAGTATTATTTGGGGAAGTTGTACTTTGTGTTTCAAATGCATCACAACAAGGTTTTACGTATACGGTATCCCAAGAATGACAACCGTTGGCATCAATAACGTGTAAGTAGAGATGATCATTAGCTGCAGGTATAGCATTTAAAGAGGCATTAAGACTTGTTGAATTAATAATTGTTTGTGTAGTAAGATTTGACCATTGATAAGCATATGGAGCTGTACCACCTACAATTGTGATACCATCTGAAAGCTGTATGTTATTGGTGTCACACGCATATACATAATGTAGGTCTGGAGTAGATACTGTGGAGCTTTGAATATCAAAACCACTACACTGGCCCCAATTGGTTAGGGGAGTTAAACTTAATAGTAATGTTAAAAGAGTCATTTTTTTCATAGTGATAGAGATTAGTTAGTATATTTTCTTAATTATATATACGTTAACTTAAATAATGTTGGGGGGGTAACTACACTAATTTATTTTTTTGTGATTTATTGAATAGACGCTCATAGCTTAATTTAGTTGGCTTAAAGGCTAAATTGTTATAAAAAATAGTTTAATGAAACTTGGTGATTTATTTTTTATAAGGAGTTTAAAAAAACAGTTTAACCGATTATTGGTCAATCCATTTTTTGAATTCGTTCACTTTTTCTCTGGCAACTATTACCTCATCTAGTTCTAAATAGGGTATCACCAATTTTAGTCGACTATTAGAATGACTGATGATTTCTTTTATTGAAAATATATTTACAATAACTTTACGGTTAATTTTAAAAAACTGATTAGGATTTAAAAGTTGAATGACCTCTTCGAGAGAATAATCAACCACGTAGTTTCTTCCAGAATTAGTCAATAAATAAGTCCCCTTTTGAAGGCTGTAGAATGCATTTATTTCTTCAGATGTAATAGATCTTATCTTGTCTCCAACTTTTATCATAAACCTTTTTTTATAAGATTGTTCTTGCTTCTCGCTGATTAATGATTTTAGTGCTTCTATATCAATATTTTGCTTTGTATTTAGATCTTTAAATTTATTAAAAGATTTTTCTAATCGACTTTTTTCAATTGGTTTTAAGATATAATCAATCCCTTTAGTTTCAAATGCAGAAATAGCATATTGATCATACGCAGTTGTGAATATAATAGGACAGTCTATTTTAACTTGCTTATAAATTTCAAAGCTTAGCCCGTCAGCTAACTGAATGTCAGATAAAATTAAATCAACTTTTTGCTCATTTAAGAATGCCACACTCTCTGAAATTGAGTCTGTAACTTCTGCAATTTCAATGGATGGATCAATTTCTAAAACTAATTTTTGAAGTCTATTAGCAGCAAGAGTTTCGTCTTCTATTATTAAAATTTTCATCTTAAATTGTTTTTAAAATTGGTAGTTTGACAATGAAAACTTCTGAGTTAGAATCTATTTCTACAGGTGTTTCTGTAAAATATTTAAACTGCTGTTTTAAATTCGTTATACCTATTAGTTTTGAGTTTTCGCCACTATTTTGTTTTAACTTAACTTTATTCGAAACCTCAATAAAATCACCAATTCGTTTTATATTAATACGTAATGGAAATGATTTAGATACCTCATTATGTTTAACTGCGTTTTCAATCAGTAATTGCAAAGCTAACGGTATAATCATTTCGTCCTTACTAACTGTTAAGTCTATATTCACAATGAGTTTTTCGTCAAACCTTGTTTTTAATAAAAAAACAAATTTATCTATGAATTTTAATTCTTCTTCAATAGGAACTATGTCTTGATTTCTTTTATCTAAAACATATCTGTAAATATCACTAAATTGGTGAATAAAAGAAACGGCTAATTTTTGATCGTCATAAACCAATTCACTCAATACATTTAAACTATTAAACATAAAGTGTGGATTTATTTGATTTTTTAAAGTTTCATATTTATAATTTAGCATTTCAGTTTTTAAATGTTCTTGTTCAACTAAAGAATCTTTCCATCCAGTAAAAAAGCCTATTGACCCGGCTAATACGGAAATGAATAATGAAATAAAAACAGGTAATAACCAATATGTATTTAAGGAATATAAGTACCAAGGGATTTTACCGAAAATAATTAAATTAAAAATGGATTGAACTATTAAATAAGCTAAAGTAGAATAGACTATGATTGAAGTAAAAGTCCAAATGAAACGTAGGGTTGGCTTTTCAAACCAACTATACCTAACTTCAATTTTACCTTGAATCCAAACTTGACCTAGCCATTGGGTTATTGAAATAGTAGCCCCCCATAGAGTGCCAATCGCTAAGTTTATTATAGTCCAATTATTTACTGAAAATAAAGCAATAACAAATCCTAAAAATAAATTAGTTATAATAAAATTAGGCCAAGTTTTAAAAGGTGTAATTAGTTCGCTATTCATATGCTTAGTTTATTGTTTTTAAATATAAGGTTAAATTTGAACTGAAGTCAAAAAATGTTTTGCTAAATTTTGGAGGGCCCATAGTTCCTTTTGCATTATTAGAGTATCCATACCCTTCAGTTGGTCTTCCGTATTTATCCACATCTAAGGTCATATTATTATTGACATCATGGAAATATTTAATACTGTATTTTCCTTTTTCTAAATCTGTAATAATCACGGTAGATTCAGTATCTTCAATGTCTCCTTTTATTGATTTAAGTGTTTCACCTTTTTCATTCAATAATTGGATCAAAACAATTCCCTTGTTTGAAGTCAAATTTGATATGTTTAAAGTTAAACTAAGTATGTTCTTATTCTCGTTTAGTTTAGACTGAGATTTTTCTTTCGTATTTTCAGGATTACATGATTTGACTAACCCTTCCAGGTATTCTTTTCCCCAGTTTGGATGAATAGGACTTTCTATTTTATAGTCATCCCAGATGCTTAATAATGCAACTGCTTTTTCACAAATTGGAGCAGTATCCGACCCGAAAAATTGAGCAAGTCCAAATTCATTGGCAATTTGTAATTGTTTGGCTCTTACATTATTTGGATTTAATGCTATAGCTTTTTGAACTGTAGCCATGCTCAATGTTGAATATTTCTGACCTCTCTCCATTGGATTTACACTCAGGCGAGCAGTGTAAAAAAGAGCTTCTAATGCGAACACTTCAGATTGAGTAGGCGCCATTTTTTTAATCTTTGTGATAGATGAAAATGCAATATCTAATAATTTATCTTTTCTTGCTTTATTGTCATTGCTAACTATATAAGAAGACATGGTGTAAGACAAAGCGTGATAATATAATGGCAACCAATTTTCAGTCTCTACACTTGCTATTTGCTCAAACTTATAAGACACATTGATATGGTCTTCAACCGTTTTGGCTTTTGAATATGTTGTCAAAGCTTCTTGCATATTTTTTATATAAGGGGACTCTTGACTAACTCCAATTAAGGAAGTAAATAATGCGAATGTTAAGATTAAAAGTTTCATAATTTATATTTTTTGTTTACTCAAATATCCGTTCAAATAATCAGTTTAAAAAATTGAACTGACTGAACTGTTGAATTGAATGGTTGAACTGATTAATTGATCTTATCTAATTGGTTTTGGTCACCATTTTTTGATAAGGTAATGAATAGGCCTAAGATAAAAAAACGATCCGCTGGAGGTGTAATGAGTGATTTTTCATAAGTACCTTCCTCATTTGGAGTGTTTGAAAAACGGTAGCCATACTCTTGCTTATATCCTAATACATTCGTTACTGACGCATAAAAAATGATGTTTTGTTTATACAAAAAACTGCCGTTTAAATTCAATGCTTGGTAGGCTTTCATTTTTTGATTATTAAAAACATTTTCATTTGGATCGTTATATGACCGTGGAGAAGAATAATTAAATGATGCTCCAAATAAAGTTCGCCAAGTTTTAACCCAATGCTTATAAACGATAGACAAATTATGTTTGCTCACAAATTTAGGAGATACTGAATTTGGGAAGTTTAAATAGTTCCTTTCACTGTCAATAAAGCTATATGATATCCAATAGTCTCCATTTTTAATGGTTTTTTTATCTCTGAAGAATAAATCAATTCCATTGGCGTAACCATTTCCATCATTCGAATAAAAATCAGGTTGATAGAATGGTAGGTTTTGATTGAATTTCACTAAGTTATTATAGGTTTTATAGTAAGCTTCAGCTTTAATTGATCTGTGATTTTTAGAGTAAGTATAATTAACCATGTATTGGAATGTACTTTCGAATTTCAATTGGTCTGTATAAATTAAAAAGTCTTGGTTTGGGTTTTGATTAAAAATGCCAAATGCTAATGAGGCTTGACTAGATTTTGATAATTTAACTGCAGTAGAAACTCTTGGTGCTATTGATGATTGATTTAAATAAAAGGAATGATTAATTCTTACCCCAATTCTGGTTACTATTTTCTTTGAAAAATAAATTTGACTTTCGAGAAAAGCACCAAAATTAGGATTGATAAATGAAGAGTTAATGGTATCATTAATTGATTTATAAATTTGTTGATAGTCTTTTGAAATTAATTCAATGCCGGATAATATTTTAATTTTTTTAGTGACTGATCTTTTTAATTTTAGTTTTAAGTGTGACCCATTTAATATCTGTTTGAAATTATTAGTATTAATATCTGTTGATTCTTTCGAATTGGTTCCTGCAGCGTGTAATTGAACAATCCATTTATCTTTTAAAACACCTTTGTAAGTTAGGTTAAGGTAATTGTTTTGATTATAAAGTCTGAGTTCATCATTTAGTTTGGTGTCTAGATTATAATTTAGTAATGCAAAGTTGGATTGTGAATGATTGGCATATACTTTTAGTAGGCCTTTTTTAGTTTTGTATCTATAGTTTCCAGCTAATTCTATTGTTTTTGGCATCCTTAGCCAGTTCTGTTGCTGAGGAATTATTTTCATATATGGCGTTAAATCTGTATAATCTGTGCTTATAGTCAAAGCTGATTTATCCCATTTTTTAGTTCCTGCAATACCAAGTCCAACACTTAAAAAAGAAAAATCTAGTTGATCTTGTTCCTGTATTCCTTTTGTTTCTAGTAATAAAACAGAAGATAATGCCCCACCATATTCAGCAGAAAAGCCGCCTGTGCTAAATATTGTTTCTCCAAACATAAATGGATTAAACCGACTTCTTACTGATGTGTTAGGAGCTGATGTATTATAAGGATTATGAACTAAAGTACCATCAATAAAAGTTTGACTTTCGGAACTTGCACCACCCCGTACAAATAGTTTACCTGATTCTCCATTTGTACTTGTGCCGGGTAAAAATTGAAGGGCATTAGTAACGTTACCTGATGCACCAGGTGTAGTTACCATATCTAATGACGAAATTAATATAGCATTCTTTTTGTCACTTGTTTCAAATGAGCCTGATGTAATTGTTACTGCTTCTAATTCATTAAAAGCTTCTTTTAAAGTGATTTTTAGTTCATTAGTTTGATTCTTATTGGTTATTTGGATCGATTTTGATTCGTATCCTATGTATTTTACAATGATGGTAAATGGAACTGGATCTTTCGTGTTAAACTTATAATGTCCTTCAGTATTAGTGACTCCGCCATCATATGATCCTTTAATCATAATTGACGCACCAATTAATAAATCACCTTTTGTAGATTCAACTGTCCCCGATACTTTACTTTGAGAAAATAGAAATGTTGAAGAGGTAAATAGTAGTAGAGTAAATAATAGTTTCATGATGTTGGATTTAAATTTATCCAAATATCATTTAAACTTAAGTCAAATAGAAATCTATTATTCTGAACTGTTGAATTAGGGTTATGAATCGTTTTTTGAATATCATTTTATAGTACATGTATTATTATTAATTCTTAGGTACAGTAAACTATGACTACTAATGTAGCCAATGAATAACTGTAAGAATATCATGGATTAATTATTAAACAATAGTCTCACTAAACTCAATGTTAAGTCCAGCTTCTAAACGTTTAATTCCTCTTTTGTCTTGCTCTGTAATGAAACTTAAAGACAAACCTTTTTTACCAGCTCTAGCAGTTCTACCAGCTCTGTGGGTGTAGTATTCCATTTGATCCGGCAATTGGTGGTGTAAAATAAATGATAAACCTTCAATATCAATTCCTCTTGCTGCAACATCAGTTGAGATTAACAATTGTATTTTGTGACCTTTAAATGCTCTTAATACTTTTTCTCTTTCAATTTGTTTTAAGTCGCCATTTAATACGTCTACATCATAATTTTTAGCTTGTAATTGCTTACACAACTTTACACTATCAGATTTAGTTCTACAAAAAATCACACCTCTTTTATCACCCTGGACTCTTAAAAATTGGTGCATTGTATTTACCTTTTCTTTAGGTTCACAAATTACATACTCATGTGTAATGTTTCTGTTAACTTGATTTTCAGCATCAATCTTCACTTCTTTATATCCTGTTGACATAAATTTATTGATAATCTTCTTAATCTCGTCCGGTAATGTAGCTGAAAATAACCAGGTATGACTTTCTCCTTTTACAAACGATAAAATTTTGTCTATATCGGCTTTAAACCCCATACTTAACATTTCGTCTGCTTCATCTAAAACAACGGTTTTAACGTCACTTAAATCTATATGACCTCTTTCTAATAGATCAATTAAACGTCCTGGTGTTGCCACAACGATTTGTGTTGGCTTAACTAATGACGCAATTTGTCTGTCCATATTAGGTCCTCCAAATACAGCTACATTAAAAACTTTGTCGTAATATTTGGTAAACTTAAACATCTGTTTAGATATTTGTTGTACTAATTCACGAGTTGGTGATAAAATTAATCCTTGAATTTTAGGGTTTTTAGCTGACACTTTTTGGATTAATGGTAAACCAAAGGCTGCAGTTTTACCTGTACCTGTTTGCGCTTGACCAACAAAATTATTTTTTTGTCCTAATAAATAGGGTATAGTTTGAGTTTGAACAGGTGTAGGTGCTACAATATTCATTTCTGCTAATTGCTTAACAATGTTTGGGTGAATACCTAATTCTTTGAAAGTTGTCATAATTTTATGCTTAATTTAATGGTACAAAGAACGCCTTTTTAATTCGTTATTCTATGTATTTGCTGAAAATAATGCATTATAGAGCCTTATTTTCAATGTTTTATTTGCAATAATTTCATTTATGTAGTTGGACGGGTTTAAACCTAATCTATTCCTCATGAAATAAATCATTCAACACATCATAAATCAATTGATTTTCATAGCCTTTAGATATTAAGTACCGTTGAATTTTTGCTTTTTTATCCCACTTGTTCTTGCCTTTTACAAGTTCAAATTTTTTAGTGGCTAAATAATTTAGGTTGCCTAAATATTCCTCTTCGTCAATTACTTTAAATGCTTTTTTAGTAGAATACTCTGATATTTTTTTCTGTTTGAGATTGATTTTTATTTTTATCTTACCCCATTTTTTTATTCTTATCTTCCCACTCACATAAGCGGATGCAAAGCGTTCTTCATTCAGATAGTTATTTACAATTAAATCTGCGATTAAGTTATCTGACTGTTCTCCGTAGAATCCCCAATCTCTTAACTTATTCTCAACCTCTTGCATGCATCTTTCTTGATAGGCACAATACCATTCAAGTTTTGCTTTTGCTTCAAGGAATGAAGGCTGTTTTTTTGGCTGGTTAGTGAGCAATGGTTTAGTGTATTTGTTAAAATGTACTGATTTCTTTAAATCAAAAAAGCCAATAACTAAAAGTAATAAAACTTTTTAATTATTGGCTATTGATAAATGTATTAGATCTTAAATACGAATCTTCTTATGAGCCTTATCTAAAAACGAATATTCAACTAGTTGATTTCCTGAAACTGCAGAAACAGGAATCCATTTCTTATATTTAAAGAACCATTTTACTTGTTTAGAAATAATTCCTTTCGTAAAATATGAAGCTAAATAGGGGTGTACTAATAAAGATAGTTTAGCATGTTTTTTATCCATGATTAGAAAATCTAACGTACTTTCTATTTCATCAGAAAACATAATTGAAGCCTGTATCTTTCCTGTACCTTCACACGTTGGACATTTTTCAGAAGTTGTTATTTCAGTAACAGGTCTAACACGTTGACGTGTAATCTCCATAACTCCAAACTTAGATGGTGGTATCACAGAATGTTTAGCACGATCAGTCTTTAATAATTCTTTCATTTTTTCAAATAAAAGTTTATTGTGTTCCTTTTTGTGCATATCAATAAAATCAACACAAATAATCCCACCCATATCACGTAAACGTAACACACGAGCTAATTCTTCAGCTGATTCCATATTTACTGCAAATGCGTTATCTGCTTGAGAATCTCCTTTTTTGTTTCTATTTCCTGAATTGACATCCACTACGTGCATAGCTTCAGTATGTTCAATAATTAAATATCCACCAGATCTTAATGGTACTTTTTTACCATACAAATTTTTAATTTGTTTGTTAATTCCAAACTCATCAAAAATACCAAGTTTACCATTATAATGTTTTACAATTTTTTCTTGACCTGGAGAAATACCTGAAATATATGCTTTCATTTCATCATGTAACTCTTTGTCGTTAACATGAATTTTAGAAAAATCATCACTTAAAATATCTCTTAATAAAGCAGATGCTCTATTTAATTCTCCTAAAAGTCTTTTTGGTGGTTTTGCAGTTTGCATGTTTTCATGCACTGTTTGCCATTTAGCTAAAAGATCTTTTAAGTCATTATCAATCTCAGCAATTTTTTTATCTTTTGCTACAGTTCTAATAATTACACCAAAGTTTTTAGGTAATAAACTACGCATTAAATCACGTAATCTATCTCTTTCTTTACCATCTTTGATTTTTTGAGAGATCGAAACCTTATTCGAAAAGGGTACTAATACAATAAATCTACCAGCAAGTGTAATTTCAGCATTTAGTCTTGGACCTTTTGATGAAATTGGCTCTTTGGCAACTTGTACTAATACTTGTCTTGTTGAGGATAATTGTTCATCAATTTTACCTGTTTTCTCTATGTTTGGTTCAGGTTTGAAATATAATAAATCAGATACGTTTTGCTTCTTTTGTAAAGTGTCTTGTACGTATTTATCTACTGATTTAAATTGAGCTCCTAAGTCTAAGTAATGTAAAAAGGCATCTTTTTCATAGCCTACATTAACAAAAGCTGCATTTAAACTAGGAACTACTTTACGTACTTTACCTAGATATATATCGCCAACCATAAAGTCATTGTTGCCTTTTTCTTCATGAAGTTCAATTAATTGACCTTCACGTAAAAGTGCAATCCAAATCCCTTCTGGACGCGAATCTACTACTAATTCAAAATTCATATGTTAGAATTTTACACCATAAATTTAGATACATTCAAAGCCTCTTTTGGCTATACAAATGTAACTATCTATGGATTTATAAATATATGTGCACACCTTGTAAATCTTTTACTCTTTCTGATTAACTCTATAAATGCAAGAATTCAATCAAGTGGTAAATTACTTATTTGAAATTTTTTGGAACGTGTGATTTCAAGCACTTTAACGTTCGTTTTAAATTAAGTTTTTGGTCTTAAATAAATTTACAAATACCGTTTACAAAAGGGTACGCTATAAACAACAAATACTTAGCAACCAATGTCACCAAGTATCTGTTATTAATTTTCTTGTTAGAAAAGAATTGACTTATTTTTTCTTGTGTCTGTTCTTTCTTAGTCTTTTCTTTCTTTTGTGAGTTGACATTTTATGTCTTTTTCTCTTTTTTCCACTTGGCATAATGCGTTGTTTTTAAATTAATTAATACTTTTTTATATAAAAAACGTTCTGATAAATCAGTTAGTCTAATTTTCTTACTCCATTTGTTTGGAGCGCAAAGATATAAAAAGAAATTTAGTTTTACAACTATTTTACTTTTACGTTAGTTTTTACTTCTTCAACAAATGTTTTTGCTGGCTTAAAAGCAGGTATATTGTGTGCTGGAATGATGATTGAAGTTTTAGCAGAAATATTTCTTCCAGTTTTTTCAGCTCTTTCTTTTACTATAAAAGAACCAAATCCTCTTAAATATACATTTTCTCCATCAGATAATGAGGTTTTTACTTTGTTCATGAATGATTCAACAGTAGCCAAAACAGCCATTTTTTCTACACCTGTTTCTTCTGCAATTTTGTTTACGATATCAGCTTTCGTCATAACTTGTTTACTTTTAGTATTTTGTAATTTTTCTGCAAAAATAGGGCTTATTTCGGAATGAAAACTATAATTTAGACAATTATTTAAATTTTATGCACTAATGGCCGATTTTTCTATATTAATTCAAGAATGGTATCGTTTAAATAAACGAGACTTACCTTGGAGACACAGTAAATCAGCTTACAATGTTTGGATATCTGAGATTATCTTACAACAAACACAAGTTATCCAAGGTTTAGATTACTACATTAAATTTGTATCAAAATTCCCTACAATATTTGATCTTGCTAATGCTGAGGAAGATGAGGTGTTAAAATTATGGCAAGGGCTAGGTTATTATTCTAGAGCTAGGAATCTTCATTTTGCAGCTAAACAAGTTGTAAATGATTTTAATGGAGAATTCCCTATTACTTATATTGAGTTATTAAAACTAAAAGGAGTAGGTGAATATACGGCGTCTGCAATTTCATCTATTATTAGTAATTTGCCACATGCTGTTGTAGATGGAAATGTATTTAGAGTGTTAAGTAGATGTTTTTTAGTGTCTACACCTATTAATTCAACTAAAGGAAAAAAAGAATTTACCACCTTAGCAAATAGTTTGTTAGATGGTAATAATGCTGGTGATCATAACCAGGGTATTATGGAAATTGGTGCTTTGGTATGTAAACCTAAAAACCCTAAATGTGATATTTGCCCAATAAACAGTAAGTGCTTAAGTTTTGCAGATAGTACTATGCTGGATTATCCTGTAAAGGAAAAAAAGATTAAAGTTAGAAATAGATATTTAAATTATTTGGTGACAACAGATAAGAAAAATATTGTCATTAAAAAAAGGGGCCCCAAAGATATTTGGCAAGGTTTATTTGATTTTCCATTAGTTGAAACCGTTGCACCTGTTGAAGAAATGGGGGAAGGTGTTTACTTAGATAAACAAATTAAACACATCTTATCTCATCAACATATTTACGCCTCTTTTTGGATTAAAGAAGTAAAGAAAATTACCTTATCAGAATCTGAACAGCTTATTAAGATTATTGATTTAGAAGAGTATGCTATGCCTCAACTTTTGGTTAAATATTTGACCATTTCTGATTATTTTAATGTTTAAGTCAAATTCAAAACACATAAATCGTATATTTGTTTTAATTATATAGATAGAATTATGGCTGGAAGTGTAAATAAAGTTATTTTGATTGGTAATTTAGGACAAGATCCTGAAGTTAGACATTTGGAAAATGGGGCATCAGTTGCCAATTTTTCAATTGCTACAACCGAAACTTATACAGATAGAAATACTGGAGAGAAAAAAAGTAATACCGATTGGCATAACATTGTTGTGTGGAGAGGTTTAGCTAAAGTGGTTGAACAGTATGTTAAAAAAGGTCATAAAATTTATGTTGAAGGTAAATTAAGAACTCGCTCTTGGCAAGATAAAGAAGGCAATACAAGATATACTACTGAAGTGGTTGCTGATAATTTAACCATGTTAGGTTCACCTCAAACTAATCAGAATAATGGAGGAGAGAAACCACCATATCCAACTGAGGAACCACAAAAAGTATCGCCCGTTGATTCTATTAAGCCAGAACCAGAAGATGATTTACCATTTTAATGTATTAAATATTTAAAAATTGAATTCAATTTCTTTTCTTTTAAACGTAACACTTCCAGGAGATATTAATCTTCTACCAGTTATTATTTCTATTGTTATACTTATTGTATTATTAATTGTATCTGCGTTAATTTCAGGATCTGAAGTTGCTTTTTTTTCTTTAAAACCTAAAGATATTGAAGGACTAGAAAATGAAAGTGAAAAATATGCAATAACAACGCTCGAATTATTAGATAAGCCAAAAGATTTATTAGCCACAATATTAATAGTTAATAATTTCATTAATGTTTCTATAATTATCCTATCTACTTATTTGTCAACTCAATTATTAGATGGATGGGAATATAAAATGGTGTTTGATATAGTTGTAATTACATTTATCCTTTTATTATTTGGTGAGGTTGTACCGAAGGTATATGCGTCAAAAAATGGATTAAAAATGACAAAAATGATGTCAGGTCCATTAAAAACAATTGAAAATATTTTCCCAATTAATTATTTAAGAAAAGGATTAGTGTCTGGAACTTCTCTAATCAGTAATCTTAATAAAAAGAAAAGTATTGATGTGTCATCTGATGACTTAGAACATGCGATTAAATTAACAAAACACGAAAAAAAAGGAGATAGAGAAAGCCATAAAATTTTGGAAGGTATTGTAAAGTTTGGTAGTAAGGATGCTAAGCAAATAATGAAAGCACGAACAGATGTTGTAGCTTTTGATGTTAAAATGTCCTATAAAGATTTATGTACAGAGATTATTAAGTTTGGTTATTCAAGGATTCCAATTTTTAGAAATAATTTTGATGAAATAGCGGGTATCTTATATGTTAAAGATTTAATTCCTCACATTGAAGAACATGAAAACTTTGAATGGAATACGTTGTTGCGACAACCATTTTTTGTTCCTGAATCAAAAATGATTGATGACCTACTAAAAAACTTCCAAGAGAAAAAAATGCACATGGCCATTGTTGTTGACGAATTTGGTGGTACTTCTGGTGTTGTTACTTTAGAGGATGTTTTAGAGGAAATTGTTGGAGATATTTCGGACGAGTTTGATGTAGAAGATTTACAATATTCTAAATTAAATGAATCTACTTATGTGTTTGAAGGTAAAACGCCTTTAGTTGATTTTTATAAAGTACTTGATATTGATGGAAAGATCTTTGAAGAAGGAAAAGGGGAATCTGATACCTTAGCTGGATTTATTATTGAACAAGCAGGAAAGATTTTATTGAAAGGTGAAAAAGTAGTGTTCGAAAATTATCATTTTATTGTTGAATCTGCAGATAAACGAAAAGTAAAAAGAATTAAAATTAGCATAGAACCTAAAATAGAAAAAAATGAAGATTAACAGTTTAGTTGTAATTGTATTAATGTTGGTTTTGACATCATGTGGTGGGGAAGAGTCATACGATTATTATCCAAAACCAATTAGTGGACACCGTATTATATTTCCAGAAAAAACATATACTAACTTTTCACCTGATTGTAATTATAGTTTTGATATCCCGAATTATTCAAACTTAACTTTAGATACGATAAATAACACGTGTAACGGTAATTTAGTACTAAACCAGTTTAATGCTACCTTGTTTTTAACTTATGTAAATATTGATACTAATTTAATGTACAACATTGAGTATTCAAGAAAACTAGCTTATGATCATAGTATTAAAGCAGATGCCATAGAGGAAAAAGTGATTTTAAACCCTGGTAGTGATACATATGGCGTTCAATATAAAATTGTTGGAAATGCGGCATCAAATTATCAGTTTTATGTAACAGACAGTAGTAACCATTTCTTAAGAGGTGCACTTTATTTTAATTCTGCGCCAAATTATGATAGTATAAAGCCAACTCTTAATTTTATAATGGAAGATTTTGATCATTTAATAGAGACTATTGATTGGAAATAAATGAAATTATCTAAGCCTTTACATATAATTCTTTTTGGCAGTGTATTACTTAGTTTAATTGTATTATGTATTTTGATTCTTTTTCAGTATGTGGGGTCAGTTGATTTAAATTATAATCATTTTGTAATTTTCCCTTTAGTATCAGGTTTAGTCTCATTCATTTTGTTTTATTATTTGATTGAAAAATTTATTAATCAAAAAATTAAATTGATTTATAGAATTATTAGTTCTCAAAAATTATCTACAAAAAATGAATATAAATTAGGCCAAGGTGTACTTGAAAAATTAACGGTTGAAACCGCAAAATGGGCAATTACACAAAAAAATCAAATTGACCATTTACAAAAACAAGATGAGTTTAGAAAAGAATTTTTAGGAAACTTAGCACATGAGTTAAAAACACCTGTTTTTAGTATTCAAGGTTATATTTTAACACTTTTGGAAGGTGGGTTAGAAGATGAAAATGTAAATAGAAATTTTTTAGAACGTGCATTAAGTGGTGTAGATAGAATTACGAGTTTATTAGATGATTTGGATGATATAAGTAGGTTCGAATATGAAGACTATAATCTCAAAATAAAATCATTTGATATTATTACGCTTGTAAATGAAGTGTTCAATAATCTATACGGTAAAGCTAAAGATAAAGGGATTAAACTTGAGTTTAATAGAAGATATCAACCTATATTTGTAAATGCAGATAAAGGAAAAATTGCTCAAGTATTGATTAACTTAATCTCAAATGCAATATCGTACAGTAAAAATAATACTGTTGTTGAAGTAAGATTTCATACAATTGATAAAACGACAGTATTGGTTGAGGTATCTGATAGCGGAATTGGTATAGACGAAAAACATTTATCACGTCTATTTGAACGCTTCTATAGAGTGGATAGATCTAGACAAAGAAATGTAGGCGGTTCAGGGTTAGGTTTGGCAATTGTTAAACATATTGTAGAGGCTCACAAACAAACTATTAATGTTAGAAGTACTCAGGGTGAAGGATCAACCTTTTCGTTCACTTTAGAACTGGATAAATAAAAAATAGACGTACGTTACTAAAGCCTATTTTTAAAATTTCTCATTAATTCTTAATGAATCTTAGTTTTTCAATACCTTCAGCATGTACTACGTTTAATATATAAACCCCTTTTTGTAATTCGGTTACTGTAATTATAGGGTTTATAGTAGGTAGTGTAATTTTTTTACCATTAAGTGTGGTGATATAAATCGACTTAATTGTATTTATGTATTGTAGTCCGCTAATTTGAATTTGATTTTGACTAGGATTTGGATAAATTGAAAGTTTAGTTTGAATTGTGTTATCTTGAATACTTAATTGTGTCAAACAATCTGAAGTATCAACACATCCATTAAGTGTTACAATTACGCCATAGCTAAAGTTAGAATTACCAGGAATTAACGATTGATTTGTTGAGTCTGGAATAGGTGTCATTACTGGACATTCAATCCATTGGTAAGTGGCGCCATTTTGATTTGACATAAAACTATTATTTACTATTGAAATAGTATTATCAATTGTTGTTACAGATAATGTAAGGTTAATGATAGAATCACAACCGTTTGCTGCCGCATTGTCAAGTGTTAATGTATTTAAACCTGCGTTTGAGGCGTCTAGTACTTGTGTTCCAAAATTGTAAGTGTCTCCATCACAAATTGTAGCAGAAATAGAATTAGTGGCAGAATTAAGTACTGATAAAGTTAGATTAATAATTGAATCACATCCATTTGTAGCTGCATTGTCAAGTGTTATTGAATTTAAGCCAGCATTGGAGGCGTCTAGAATTAAGGTGCCAAAATTGTAAGTATCTCCGTCACAAATTGTAGCTGACATAGTATTGATAACTGGGTTTATTACGGATAGTGTTAAGGATACGGTTGAATCACAACCAGTTAATGATTGAAATGTTTCCGTATTGATTCCAGTATTACTTGCATTTAATATTTGTGTTCCAAATGTGTAATCATCACCATTACAAATAGTGACTGCATCTGTAGTATTGTAAGTTGAATTTATGTTTACTGTTGCCGTTGGTACATCTGCACCCAAAGTATAGGTGACAGTATATGAGTTAGTTGTTGAAGTTGTAAAGTTAATTTCACCAGTAGCTGTGTTGAGTGATAGCCCAGAGGGGGTTGACGAGAAAATGCCAGTAGTTAAACCGATAATAGTTGGCGTTTCAGTTGTACTATTTTCACAAAAATTTGTACTAGAGTAATTAATTGATGTTGGTATGACTTCAGTTAGTTGTATATTAATAGGAGATGATGTTTGGTCACCACTCGTGGTTCCATTGTTATTTACACTGATACCAACACCGTAAAGTGTTAATGTACCTGTTCCTGAATTAGGTGCAATCCAGGTTGCAGAGTATGTTATTGTAGCAGCGGCGGCACCAATTGAGCTATGTTCTAAATATTGAATACCACTTAATGAAGTAACTTGTGTATTTGTGGATGTTGCAGATATTGCACCTGCTTGAGTATTGCTTGAGTTAAGTGCTACCATTTGCATACCGTATCCATTAGATGAAGAGTTTGAAACAATTGCTTCAATAGTGTAAGTATCTCCTGGAATGTATTCGGTTACAATGTTGTTAGTCAAATTTTTAACTTGAATGTTAAGTGTTGTATTGGCACTGCTTGGACCATGGCATTGTGTACAGGTACTTGTGGATAACGGGCTACCAGTTTTGTCAATTCCTAAAATCGCAGCAGCTCCACCTGAGCGTGGAGGAGGAGTTGACTTATATTTTGACAACGTTCCGTCTTCTGATAATTTAATAAAAGATAAAGTGGTGAATCCTAAAATGGATACTACTATGATAGCTATTAATTTTTTCATGAGTGAAAGGTACGAGTTTTTTTTCAAACTATTAAATTTACCATGGTAAACTAAATTTTGTATCTTTGTGGTTCAAATAATTAGCCCATGTTACAATCAATGACCGGTTTTGGTAAATCAACTGGAACTTTTGAGAATAAAAAAATTACTATCGAGTTAAAATCTTTAAACTCTAAAAATATGGACATTTTTGTTCGTATGCCTAGTTTTTATAAAGAGCACGAAATTACGTTAAGAAAACTAATTGGTGCTGAGTTGGATAGAGGTAAAATTGAATGTACAATTTTAGTTGAAAGTGTAGGTGAAAAAAGTGGATCAACACTTAATAAAACGTTAGTTAAATCTTATTTTTCTCAATTGTCTGAAATTGCTATTGATTTAGATTTATCGACAGCTGATATTTTGCCTTCTATTTTAAGGATGCCAGATATCTTTTCGGTTGAACAAGAAGAAATTAATGAAAATGAATGGGCAGCTGTTTATGAATTAATTAAAGAAGCAATTAAGAAACATCAAGATTTTAGATTGGTTGAAGGAAAACATTTACAGAATGAATTTTCTGATAGAATAGGTGCTATTCAGGCTGCTTTTAATATGGTTCCAAAGTTTGAAACGGAACGTATTGAAAGTATAAAAGGGAGAATAGAGAATAACTTGAATGATTTTGTAGGTGGTGATAAAGTAGATAAGAATAGGTTTGAACAAGAATTAATCTATTACATTGAAAAAATTGATATTGCTGAAGAAAAGCATAGACTTCAAAATCATTTAACTTATTTCTTAGAAATAATGAATGAGCCAAAATCTCAAGGTAAAAAATTGGGATTTATTGGGCAGGAGATTGGAAGAGAGATAAATACATTAGGTTCAAAGTCATATCATGCAGATATGCAAAAATTAGTAGTAGAAATGAAAGATGAATTAGAAAAAATTAAAGAACAAATTCTAAATACACTTTAAATAATGGATAATCCAAATAATGGAAAGTGTATTATTTTTTCGGCACCATCAGGTGCTGGGAAAACGACTATTGTAAAGTACTTACTACGTAATGTAGAAAATTTAGAGTTTTCAATATCTGCCGCTAGTCGTCAACCAAGAGGAAGGGAAGTTAACGGAATGGATTATCACTTTTTTTCAATCGAAGAGTTTAAGGCTAAAATTGCTAATAATGATTTTGTGGAATGGGAAGAAGTGTACAACGATAATTTTTATGGTACATTGAAAGCTGAGGTTGAGAAAGCTTGGCGTAGTGGTAAAACTGTAGTATTTGATGTAGATGCTATTGGTGGAATTAATTTGAAGAAAATATTTGGAGAAAATGCTTTATCAATTTTCATTAAACCGCCGTCATTATTTGTGTTAGAGCAGCGTTTAAAAAATAGAAAAACAGAGAATGAACAACAGATAAAAATGCGTTTGGATAAGGCAAATGAAGAATTGTCTCATTCGTCCGTATTTGACTACGTTCTGCTAAACGATAATTTAGAAAAAGCATGCGTTGAGGTAAAGATTGAAATTGAAAAATTTATTAAATAAACGCTTCAATTATGAGTATAATAAACGATATGGTGAATTCATTTGATGTTAATCCAGAGTTGTCAGGTAAAAAGGTAGGCTTGTTTTTTGGTTCGTTTAATCCGATTCATATTGGCCATTTATTAATTGCTAACCATATGGTAAATCATACAAATTTAGAAGAAGTTTGGTTTGTTGTTTCTCCTCACAATCCTCATAAAAAAAAGGCCTCTTTATTAAAAGATTATCACCGACTGGCAATTGTAAATGAAGCGATTGATGATAATGATAAATTTATGGCTTCTGATGTCGAATTTGGATTATCTCAACCGTCATATACAGTTGAAACACTAGCCTATTTAAAAGAGAAGTACCCAACTTATAATTTCTCGTTATTAATGGGTGAAGATAATTTAAGATCTTTACATAAATGGAAAAATTATGAATTGATATTGGAGAATAACCCAATTTTTATTTATCCACGGGTGTTAACTATTCAAGAAATGACAGACGCTAATTTTAAGATTGACGAGCGAACAATTGAATTATTGAATCATAAAAATATTACACTAACTGATGCGCCTGTGATGAAAGTTAGTTCTAGTTTAATTAGAAACTTAATTAAGGAAGGCAAAAGTACAAAGTATTTATTGACTGAACCTGCTAAAAAGTATGTTGAGGAGATGAATTTCTATAAGTAGTATTTGTGGTAGTTTGAGTTGATGATGATATTAAACCAACTGGTATCCACAAAACAACTAAAACATTATGAGAGTATCCTAAATAATCTCATGGGTTGTTATAAATTCACTCTTACACCAAACATAAAGCTTCTTCCTGGTGCAGAAATTCCTGATGAAAATTGGCGATAGTGAATGTCCATTAAATTAATTGCTGAAAATTGTAAGCTAAAATTGTTAAACCCTGTATAATTAAATCTAAAGTTGGCAGTTGCCCATGCTGGTGTACCAAAATCCTCAATTGCTTCATCTAGGTTGTCCGAAGCCCCACCATAGTCGGTATGTTTTTTACGAAAGTTATAATAACTATAGATTGCAGTATTAAATGTTTTATTTTTATATTCTATTTCCACTTTACCAAATTGTGGAGCTATGTGTTCTAAGGGTTTTTTATTTGAAAAATCTATTCCTTTAGTATAATTGTATGTTCCCTTTAGATGAAAGTTTTTAACTATTTTTAAATCAGCTGATAAGCTTACTCCATATATTTGTGATTTATCTGTGTTTTGATTGGTTTGAACATTTGTTAGTTCATCATTATATATAATACTATCGTTTCCATTTAAAGTATAATCAGTTCGTACAATAGTGTTGATTAAATACGTGTAATAAATTGATGTTCCAAGCGTTAATCTATTCTTTCCAAAAATACGTTCGGCTGATAATTCTGCATTGATAGCGTATTCTGGTTTAAGCTCATTAGTTGGAATTACGGTGTTTCCTTTCTTTTCAAATACTTTTCCGTAATCGTCTACGTTAGGTGAGCGATAAGCTGACGATAAGGATGTTTTAACAAGTGTTCGTCCATCTGGTTGAAAAACTATACCAATATTACCGGATGGAGCACCACCTGAAATGTTAACTTCATTAAATGGTAGTTTGATGATTGTAGTATCATTAAATTTTGAATGGGCATATAAATAAGATAATCTTAAGCCGGTTGTAAATACGGTTCTATTGTTTATTTGCTGTTTATAACCTAAGTATAGTCCACTGGATAAGTATTGGCTACCGCCATCAGGATATCTACTTTGAATAGTTCCTTTTTTATTGGTGATTTGATCTATCGAAAATCCATTGGATTGTGCTATGTTATGTTGAACTTCTAATCCATAATATAACATCCTTGAAGAATCAATAATTTTATTGAAATCTACATTTAGAGCAAATATATCTATGTTTTCAAGTTGAAATTGTTTTTCTGAATCATTAAATTTTCTTTTTATTCTATCCTCTTTTACGTTTTGATAGGATAGTATTATATTTCCTGAATTCATCCATTTACTGTTTGATTTAAAATGTGTTTTAAATGAAGTTAATAATCTCTTTTGAGGACCATAGTACCATTCGGCATATTTGAGTGTTCCATCTTTATATTGATTTAATACATCATACCTGTTAATGTTTGAGGAGTTTGAATATTGGAAGTTTAAGGCGAAATCTAATTTTTTTGAAGGTCTAAATATTAATTTTGATAGGACATCCGTTTGAGAATAACCAATTCCTGTTTGGTTTGATGGATTTGAGTTGGTGAACATACTGTCTATACCGTCAATGGTTTTAACATAATTAGTTTGAAGTCCCCAATCAGAATAGCCGTGTAAGCGATTTTGGCCCATTTTGGAGTCTTTAAATTTTGAATAGGATAAAGAAGTTAATAATCCCCATTTTTTTTGCCCTACGCTATAATTTATGTTCGTTGAGGTACTGTTGTTGTTTGAATTAAAAAATGTTGAATAGTTAGTAGCTGTTGCCCATTTAGTGCTATCTGCTAATTTTGGATTTGCGGTGTGAAAATGGATGACCCCTCCTAATGCATCACTTCCATAAAGCACTGAACTTGGTCCAAAAATTACTTCTGTTTTACTTAGAATGGAAGGGTCAATTGTGATGGCATTTTGTAAATGACCACTGCGGTAAATAGCATTGTTCATTCTCACACCATCTATGACCATTAATAGTTTGTTGGCTTCAAACCCTCTCATCATTGGTGACCCTCCGCCACCTTGTGTTTTTTGAACTAAAACTTGACCTGAATTTTGTAGCATGTCCGCCGCGGTTGCTGGTTTTTCGTTCTTAATATCATCTGCTAATAACTGAATAGCTTGATGAGGTATAACTTTTACGTCAATATCTTCTCGTATTGACCCTTGTACAATTGTACTTGGTAATACGATACTAATTTCAGTTAAATATAATGTGTCTTCAATTTGAGACTTAAGTAAAATTACAGATTCATAGTTTAAATGGTTAAAATATATTTTTTCTGCTTTTCCAATCTTTCTAAGGTTGATTTCACCATTCTTATTTGTGGTTCCTTTAAAGGATTGTGCATCTATTTCAACATCTGATATCGGAGTATGGCTTCTTTTATTTAAAACTACAAGTTGTTGTGCATTAACTGTCAGCGTGAACAGTAGTAATATAGTTAAAAATTTAAGGTTGAGCATTGTTTGTTTTTTATAGTAAAAGAAGTAGGTTTCTATCAAATTTCGTGCCTAGAAGCCTGATTTTAATAATAAAGTACTGCTTAAGTTTTTAATATAAAAAACCTACGAAACTTAATTCGTAGGTTTTTTCCAATTTTGAATACTCAAATATTGAGTTTCAATAAAATCTTCAATTTGAATTAGAGATTTGTTTTAAGTGTTATTTAATTTGAAGTTCAAGACATACGTGATTTTTTAGTTGGGCGCATACATAGATATATAACCAACTAAAAAAATAAGCATAATGCCTAAATTCGACTTAAATAGTGATTAAAACGGTAAGTCATCTCCTGATTCTGCAACAAAAGTTTCTGCATTACCTGCTGTAGTTGGAGCTGCTGCACCACCTGCTGTGATTGCTGTAACTTTCCATGCATCCAAAGTATTAAATACTCTAACATCACCTTGTGGGCTAGTCCATTCTCTACCTCTTAAGTTAAAAAATACTTCCACCATATCACCAGTGTTGTAATTGTCTAACATTTCACATCTATCTTGTGCAGATTGAAATGCAATAACTTGAGGATATTGTCCTGAAGCATCAGTAATTACAAATTCTCTTACTTTAAACGTATCCGAAACATTTCTTGTTTCCTTTATTGTTTTGATTTCTCCTTTAAGTGTATACATAATACGGGTTTGTTTGTTGTTAATTATTAAATGTTAATAGCGTTTTCCACGCTTCTTCTAATTTATTTTCTTTTAATAAACGTTGTGCTAAAAGATGTAGCTCAAGTTCTAATTTTGGTTGATCATCTTCAAAATCCATAAACAATTCACTTAATTCAATTAGCTTATGTTCGTTAACATCTGTTTCGTTCGGTAAGTTTTCAATACCACCAAGTTGACCTAAATCGTTACCTGTTAAGATAGTTGATTTTAAAATATCTTTAGGAATGTTGTCAAATCCAATTCCTACTGTAGTGATTGGTTTTTTTATTTCAAACATTGAATTTTCATCAGCTCTACAATACCAATTTCCACCCATTCTTGATACTAAGTCAATTTTATGTTGATCAATTTTACCATTTTCATCTAAAACGGCTTCATTGATATGAATTCTTGTCACTTCACAAATTACTAAGTTTCCAGCACCACCTTCATTTCCTAATTCAATAACTTCATTCACTTTACATTCAAATTGAACTGGTGATTCAGCTACTCTGAAGGGTTTTATAGTTTCTGATGCTAATTTTGTAAATCCAGATTTTTCAAACTCGTCTATGTTTGGATTAAATGGTGAGCTTGCTAAACTCATTTGGTGTACAATGTCGTAATTTACAACGTTAATAACCACTTCTTTTATTTTTTTTACATTATTGTAAGTATCCTTTGTTGTGTTGGTTCGGCCACTTCTGGCAGGAGAAAAAATCATGATTGGCGGTTTGGCCGAGAATACATTAAAAAAACTGAAAGGTGCTAAGTTTGCATTACCATCTTCATCAATTGTACTGGCAAAAGCAATTGGTCTTGGACCTACTGCTCCTAATAAAAATCCGTGTAATTGCGGAATGGGTAATTCTTTAGGGTTTAAACTTAGCATAGTTTACAAAGGTAGTAATTTTGGGATTGAATCAAAAAAAAGTAATTCACAATTAATAAAGAGTTATTAAGAAAATACGTTATTTTTGAAGTATGAGATTATTATTCAGTATTGGTTTTATAGTATTGTCATTTCAAACAAGTGCTCAATTGAGTCATGTGATTGAAGGTAAAGAGTATTCAAATAGCCGTAAAGACGCATTTAATGGATTTGTTGGGGAAACAGCTATAGCTGTTTACGGAGTGGACTATGTATATGTATCAAAAAAAAAACAGGAATTAGTTGTTAGAAAATTTTATAAAAAGGATTTATCATTAGTTGAATCGATTAATTTACTAACATATCCACTAGAAGAGTATAATAATACACCGCTAGAATTATTTTTTGTTAATGATAAATTTTATTTGTTTTCTGCATTTGAAAGTTATAAATCAGAATCGGCTAAAATTGGTTTGTTCATGTTTGATGAAAACTGCAGTCAGTTAAGTTTTGAAGTGATTGATACAGTAGACCATTTTTTGGAAACAAAAATTGAGGTAAAAATGGCAGTTGATGAGTCTGGTTTTGTTGTAACTCAAAGCCACGTGCATAAGGTCGCTAATCGTCAAGTTGTCGAATTGTCATCTATCGATTTAAATGGAAATATTAAATGGAGAAAAGAGTTACTGTCTACAAATTCTGTTAATCAAACTGAGGTGGAACAAATAGTTCACACGAGAGATGAAACTTATTTGTTATGTAATTATGGCTACAAAGGTTCGGTAGAAACTACATCATTAAGTAATAAATATACGTTATGGGTTTACAACCATAAATTAAATTTTATGAAAGAAGTAGTATTAAGGTTAAAGCGAAAATGGATTAATGGCGTTAGAATTGACCTAGATATAGATAATAATTTAGTGGTCGCTGGTTATGTAAATGATTCTAAAAATTTTGGAATTAATGCAAGTTTTAATTTTAAGTTAAATGATAATTATGAACCTCAGAAAGTTAACTATTATAAATACTCAACTGATGACCTATCACAATTTGTCACTGCAAAAAAAATAAATAAAATCAATTACATAGAAGATATTTATTTAAGAGATTTAGTGTTACAAAAAGATGGTTCTTTTTATATAGTTGGAGAGGAATATTACGTATATGTGGATAGGGTCTACGATCCAAGAACGAACATAACATCTACAACAGAACATTATAATTATAATGCCTTATTAATTAGTTATTTTGATCAAAGCGGTAAATTGTTATGGAATAAACGATTAACAAAAAGCCAGAATTCGGTTGAAGATTATGGAATGTATTCTTCTTTTACGATTGCAAATCTAAAAAATAATTCAATGGCTATTATTTACAATGACAATGAGAAAAACTTAGGGCTTAGTGTAGGGGATCATACAAATCATAAGGAGTTATTTAACAATAGACGTCACGCTATTGTATATGTGTTAATTGACGAAACCGGTATTGTAAAGCGTAAAAGAATAGTAGAAAAAACTAACTTCAATTTATATGCCAAACAAAGTAAATCCATAACTGACAATAAAATTTACTTAAAAGCTGAATATGGCCGTAATTCTAAAGTGATTGGAGTTAGTTTTGAATGAACTATTTTATAATGAGCTTCTGTATAATACTCTCATTTTTTAATATAATTTCAGCTAAATAGATGCTGGTAGGTAATATTGAAACATCTATTGTGGTTCCATTTATATTGTGTTGACCTGAAAATACTAGCTTGCCATAAAGGTCGACTATTTTTAGATGATAGTTTTTTTCTTCACGTTTATGGTAAGGTTTCCTTGAGTTGGATTAGGATATATACTGATTTTACTAATTGTTTGCTCTTCTGTTGAAACTGTGCAATAATATTGTCCTCCCATTGTTGTTTCCACACCCCAAAATTGTTCGTTATTCACATGATAGCGGTATAATTGTCTCCCATGTTCAAAACCGCCTAGATTTGTAAAACCTAACCCATTGACGTATGTTATTGTTAGAAAATAAAACCAGTTAGAATTTAATTCACTAAAAGTATACCTTTTATGATAAGAGCCTTCAATTAATAGTAAATCAATATTTGTCACAATTAAGCTATCTGAATACTGAGAGTATGTTAAAGTAAAGGTAGAAGTTAATGCGTTATAAATTATCGGATCAATTATTAGAGTATCATTGATGTTAGCATTATTATCAATTGAAATGTCATGTTCAACATCCATTAAATCTAAATAGTAAAGCTTTTCGTTTGGAATGGATGGTATGTGTTGGTCTGAGAAATAGAATTAGTTTTTTAGAAAGTACTCAATACTATAATAAGTATAATTTTAGAAAGGGAAGGTTTTTTATTTTTCATAAGGATATAGTTTGTTAAATACACTTTTTTTTAACCATTTTTTGATTGCCGTGCTATAATGTAATACTAATGCTTTCTTATCAGTTTACAAAATGAAATATTTAAATGGTATATTCTGTAGATTAATCTGATATTGTAGTTTTTAAAAAAAGTGGAATGGGGTGAATATATTTTGTTTGAAAACTAATTAGGTCTGAATCTTTTTAGAATTTGTCCTTCCATTTAATATAGTAAAATCATGATTTTTGTCAATATCTATAGAAATTACTAAAGAATTAATTATATTTGCGTAAAAACATTATATCATGAGCAACGATTCAAACAAAAAAGAACCTTTATATTTTGATAATACGTTAACTGTATTGGCTCCAATTCTTATTATAGCTTTATTAGGAGGTATTTTCGGATTAGTATTTATGGGATAAAATCTTTAAAATTTTAAAAAAAGACTCATTTAGTGGGTCTTTTTTTGGTTAATAGCGTGTAGTCATGCCTTTCAATTCAATATTTTCGTGGTTTATAAAGAAAAGAATTCATCAAATTGATCTATTTAAAAAGTATCCATTTGATGTACAAGAAGAAGTTTTTCAAAATTTATTAAATCAATCCAAAGATACTGAGTTTGGTTTAAAGTATGGATTTGGAGAAATTGAGTCACAAACTCAATTTCAAAAAAAAGTACCTCTACAAAATTACGAAAACATAAAGCCATACGTAGATAGACTGTTTAAAGGTGAGCAAAATATTTTGTGGGGTACTGATGTTAAATGGTTTGCACAGTCCTCTGGGACGGTTGGACACAAAAGTAAATTTATTCCAGTATCAAAAGAAAGCTTGCAAGATTGTCATTATAAAGGTGGTAAAGACCTATTGAGTTTATATTATACTCAAATCCCGGATCGGAAAGTGTATAAAGGTAAATACCTGGCGGTTGGTGGTTCAGCCAAAATTAATTATCTAGATTCTAATTCTTATTTTGGTGATTTATCTGCTATTGTAATTAAAAATTTACCTTGGTGGGCTGAGAAAACTCGAATACCCAAAAAAAAAATAGCTTTGATGAGTGATTGGGAAGATAAGTTAGAAAAATTAGCTCAATCGTCACTTAAAGAGGATGTCTATTTATTGGCAGGTGTACCTTCATGGACTTTAATTCTATGTCAACGAATTTTAGAAATTACTGGTAAAAAGAACATACGTGAAGTATGGCCAAATCTAGAATTATTTATGCACGGAGGGGTCAGTTTTGAGCCTTACCGGGAACAATTTAAAAAACTGATACCATTTGACGATATGAATTATATTGAAAGCTATAATGCGTCAGAAGGTTTTTTTGGTATTCAAGATGATTTTAACACAAATGAATTATTATTAATGCTGGATTACGGTATTTTTTATGAATTTATTCCAATGGATAGTTTTGAAGAGGCGAATTCAAAAGCAGTATTAACATTGAAAGATATTGAAGTGGGCAAAAACTATGCATTAGTCATTTCTACTAATGGTGGGTTATGGCGTTACATCATTGGTGACACTGTAAAATTTACATCAACTAGTCCATATCGTTTTAAGGTAAGTGGACGAACAAAGTCATATATTAATACATTTGGAGAAGAGTTAATAGTAGAAAATGCTGAAAATGCTATAGCCAAAGCCTGTTTAGAAACAAACGCTGAGGTGATTGAGTTTACAGCGGGGCCAATTTATATGACAGATACTCAAAAAGGTGGCCACCAATGGCTCATTGAATTTAAAACTCAACCTACAAATTTGAAGGAGTTTACCTCAATTTTAGATGATCAATTAAAACACATTAATTCTGACTATGAAGCTAAACGTTCAGGTAATTTGTCTTTACAACCACCAGATGTTAAAGTTTTAACTAATGGAACGTTTGAAAAGTGGCTTAAATCAAAAAATAAATTAGGTGGACAAAACAAAGTACCTAGATTAAAGAATGATAGAACTGTTGTAGAGGAAGTTTTGGGAATGTAATTAGTCGTTTACAAATTTGTTAAAGGCAACAGCATTTTTAATAGAATCTTTGATTGATATAAATTGATGATTCAGTTTTTGAGTTATCTTTTCGTTAGAATAAAAACTTTCATTCATGGCACTACGTGCAGTTTCTTTAGTGATCTTTGGTTTGTAGCCAAATACAGATTTAATTAATTCTATTCGCCAAGCTAATTCAGCCATCCAAGGTTTTACGTTTACAGATGCTCTTTTAGTACCTAGGTCATCAGCAATCATAAAAAACAAATCTCGAAAACAAACGTTTTCTGAAATGGTTAAATATCGCTCACCAAATACATTTTTGTCCATTAATTCAGTCATACAGAAGGCTACATCTCTTGCATCAACAAATGCATTAGTACCTTCAGTATAAAACTTAATTCCATTTTTTACATTTAAAAATAAAGTTAATGAGCTGTCTTCCCAATTCCCAGCTCCTAATAGTACACTTGGATTTACAACAGACACATTTAAGCCTTCCTCTTGTCCTCTCCAAACTTCCATTTCTGCCGCATATTTACTAACCGCATAGTTAGAGTTAGAAGAAGAAGTAAACCATTTATTTTTTTCTGAATATTGAGTACTTAATTCATTACGTCCTATTGCGGCTGTTGAACTAACGTGAGAGAACTTTTTAACACTTAAACTTAAAGCGACATTAATCATATTGGCTGTCCCCACTTTATTAATTTTCATTAACTTTTTAAAATCTCTTCTCCAAAAAGACACATAGCCAGCACAATGATATACTTCATCACATCCTTTCATGGCGTCTTGTAAAGTACTCACATTATTAATGTCACCATTAACCCATTCTATTTTATTAAATAATTCAGTAGAATTAGTGTTTAAATAATAATCGAATACATTTTTTACGTTGGTTAAATTTGAAGTAGAACGTTTTAAGGCACGGATTGCATAGCCTCTTTTTGACAATTCTACCAATAAATGTGAACCTAATAAACCTGTACCTCCTGTAACAAAAATCATACTGCAAATATAAGTACTTTTAAATTGAGTTAGATATATGTAATGGATAGAAAAAATTCTTCATACCTTTTGATATATATGTTCGATTTTATTTTCAATTAACTATTTTTAAGTACGTCTATAAAGTTCAATCAATAACTTTAAGTATATTTGTTTTCAAAATTATAAATTTAAAAATACGAATAATGAAAAAAATACTTTCAATTTCTTTTGCTGTACTGCTTGTTTCTTTAAGTAGTTGTGCAAATAATAAACATGGAAATGAAACAAATTCAACTGAAACTGAAACGGAAGCAATTCAATCAACTGGAAACGAAACAGATTTAGCAGATGGGATTTATGCAAATATCAATACTGATAAAGGTGATATTTTAATTCAATTAGAATATGAAAAAACACCAATGACAGTGGCAAATTTTGTTGGTTTAGCTGAAGGTAACTTTACAAATGGAGATAAAGTATTTGCTACTCCTTTTTATGATGGTTTAAAATTTCATAGAGTTATTCCTAACTTTATGGTTCAAGGTGGAGATCCTCAAGGAACAGGAGCTGGTGACCCAGGTTATAAGTTCGCTGATGAATTTGATCCTTCTTTAGTTCATGATAAGCCAGGTATTTTATCAATGGCTAATTCAGGACCTGCTACAAACGGAAGTCAGTTTTTTATTACACATAAAGAAACGCCATGGTTAAATAACAAACATACGGTATTTGGTCATGTTATTGAAGGTCAAAATGTGGTTGATTCTATTGTAGGAAACGATATAATGAAAACAGTAACTATTTTAAGAATAGGAGAAAAAGCTAAGGCGTTTAATGCTACTGAAGTATTTGCAAGTGTAGGTGCTGAATCGATTGCTATTGCAAAGGCAAAAGCGGCAGAAGCTGCTAAGTTTGCTGCTATGTCTCAAAAAGAAAAAAATGCTTGGTTTAAAGCAAAAATGATTAAAACGTATCCTAAAGCTAAACAAACTGAAAGTGGTTTAATGTATTTAGTAGAATCTAAAGGTGATGGTCCAAGTCCAGAGGTTGGTAAAAACGTAACTGTACATTATACAGGTTATTTTACAGATGGTAATAAATTTGATTCTTCTGTAGATAGAGGAAAACCTTTTGATTTTCCATTAGGTCAGAAAAGAGTTATTGCTGGATGGGATGAAGGTGTTGCAATAATGTCTAAAGGAGCAAAATATAAATTGATCTTACCTTACTGGTTAGGTTATGGTGAGCAGACAAGAGGTCCAATTCCTGGAAACTCAACTTTAATATTTGATGTTGAGTTGTTAAAGTTTTAAAATCAAAATAGATAGTATTTAAAAGGCTAAGTAGACTATTCTGCTTAGCCTTTTTTTTGTTCAATACTATGCTATGTTAGTATGATTTACTTTCATGCTCTCTCTGTGTTCAATACTATTCTTATAAGGTGTATAAAGTTCTTATCTGATAGGAGTATTACAGTAGTTTAAACGAAAAAAAGCGTAATAGTTTAACTATTACGCTTTTAAATATATTAAAATAGCTTATATTCTGTCAGCTAATTTTTCTAAGTAAGTAATAAATTTTTCATTTTTAATGATGTTGTCATCTCCAATAAATAATACATTTTTTGGTTTATGATTTTCTAACCAAAACACAAAAGATGAAACTGCAGCAATTAAAGTTCCATTAACATCTATTGAATGAGAAAATTTACTATTCTCTGCGAATAAGCTTTTTACATCTTCATTCTCTTTAGAAATAGTGTAATTTTCGTGAAACAAAACAACTGCATCAGCAACGTCAGTCAAACTTTCTTTACCATCAAAAGTAGTGAAAGTAATAGATTTACCTTCCGCCCATGTTTGTATACTTTGTTCAAAAGCTTCCTGTTTTCTTACTATTATTTCTTTTATTAACATTAATTTGATTTAAAATCGAGTGCAAATATACGTATTTATTAAGCGTCAGTGTTATAATTATCTAATTAATGATTCTCTTTTATATTTAAAATAGACTAAACCGTAAAGTTGAACAGCTAAAAGTAAAGTTGCTACTACTAAGTGTATGGGTTGTAAAAGGGCAGGCATGCCTGCATAAGAGAAAAATAATCCTGAAATTAATTCTAAAGCTATTAAAGCTAGTATTAAAGTAAATAATGTAATACCGTAATTGTTTTTACGGTTTAGCCAAAACAAAATTGTATTTACGGCAATAACTAACCAAATTAATGAACGGTGAAAATAAAAATCTATATTCATATTTGCCAACCATACTCCTCTTTCTATATTGTCTTCCACCATAAAGTCAATAGTTTGTCTCACTTGAGTACCTAACAATATTTGAACTACAGTTAATATAATTGAAGCGTAGAATAAATACTTGAAGGATTTTTTCATTTTTATACTAAATGATTGTCCTTTTGCTATTTGAATGATTTTTATTTGAATCCAAATTATAAGTAAAGCGAATAACATATGCAGCGTTAATACCCAAGGGACTAAATTTGTGGCTACGACAATGGAACCCATCCATCCTTCAAATCCCATTAATAGTAAATTAATAAAACTTAGTAAAAGTAAGTTTCTTTGCCTTCTGTATTTCAGTACTACCCAAATTAAGGTAATAAAGACTAGATTTCCTGCTATAAATCCGGTTAACCTATTTCCATACTCAGTCCATGTTCTTTTCCAATTAAAATCTTGTTCAATTAGTAATGATTTATCATTCTTCAATTCTTCTGCAGTAGTTGGCATACCTAGCGTAGTCAATAGACGGGCAAATTTATCGACTTTAATTTTACGTTTTGAAACGTAAATGTCTTTATAATTTTCAGGTAACTGACTTATATCAGTTGGTGGTATAACTTGATCAAAACATTTAGGCCAATCAGGACATCCCATTCCTGAGCCTGTTGAACGGACAACGCTTCCGGCAATAACCACCAAAAATATAACCACCAATGTGATCCAACTAAATTTTATAAATGATTTTGACATAACTTATTTTTTGACAAAGATAATTCTATTTTTCAGTTGGAAATTGATTTAAATCAGCCTTAATTGTATTTCAACACAATAAAATTAGTTAGTTTTATGTTTCATTAACAAATCACAACCTTATGAGCTACTTAAAAGTTATTCTTCTGTGTATTGTTTTAAGTGTATCAAATGTGTTTGCACAAAAAGTCTATGCACAAAAAGGAAACATTGAATTAGGTTTAAGAACGACATCAAGTGTTTTTGGACATGATGGGTATAGTGGGCTTGGGGTAGGCGGTCAAACTCGTGTTCAAATCACTGATTATTTAAATACTGAATGGTTTGCAGATTATCCAAAAAAAATGGGAAAGTTTATTCCTTACATAATTGCCGGTCATTGTTTTGATTATGCTAAAGTTACTCCATTTAGCACGCCTTATCTAGACAGGAGTCATGAAGAGTTGACTAGATGGAGCTCAGCAGTTCAAATGGGTTTGGGAAGTCATTATTATTTTAATGATAAATTCAATTTAACATTTTCCGCTCAATATATGATGCATTTAGGAAAACATTTAGAATATGAATTATTAAAAACTGAAACAGGATATTATTTGGAAACGGATCATGATGAACATGCTAATGAGAGATTAGAAAGTCATGTCCTTTTTACAGTAAGTTTAAATTATAAAATTGTAGATCTTTGGTAAAACCCAATTTATTATGAAAAAAATAGTAGCAGTAGTATTGACCATTTCTTTGAGTTTAAATGGTTTTTCACAAGAAGAAGAGACTAAATTGAAAAAAGAATGGCAAGTTAAATCGGCTCTGTCATTTGCTCCTGGCTTTTTAACAGAAAATACAAAAACAATACAACTTCAAGGGACTGTAGGTTTTGTGAAAAATAAAATTGAATTGAGAGCCGATGGGTTTTACTTTTTAAATTCTTTTGGCGACAGACCTAGATTTTCAATAAACCACCAAATATATGCTGGCGTGTTTTATAAATTTTTAACGGATAAAAAGCTTCAACCTTATATCGGTTTTCAACCAGGAATTGCTATTTCACAATCATCAGAATATGGAGCCTTAAATTTTAATACACAAGAAGTAGAGTATGAGGTTACTTACAATCCAGTTGGTTCAATTGCTGGAGGGCTTGACTTTTTTGGGGAAAAATGGTTTTATCTTTTTACAGAAGCAAGATATATTTTTGGAAAACATAAATCAAATACATATCCAGTTTTCTTAGATGAATTTAGATTGTCTTTTGGTTTAGGTATTACGATATAGTTGTTTATTTCTATGAGTCAGTTGATTAGTTAATTTATACATATTATGTTTGTTAAATAGGTATTGAGTAATTAATACAACCTTTTGAGATTTTACGCGTTACTAATATAGATTATATTTCATAACTTGTCATCATGCGATTACTTTTAATTGGGTTTCTTTTCTTAAGTCTTAATGGATTTGCCTCACACATTGTGGGTGGTGAAATGTATTATGATTGTTTAGGAGGTGATCAATATCGTATTACATTAAAGCTCTACAGAGACTGTTTATGTACTGATTGTGCTAATTTTGATAATCCTTTACCGATTTCAATATTTAATGGTAACAATCAGAATATTGGTCAATTGAATATTGCTTTTCCGGGTTCAGTTAATTTAGATGTTAGCTTTAATAATAATCCCTGTGTTACCGTGCCAAGTGATATTTGTGTAGAGGAAGCTATTTATACTAAAATTGTTACTTTACCCGCATCATCCACAGGTTATACATTGGCCTATCAAAGATGTTGTAGAGGGCCGAATGTAACGAATTTGAATACGCCCGAAAATCAAGGTTTAACACTTACAGTCACTATACCAACAACCAATTTAGCTATTTGTAATAGTTCACCTAGATTTACAAATTATCCACCATTATTATTGTGTGCAAATGAAGAGTTAATTTTTGACCATTCAGCTACGGAACCTGATGGAGATGTGATTGTTTATGAAATTTGTGCACCAAATCAAGGAGGTACTTCCTTAGCTCCAATTCCAAACCCAGTACCAGATCCACCGTATAATTTAGTAGTTTGGGGTGGGGGAGCATCAACGCTAAATCCATTTGGATTGGGAACAATATCAATTAATTCAACAACAGGTTTGTTATCTGCTACTCCTCAAACTACAGGCTTATATGCGGTGGGGATTTGTGCAAAGGAATATCGAAATGGAGTGTTAATAAGTACAACTGTTAGAGATTTTTTATTTACAGTTCTTAATTGTGAAATTGAATTGGCTGCTGAAATTACTCCACAAGTAGATTTACCAACCTTTGTATCCTATTGTCAAGGGTTAACTATTGATTTTGAAAATGAAAGTTTCGGTGGTACGTCTTGGGCTTGGGATTTTGGAATTGCTGGAACAAATACTGATCAATCTTCTGATTTTGAACCAAGTTATACTTTTCCAACTGCTGGAACATATACCGTTCAATTAATTGTGTCACAGTCTGCAGGTTGTTCAGATACCACAGTTCAAGATTTTATTATTAATGAAGAGTTAACTGCTGAATTTGAACCTCCAGAACCACAATGTATTACAGGGAACAGTTTTGATTTTGTTGGTGGAGGTATTCTCCCCGTAGGTTCTACTTTTGAATGGGACTTTGGTCAATATGGTATGCCCCTAAATTCTATGATACAAAATCAAAATGATGTTGTGTTTTCAAATTCTGGTTTTATTCCAATTACGTATACAACTCATTTTGAAACTTGTACAGAAACGTTTACGGACCAAATATTTATATATAAAGAACCTACGATTGCATTTACGGTTAAAGATGAATTGAAATGTGCACCTTATAATGCACATTTAATTAATTTGTCTCAGGCGGACACACCTATTTATTCAGAATGGGATTTTGGAGACGGATCGGCGTTTTCAACAGATACCCATCCTTTTCATATTTATGATACGCCTGGTGTTTATGATGTTACTTTAACTATATTTACGGATTCGGGTTGTATTGCCAATTTAACGTTAATTCGACCTAACTTAATTGAAATTTTTCCATCTCCCGTATCCCAATTTTCCGTTAGTCCTTTGGAGCAAGATGAGTATGAAGCTCATTTTACGTTTACTGATTTAACAGGTGCTGATGTAGTTGAACAATCGTTTCACTTTGGAAATGGTGCCTATACCCCCTTTGACCCATACACTTACACCTATCCTGAACCTGGTGTATATCTTCCTTATCAAATTGTTAAGAATCAGTATGGCTGTAAGGATAGAAGTTATCTAAAGATTAAAGTAAATCCTGTTATTCCGATTCTAGTGCCCAACGCATTTACGCCGGATGGTGATATTTTTAACAATACTTTTAAACCAGTTTTATATAAGACTAGACAGTATCAATTATTTATTTATAACCGTTGGGGTAGTTTAATATATTATTCTAATGATGCTTATGGTGAGTGGGATGGGGCTTATAAGGGTGAATTGGCTCCTGATGGTGTTTATATTTGGAGAATAATTTACAACGACTTTAGATATAATTTACCTCAAGAATTAAAAGGTCATGTCACCTTATTAAGATAAATTTATAATTTTTGATAAAAAACTAATATCATGATAGCATATATAACTGGAACATCATCAGGAATAGGGAAGGCAATTGCATTAAGAATGCTTAAAGACGGTCACCGTGTTATTGGATTGTCGCGTACATGTTCAATTACTGAATTAAACTATACCCATATTTCAATTGATTTGGGGGATTTGGATGTTGTATCAAAATTTGAATTCAGATCAAATAATTCTGATGATGTCCTATTAATTAATAACGCTGGTGTGATTGGGCCTATTAAACCTATTGGTCATCATGTTGAACAGGATATAATCCAAGTGAATACCATTAATATTATTACGCCTCAGATATTGACTAACAAATTCGTTAATAAATTTATTCATTCTAACCAAACTTATCAAATTATCAACGTAAGTTCAGGGGCTGGTAAAAGCCCAATTGATGCATGGTCTACTTATTGTGCATCTAAAGCTGCAATTGATTTGTTCTCTGAAACATTGGCTAAAGAATTACAAGAAAGAGGTCATCAGAATTGGAGTGTATTTTCAATAGCACCAGGTGTAGTTGATACTAAAATGCAAAAAGAAATTAGAACATCTAATCCTTCTCAATTTTTAGGCCATCAAAAATTCATGGATTTAAATGCTAATAATGAATTGGCTGATCCAAATTATACGGCTGAATTGTTTTATACTGTTATTTTAAATCCTAAAAACTATAAAAATGTTGTTTTTTCGGTAAGAGATTTATAATTGATTGGGCTTTACCTTCTTAGATTACCGTTAAATCAAACAAACCGCGTGTTTAATACATGAGTTACCTTTTTGAGTAAAAATTGTTTAGTTTTGTTACTCAAATTCTATACTTCATGAAAAATCTATTACTACTAACCTTTATAGCGATTAGTTTTGTTAACTATTCACAAAACAATTGGTGTGGTTTCGACCAGCAATTACAAAAACATTATCAAGAAAACCCAAATGCAGAAGCTCAAGTATATGAAAGGTTTGATAGAATTGCAAGTGGACAAATTAATGCTCAAGATAGAGTCGGTCCATATTATATTCCAGTGGTTGTTCATGTTATTCATGATGGAGAAGAGGGTAATATTTCATATGCTCAAATAGCTGACGCTATTAATATGTTAAATGAAGACTTTAATAGAACTAATGTAGATGCATCTAATACTAGAAATACGGTTAATGCTCCTTTCTCTCCAGTTGCTGCAGATTTGGAGATCAATTTTGTATTAGCTAAACTTGATCCAAATGGTAATTGTACAAATGGAGTTGAAAGAAGAGATTCTCCATTAGGAACTTATAATGCAGATGATGATAGTAAAACTTATAATGGTGGTGGATTAGATGCGTGGGATAGAAATAAGTATTTCAATATTTGGGTTGTCAATTCAATTCAAGGAAGTGGTGCAGGTACTACATTAGGGTATGCTCAGTTTCCTATGTGGGGCGGAGCAAGTACTTACGGTGTAATAATTAGAAATAACGCTTTTGGTAATATCGGAACAGCAAATGGGGATAGAACAATTTCTCATGAAGTTGGACATTGTTTAGGTTTGTTTCATACGTTTCAAAGTGGTTGTGGTTCATCTAATAGTGACTGTTCTAATCAAGGTGATGGTTGTTGTGATACTCCTCCAGTAGATGAGGCGCATTGGTCCTGTTCAAATAATCAAAATAATTGTAGTCAAATTCCAAATGGTGATCATTTTGGGTTTGATGCATTAGATCAACATGAAAATTTCATGAGCTATAGCCCTTGTCAAAATATGTTTTCTGAAGATCAAAAAGCAGTTGTTACAGCTAATTTAGCAAATTTAGGTCATTTAGCAAATTTAGTATCAGTGAGTTCACAAAATTCATCAGGTATAAATTTACCAGATGTTTTATGTAGAGCTGAATTTAGCGGTTCTCAACTAATAGTTTGTGCAGGTAGTACTATAAATTTTGCAGACAACTCTTTCCATAACGTAAGTACTCGATCTTGGACGTTTACTGGTGGTACGCCTTCTGTTTCTACGGATTCGTTTGCGTCAATCATGTATAATACTCCAGGTGTATATCCGGTTTCATTGCAAGTTTCAGATGGCACAAATACTGAGTCAGAAACTAAAGCTGCATATATCACTGTTTTGTCTAATCCTGGATTAGAATTACCATATTCTGAAGGGTTCGAAACTGTTTCATTACCAGATAATATTAACTTTTTTGTATATAATGAAGATAATGGGAGTGAATGGACGGTAACAAATTCAGCTTCAAGTACAGGTGATAAATCTATTATGCTGTCAAATTATGGTGAGAATGTAGATCTAATTGATGAATTTCATTCGGGTACTATAGATTTAAGTCCACTTGATTCAACAGAGAATTTAATTATGTCGTTTAAGTATGCTTATAATAAAAGATTGGCGAGTAATTATGAGGCTTTAAAAGTTTGGGTATCTAAGGATTGTGGAGAAAATTGGTCGTTGAGAAAAAATCTTACTAATAGTGTTTTTAATACCAACTTGATTGGAGCAGCGTCTAGTTCTCCTTTTACACCAACTTCTAAAATGGAATGGATAACTGTTTCTTTCGAAAATATTCATAGTTCTTTTTATACATCCAATTTTAGATACAGATTCTCTTTTGAAAGTGATAATGGTAATAATATCTTTATAGATGATATTAATTTATATCCAGAATCATGGTTAAATAATCCTGAAAATAATATTGAGAATACGGTTTCTATTTTCCCAAATCCAACACAAAATAATTCTACAATTAATTATTTTTCTGCGACTAGTGAAGATTTAAATATTACGCTTTATAATGTGGTTGGTGAAAAAATTAATACAATTTATAATGGAACTGTGTCATCTGGTAATACTCAGTATGATGTTAATATGGAAGAAATGCCAAGAGGAATTTATATCGTTAAAATTGAGAATTCTAATGGTATTAAATCGTTAAAATTAATTAAAGATTAATTGATAAGAATACTCTTATAAATAAAAACCCTATTCATTACATAATGAATAGGGTTTTTTAAATATTATTAAGTTATGTTAAGCTTTTTCTTCCCATATAGATATTAGTTCAACCATTGTATAAACTGCTTTTTGCATATCTTGAATACTTACATATTCATGTTTTGAATGAATTGCCATTTCTCCTGTAAACAAATTAGGACAAGGTAACCCCATAAATGATAAACGAGACCCATCAGTTCCACCTCTTATTATTACTGGTTTAGGAGTTATTCCTGCTCTTGTCATTGCTTCTATCGCATTGTCAGTTACGAAAGGTACAGTTTGAATAACTTCTTTCATATTTCTGTATTGTTCTACAATTTCAAATGATGCTGTAACACCTTCATATTGTTTAACAGTATTGTCTAATATTTCTTTTAATGCTGTTTCGTATGTTTCTAATTTTGAAGTATCATGATCACGTATAATAAATGTAACGATTGTAGTTTCAAGTTCTCCTTTAATAGATGTAGGGTGAACGAATCCTTCACGACCTTCAGTTGTTTCAGGTGACCATTCATGTTTAGGTAATGCATCTAAGAATGCACCTGCTACTTTCATTGAATTAACTAATTTATTTTTAGCGTATCCTGGATGTGCACTGATTCCATTTATAGTAATTGTTACTGCATCTGCAGAAAAACTTTCATCCTCTATAGAACCTAAAGTACCACCATCTAAAGTATAACCATAGTTGGCATTTACTTTTGACATGTCTAAATGGTCTACACCTCTTCCAACTTCTTCATCTGGTGTAAATAATATACGAATTTCACCATGTTTGTACTCGGGATGGGAAACAGCATAATTAGCAAAATCCATAATACACGCAACTCCTGCTTTATCATCTGCACCTAAGAGGGTCAATCCTGAAGCAGTTATTAAATCATCTCCAATTTTTTCTTTTAAATATTTATGTTTGTCAGTTGTAATTACCTGTGTAGAGTCATCAGGTAGAGTAATAGGATTACCGTCATAGTTTCTATGAACAATTGGTTTAACATTTGTTCCACTACAATCTGGAGCAGTATCCATATGTGCACAAAAACATATTGTAGGCACTGTTTTAGTGGTGTTAGACGGGATTGTTCCAAATACATAACCCCATTTATCCATTTCTACGTTTTGCACTCCAATTTCTTTTAATTCTTCAACTAAAAGTTTACCCAAATCTTTTTGAATCATGGTACTTGGGAAAGTTGTTGAGGTTGGATCAGCAGTAGTGTCTATTTTTACATATTCAATAAATCGTTTTTCTACTGTGTATTTGTAATTTTTCATTTGTAATTTGTTTTCCAATGTTTACGAATTAATTGAGCGTATATTTATTGGTTGCGTTAAACTTCATTTAGCTATTACGAAAGTAATCATTTTTGTAGAATCTATTATCAAATTAGTTTTTTACAATTTTTTGTGAACTTCTATTTAAATTGTAATTGTAAACTCTGGTGTAATTTTATACATTTACAGCATGGCTAATAAAATTGATTCAAAAAAAGGATTTTTCCCTACTTCTATTAATGACTTACGTGATAAGTATTATGATGGTCAGGAATTATCTGAAGATGAATTATTAGCGATTCAAAACTTTGATAAATATCGTATTGATTATTTAAATTCATCTGAAACTGAAGATCAATTTGATACTCGCTATTTAGAGCTGCAAGCAAAAGCTAACTTAAGTAACTTTGTTGATTTTTTATAATTAGATTGAAAAATAAATAATTGCTATAATCGTATAACGTGCAAATTTTCCAATTGTTATCATAAATGTTAAAGGTATAATCTTTACTTTTAAAAAACCAACTACTGCCATTAATGGGTCACCAATGAATGGTATCCATGCAAGTAATCCTAACCAATAGCCATATTTTTCTGACTTAATAGTCCATCTATCAATTTTGGATTGATTGAGTTTAAATCTTTTTATTAAATTTTTTGAGTTACTTACATACCCAATATAATAATTAGTAAGACTACCTAATACATTACCGAGTGTAGCTATTAATAGGACTAAATAGACGTTGAAGTTATTCTCGAATGCTAGGATTAGAATTAATTCAGAAGGTGCTGGTAATAGAGTAGAAGCAATAAATGTTGCAAAAAATAGTCCAAGATATCCAAAGTTAATATAGTCCATAATTAATATAAACAAAATTACAATTTTCTAATATATAAAACACTATTCCATAAAAAAACCTTCACAACGTTAGTTGTGAAGGTTTAATATTATGCTATTCTAAATATTATTTAGAAACAACCATTCTTTTAGTTACTTGGTAAGTACCAGCAGTTAAAGTATAGAAGTAAGTACCAGCAGCTAAAGCAGCTCCATCAACAGAAATGTTGTGAGCACCAGCAGCTTGAGTTCCTTCATTAATTGTAGAAATAACTTTACCAGTTACATCCATAATTTGTAATGAAACATTTGCAGTTTCATTTAAGTTATAAGAAACAATAGTTTGTTCAGTAAATGGATTTGGAACGTTTTGAGAAACATTTAAGTTACTTAACTCGTTGTTATCATTGATCGTTAAAGTTTGATCAAAGTTTAATTCCAATGCTGGCTCTGATTGTAAACTAAACCATGCAGTTGTTAATTGAACTCCTGAATTGTCAGAATCAGGTTGGTTAGCTAATGTCCATAATACTGATCCTTCATTAGAAGTTATAGAAACTCTATAAGATTCTCCACCTTCTAAAGGAAACGAACCTGTATTATTTGAAGAGGCATCTGTTTGGTGAAGATTCAATGTGTTCCAATCGTTAATTAACATACCGTCCATATCAAAAGAATATGAAGCTAATTGATCCGGAGCAGCAAAATCTGCAGTGTTTTTAAAAATACTTACTCTAATAATGTGATCAGTTGTAGTATGTAAGTTTGTAGAAGTTGCACCAACATCAGCAATATAAACATTTAAACCATGTAACGTAACGTTATTTTGAATTTCGAACATTGCACCAAAAGTTGATTCATCATAAGTAGTTGTATTGTTACGACCTGGGTTTGTTAAAAAACCATCATTAAGTGTAGTATAATGACTATATGTGTTTTCAGTAATTTCAAAATAGTTTGTATCAGTGTTATTTGATAAATCTTCATCAGTTACAGAAAATTCAATTGTATTAATTACTCTATAAACTCCTAATGCTAAAGTAGACATGTCTAAAGTAGTAACAAAAGTTAAAGTATCACGATCACCTGAAGCTAAAGGACCACTTAATGTTCCACCTGAAGCATCTAACTCAACATTACCAGAAGCATCAGTAACCACTACGTGATTTACTACTGCTGTTGGAGTATTTAAACCTGCATTATATAATGCTGACTGAACAGTTAAGTTTGTAGCTTGACTTACAGGCATTTTTGTATATTCATATGCTGTAACAATGTTTGCTAAATAAAAATCTTCTTGTACTAAGTTATCATTATAAGCTTCATAAACTTTTAAATCATCAATCATCCAACCGTAACCAGCACCAAATTGCTGATCATCAGTTCCAGTCCATAAAAATCTAACTTTAACATTTGCATTACCTGCAGCTGAAGCACTAACATTTAAAGATATTGTATTTTGAGTTGCTGTTGCATTTGTTGCAATAGCATCATTAATTAAGTATTGAGTCCAAACTGTACCACCATCACTTGATACTTCTACAATTGTTTCATCTGAATTAAATGCTCTATATCTTTGATCAAATTCTAAAATTACACCAGGATTACCAGAACAATCAATAGTTTGATTTAACTCTAAATAAGCTTGTTGAGTTGTAAAAGGTGTTGCTAATAATAAATCAATACCAGCAAAAAGAGCATAACCATTTGACATTGTAGCTGATTCCATTGCACCCATATATTGATCAATGTTTGCAGGAGTTGTATTTTGAATTGTCCAAGAATATCCTCCAGCATCTGCAGGAGTAGTCCAATCAGCAGCATTAGAAAAGTCATTTGTAATAATAAGATCTCCACCAGCTCTATTCTGAGATTGTGTTGGTCTAACATTGTTTTGTACCGTTTCGTTTAAAGCCGGTAGCATTGGATAGTTCTCCATATTTGTTGCTTGTTGTGCATTTAATACACCGGCAGCAAAAATTGATAGAGAAAATAAGTAAACTTTTTTCATTTTATTGTTTTTTATAATTAATACCGTTAAAGTTAGTAAATTTAAAAGACATACTAACTGTAAACAGTGAATTTCTATTATTAAGTGTAGAAATGGTTTAGTTATCCGTAATTTTAAATGCATTTGAATCAAGATATGCAGGGAATTTCTGATTTATGTTATTTAAAATTGATTTTTTAAGTGTGAATGTTAACATGTGCTCTTGACTTGGTTTTAGTTGTGTTACTTTTCCCCAAGGTGTTATAAGAGCAGAATTACCTGAGTGAGATATATCGTGTGCATCTTTCCCTATTCTATTCAAACCTATACAATAAGCCTGATTTTCTATAGCTCTTGCTCTTAATAATGTACTCCAAATTTCTGAACGGACTTCTGGCCAATTTGCAATGTATAGTAAAGCATCATATTCTTTTTCACTATTAATGATTTGGTTCCTTGAGAAAACGGGAAATCTTAAATCATAACAAACTTGTAGTAATAAGTTCCAACCTTTTAGTGTATGTATTACTCGATCTTTACCTTTAGTAAAATGATTATTTTCATCCCCCATTCTGAATAAATGATTCTTGTTATAAAAACATTCAATACGGTTTTTAGATACGATTACAAAGCGGTTGTAATAGGCGTTGTTTTCTTTAATAATTATACTACCACCAATTTGAGTGTCTAATTTCTGAGCCCAATGTTGCATCCATGTTATGGTTGGTCCGTTCATTTTTTCTGAATAGGCTTTAGTATTCATTGTAAAACCAGTGGTAAATAATTCTGGAAATAATATGAGATCAGTTTCTCCACTATTTAGCTTTGAAAGATACTGAGTTTCATATCTGTTTATATTCTTTTGACTATTCTCCCAAATAATATTAGTTTGAATTGTGGTAATTTTTAAATTTTGCATTTGCGTTAGTGGTTGAAATAGTAGCTTTTATCAATTGTGTTTTTACAAAAAATAATTTTATAATTGCGATGGTAAAAGCAGATTGTAAAATGTATTTATGTTAAACAAATTTATGAAACTTTAATGGAAAATAGGCTAGAACGCCCTCAAAACAAATTTCTTAAAAGTGTCTTCCAAATTATGTTAACTGGTTATTTAGTAATTAATTATTACCTTTAACCCATGAATGTATTAGTAATTGGAGCAAGTGTAAAAAAGGAACGCTATTCAAACGTAGCTATAAATATGTTGAAAGAGTTTAATCATAAAATATATGCGTTAGGATTAAGAAATGGCGTTGTAAACGGCGTTGTAATTGATACAGATAGAAATACTGTAGTTCCAAATACTGTTGAAATTGATACAGTTACGCTTTATTTAAATGCAACTAGGCAAAAAGAATATTATGAGTATATAATTGGTCTAAATCCAAAACGTGTTATTTTTAATCCTGGAACAGAAAATGCTGATTTTTATGAGTTGCTGGAAAATAAAAATATTGAGTTTGAGGTGGCCTGTACTCTCGTTTTATTAAGAACCGGACTATTTTGATTATGAAAATGAAGTTATAAAAACCCCCAATTTAAATTAATTGAATCGGGGGTTTTACTTTGAAAAAAATTATTTTTTTATAACCTTTAATATAGTTTCATTGCCTTCTTCAGTTTGAATACGAATAAAATAGACACCTTCTGATTCGTTAATGTTTAAAGTAACAGTGTTTTGATTTTTGAAATTGTATGTGTTTATGTTCTCACCTAATAGATTAGTGATTTTTACATCTATAGTCGTATAAGTGTCTCTTAAGTCTATGATGAATTTTCCGCTTGTTGGATTAGGGTAAGCGATTAGGTTAATCTCAAAATTGTTTTTATCAATTGATAAACCTACAACGCTGTAGCAATTAGATGTATCAGTACAAACTCCGTTATTTATAATTACAGCATAATTACCGTTAGCAAGTGCTGTAAATGATTGGTTTGTTTCTCCGGTGATAACTTGATTTATGTTATTACAGTTAATCCATTGATATGTGTTACCTGATGAATTAGCTACTAATACAGCTCCAAATTGATTAACTGTATTATCCACTTGATTAATTATAACGTTTTGTGTTTGGGTAAATGTGTTTCCAATAGTATCGTTAAAAGTCCAAATAATTGTTGAATTTGAAACGATTGGAAATACTGTAGTTGTTGTCCCAATTAGCGTTCCTGAATTAGCAGTTGGAGCTATTACTGAATCTAATACACATAAAGCAATTGTGTCTGTTAATGGGGTAAGGTCTGGTAGGATTGGTGGTACTAAAGTGTTATCAAAATTTAATTCAAGTGCAGGTTCTGATTGTAATGAAAACCAACCATTTGATGTTTGTTGAATACCTGAAAAATCAGAGTCTGGTTGATTTCCAAATGTCCATAGTACGTCTCCTTCTTCAGAAGTTACTGTAACTCTATAGGTTTCATTCGCCACCAAGGGAAGATATCCTGTATTAACTGTTGTGGCCGGGTCTGGATAGTAAAGATTTAAAGTATTCCAATCATTTACATTTAATGTCGCCATATCAAAAGTATATTGAGCGAGTTGAATAGGAGCGAAAAAATCTGTTGTGTTTTGGTAAATTTTAACCGTAATAATATTATTGGTCGTTGTATTTAAATCTGTAGATAGTGGAGTAACATCAGCAATGTATAGATTGATTCCTTGAAGTGTGTCATTGTTATTAATCGCAAACATAGCTCCAAAAGTAGATTCGTTATAAGTCGCAGTATTATTTTTTCCTGGATTTATCAGGTATTCAGTTTTATAATCAGCATAATGACTATATAAATTGTCAGTTATTTCAAAATATGAAGTGTCAATGTTGTCAGAGGGGTCTCCATCTGGCACATTTAGTTCAATAGTATTTTCTACCATGTATGTACCAATAGGTAAAGTTGACATGTCTAGTGTAGTTTCAAATGTTAATGTGCTTTGATTACCTGGAGCTAATGTACCAGCACTTAATGTTCCACCAACTGTATTTAATATTACTGCATTTGATTGGTCAGTAACTAAAACATGACTTTGGACTGTTGCAGGCGTACTTATTCCACCATTGTATAGGGCAGATTGAACAGTTAATATACCAGCTTGCGAAATGGGTAGTTTTGTATATTCATAATTTGTGACTATGTCACCTAAATATAAATTTTGCTGTACTAAGTTGAAGTCATGAGCTTCAAATATTTTTAAATCATCTATCATCCAGCCGTAACCAGCACCAAAAATTTGATCATCAGTTCCAGTCCAAAGGAATCTAACTTTTACATTCGAATTGTTTCCAGCTATTGAAGATATGTTTAATGCTATAGTATTCTGAATAGCAGTTGCATTAGTAGCAACAAGATCGTTGACAATGAAATCTGTCCAAGTTGTTCCATTATTATTTGATACTTGTACAATTGTTTCGTCTGAGTTAAAGGCTCTATATCTTTGTTCAAATTCTAAAATTACACCTGGATTACTTGAACAATCAATTGTTTGATTTAATTCTAAATAAGTGTGTTGTGCTGCAAAGGGTACTGCTAATAATAAATCAATACCAGCAAAACTTGCAAAACCATTTGTCATTGTAGACGATTCCATTGCTCCCATATATTGGTTAATATTTACAGGAGTTGTTGTGCCAACTGTCCATGAATATCCACCAGCATCTGATGGCGTAGTCCAATCTGTAGGATTAGAAAAATCATTAGTAACAATGATATCTCCTCCGGCTCTGTTTTGAGATTGAGTTGGTCTGTTAGTGTTCTGAGACGTTTCGTTTAATGGTTGTGATAACATGTAATTTTCTCTTGTTGTTACGTGTTGTGCATTCAGCACAACAGTAGCTAATACTGCCAGAGACAGTAAGTACATTCTTTTCATAGTATTATTTTTATATGGAGTAAAAGTAATAACTATTTTTATTAGTAACTGCTTTAGAGTGAAATAAATAAAAAATCCCGATTTAAATTAATTAAATCGGGATTGATATTTTAAAGTAGTACTTAGTTAAACATTTTCTTCGACATAAGCTGAAATAGGAACACAAGCACAAATTAAATTTCTATCTCCATGTGCATTATCAACACGTCTTACCGGTACCCAGTATTTTGCATTATCTAAATAAGAGATAGGATACACAGCTTCTTTTCTTGAATAAGGAAAGTCCCAATTGTCAGCAGTTGCTAAAGCAGCTGTATGGGGTGCATTTTTTAGTAAGTTATTGTCTTGGTCTATATCGTCAGTTTTAATCGCTTCAATTTCAGCTCTAATGCTAATCATAGCATCAACAAACCTATCTAATTCAGCTTTGTCTTCACTTTCAGTCGGTTCAATCATTAAGGTTCCTGCTACTGGGAATGATACTGTAGGAGCATGGAATCCGTAATCAATTAAACGTTTTGCAATATCACCAACTTCAACACCAGTGTCTTTTTTGAAATCTCTACAGTCAGCAATCATTTCGTGAGCTACTGTTCCGTTATTTGCTTCAAACAAAATTGGGTAATGTGGTTTTAATTTTGCTTTTAAATAATTAGCATTTAAAATAGCGTTTTTAGTAGAGTCAGTTAAACCTTTAGCACCTAACATTTTAATGTAAGCATAAGAAATAGCTAAAATTAATCCACTTCCAAATGGCGCACCTGATACCGCATTGATTGCTTTATCTCCACCAACGTGATCTACATTTACATTTCCTGGTAAAAAAGGAACTAAATGTTTTGCAACACCAATTGGTCCAACACCTGGTCCACCACCACCATGTGGTATAGCAAACGTTTTGTGTAAATTTAAGTGACAAACATCAGCACCAATATTCCCTGGATTAGTTAAACCAACTTGAGCATTCATGTTGGCACCATCCATATAAACTTGACCACCATTGTCGTGAATAATTGATGTAATTTCAATAATTGATTCCTCATAAATTCCGTGGGTAGACGGGTAAGTAATCATTAATGCAGATAATGTGTCTTTATATTTTACAGCTTTCTCTTTTAAATCCTCAACTAAAACATTTCCTTTTTCATCAGATTTTACAACCACAACTTTCATTCCTGCCATAACAGCAGATGCAGGATTAGTTCCATGAGCGGAACTCGGGATTAAACAAATGTTACGTTCAGTGTCTCCGTTATCAACATGGAATGCTTTAATTACCATTAATCCAGTATACTCACCTGTAGCTCCTGAATTTGGTTGTAATGACATACCTGCAAAACCTGTAATTTCACATAAATCTTTAGATAAGCCATCAATCATTTCTAAATAACCTTCCGTTTGATTTACAGGTGCGAATGGATGAATATTATTAAATTCTGGCCACGATAATGGAATTAATTCTGCTGCAGCATTTAATTTCATTGTACAAGATCCTAAAGCAATCATGGAATGAACTAATGATAAATCTTTATTTTCTAATTTTTTTACATAACGCATCATTTTAGTCTCTGTGTGGTATGAGTTAAATACCGGGTGACTTAAAATAGCATCTGTTCTTGTTAATTTTTCAGTTAATGGGGACTTTGAAGTGTTCCATTGACCATCTTTAATTGTGATTTCAGAAGAACCAGCAATCTCAGCGAATACATTTAATAATTTTTGAATAGCTTGAGTTGATTTGTTTTCATCTAATGCTAATGTAATCGTAGTTTCGTTTAACACATTAATGTTGATTTCATTTTCAGCGGTAACACTTTCAACTATCTCAGCATTAATTCCATTTGGTAATTCAACCGCGATTGTATCAAAGAAAGAATTGTGCTTAATTGTAAATCCTAATTTAGCTAATTCTTTAGAAACAAAAACAGCTTTTAAATGAATATCAACTGCAATTTGTTTTAAATATTTTGGTCCGTGATACACAGCATACATTCCAGCCATAACAGCTAGAAGTGCTTGTGCAGTACAAATGTTTGATGTTGCTTTGTCTCTTTTAATGTGTTGTTCTCTAGTTTGTAAAGCCATTCTTAAGGCTCTATTACCATCAGCATCAACAGAAACACCTATAATTCTTCCAGGAATGTTTCTTTTATATTCTTCTTTAGTTGCAAAATAAGCAGCATGTGGTCCACCGAATCCCATTGGTACACCAAAGCGTTGAGTTGTTCCAAATACAGCATCTGCTCCTAAATCACCAGGTGCTTTTAAGATAACTAATGACATGATATCGGCACCAACGGCAACTTTAATGTCGTTATCGTGTGCTTTTGTAATAAATGATTCTAAGTTGTTTACTTTTCCTTCAGCATCTGGATATTGAATGATAGCACCAAAATATTCTTTTGAAAATTCAAACGTATTGATGTCACCAATAACTAATTCAATTTCTAAATTTTCAGCGTGACCTATAACTACATCAATAGTTTGAGGAAAGGCTTTGTCCGAAATAAAGAATTTAACAATTCCTTCTTTTTTCTGTGCTCTTGCTCTTGAATTATAAAACATGATCATGGCTTCAGCTGCGGCAGAGGCTTCATCTAATAAAGAGGCATTGGCTAATTCCATTTTTGTTAAGTCCAATACCATAGTTTGGAAATTTAACAAAGCTTCTAAACGACCTTGAGAAATTTCAGCTTGGTAAGGCGTGTATGCTGTATACCAACCTGGATTTTCGAATATGTTTCTTAAAATAACTGGTGGTACTATTGTTTCATAGTACCCCTTACCAATATAAGAATTATAAACTTTGTTTTTTGAAGCTAATTCTTTAGCATGACTCAAATATTCAGTTTCAGACATAGCAGGATCTAATTTTAGCCCAGACTTTAATCTAATTTGACTTGGTACAGTTTTGTCAACTAATTCATCTAAAGATGATACACCAATTTCGGCAAGCATTTCAGTTTGCTCACTCTTACTTAATCCGATATGTCTATCTGTAAATATCATATTTTATAATTTTATAGAACGCAAATATAATTATTTTTAATGGGATTTAAGAATGAAATAAATCAGCTTTATTAGAATTGATAGAAATTAAGTAATTTTCCTTATTTTTGTTGCAAAATTCGTTTTATGAAACTGTTATTATCTTTTATCTTTTTCTCGATCACTTTTTTCTCTTCTTCTCAAAATTATAAAGATTCAATTTTGCTATTAAATGGCCTATCTTACAAAGCAAATGTATTAGATTTTAAAGGAGGTATTTTACATTTTGAGATAAAAGATAAAAAGGGAGAAGCTAAACTTTTTGAGGTGAGTCAAAGTAGACTTTTTTCATTCCATGAGAAAGGAATAGAAACTATTTTATATAAAAAAGGATTGGGTTTAATGGATGATTTAGAGGTTCATGAAGTAAGAAGATATGCAATTGGTGGTTATGATGCGAGACAGACTTATAATCCTAGATATGTTTTTTGGTCCACATTAATCGCAACGTATGGTATTTCGCTTTGGGATACCTATTTGAGTCAAAAAGTGGTTGATAGTCCAATGTCTTCAATACCAGACTATAACGCTGGTTTTTTTGGTAAAGGACCAACTATGGTTCCTTTTGCAGCTCCATTAATTTTTACAGCTGCTTTTGCACTACCTAAGATGAGAGTGAAAGGTAAACACATTTTACATAAAAATTATCATGGAGACAATATGTATTATCATGGATTTAATGATTATTCAAGAAAAAAACGGACGTTTGGTGCGTTGAAAGGTAGTGTAATAGGGTTAGGTTTGGGTCTGATAAGTTATTCAATTTTTAGAATCAATTAGTCATCATTAATTTTTTTAAATATAGTGTTTATTCAAATTTGTGGATAGCAATTGGTGCAGTTGCATTTGCTTTGAATTTTTATATAATATCTGATGAATCCCCAAATTTAAGTGTTTTAGGCTTTATATTTTCTTCTACATTGTTTACTTACAATTTTCAAAGACTACTTAAAATTTATTTTAAAATAAATGGTTCTGGCGAAAGGGTAAATTGGATTTTGACTCATAAAGTGATAGTGTATAGTGTTACTTTTTTTTCACTACTATTCACTTTATATTTTACAGTTGTATTTTTTGAACAAGTCTGGGAATTATTTTTAATCAGTGGTGTAATTTCTTTTTTTTATGTTTGGAGAGTTCCGTTGTTAAATGGTAAGAATTTAAGAGATTTGCCTGCTATCAAAATTTATTTAATTGGATTTGTATGGGTGATTATTTGTGTTCTTATGCCGAGCATACTTAGTGAAAGAAGTGAAATTAATAGGGATATCTTTTTAATTTCATTAGTACTGTTCATCTTTATAATTTCGATTACCATCCCTTTCGATATTAGAGATGTAAATTTAGATGAATCATCAAAGAAAACTATTCCTCAACTGATAGGGGTTAAAGCATCAGTTTATTTATCAATTGGTTTATTGATTTTAAGTCAAGTACTTTTGCAACTATTAGTGCCGTTTAATATAGGTATCTGGATTTTTGCTTTGATTGCTAGTATTATATTATTTCAGAGTAAGACTATCCAACCAGAGTTATATTTTTCTGGGATAGTTGATGGACTTTTTTTGCTTCAAATAGGGTTGTTGTATTTGTTTTATTAGAAACAAAAAAAGCAAAGATGTTTGACATCTTTGCTTTTTAATTAACTATAAAATTCAGTAAACTTTATTCAAACATATCATCCAATTTATCTTCTAGTTTGTCTAATGATTCTAAGCCATCTGCACCTGGTCCAGAATACTGATGAATTCTTTTTTGCTTGTCGCATCCTTTACAAGTTAAATCATTATAGTCATCAATCATCCAAGTTGTACCTGCATAGTTTTGACTGTATCTATAATAATTGTTGTCAACATGTACTAATACTCTATCAATATTATTTCCAAATATTATAGTCTTTCCTTTTGGAATTTGTATTTCTACCGTCACAATTTGACCACGATATTTATCGTTTTTATTTATTTTGAAATAGGGACTTAATAGTAATCTATTACTGTCAATGGTCATGTTGTAATCTATCTTTTCCGCCCTTTGGATAGCGTCTTTATTTGAGGCTCCATTGCTTTCTTTATGTAATACGATTACAAAGTCGTTTGTATCAGTTGTGTATGTAATGTCAATATTTGGAAATCCTAAATAGACATCATCATTATTTACCTTTACTAATTCAGCAAAGTTTATAACATCATTAAATTCAATATGGTTTGAGAATACTTCATCATGTGCAACATCTATATAGAGTATGTCAGAAGACTTATCTGTAGTGGTCACTTCATAATCAATTTCAACTTGTTCTTTAAAGTTCATTCCTAATTCAATGTTTATTAAAATAAGAGACACTAAGCCAATAAACCAAATTATACCTAATATTATACTTAATTTTTTGTATTTTACTCTAATTCCTAATAACATTTTTATCCCTGTCATGATTAATGAAATTAAGGGTATTAATCCTACAATTGCTACGGCAATAAAAAGGTATGGTATTCTTCCGTTGGGATATAATATGCTTAATAGGGTTGGTAAGTCTTCTATGTTTTCTGTACCATAGATGGGTAAAATTCCAGTGCCTCCAAATAGTATAATAGATAAAATAATTAATAAAAATACGCCCCAAACGACAAAACCAATGCCTAAAATTTTGCTTAAAATTTTGCCTAATCTGGACCCAACTCTTACGCCTTTATCAACTGCATTTTTTATGCTTTTTTTCGCACCTTTGGTACTTTCAATAATGTTATTTCTAGCATCTTTAATATGGTCTTTAATAGAATCCAATGTTACTGGTTCACCTTTCATTTCTAAAAATTCAGCAGTAGTTTTTGCACTTGGTATAACAATCCATAAAATGATATAGAATAAAACACCTGAACCACCTGCTAGTGTTAAAATTACAAAAGCAATTCTAATCAATATAGGATCAATATTAACGTAGTAAGCTAAACCGGAACATACACCACCAACTACAGCATCCGTTTCGTCTCTATATAAACGTTTCGATTTAGAGTAGTTATACCAATTCTTATCGTCTTCTGTAAATGTATCTTGTTTTTTAGATTCGTGTTGAATTGGCTCTTCATCTGACAAGTAATCTTCAGGTTTACCCATAACATCAATAATTGCATCTACATCAGACTCCACTACGACTTCTTTTCGATTAGATAATTTTTCTTGAAATAATTCGGCTATTCTTGCCTCAATATCTTCCATTATTTCATCACGTTCTGTTTCATCATGAAAATTGCTTTTTATGGCGGATAAATAATGATTTAACTTTTCATACGCTTGTTCTTCTATATTGAATACAAAACCAGCTATGTTAATTGAAATTGTTTTATTCATGATGTTATTTTTTTGAAATTTGATCTACAGCTGCGTAAAGTTCGTTCCATGTTGTTTTTAATTCTACGTTAAATTCTACTCCTAATGTTGTGATTGAATAATATTTTCTAGGTGGCCCTGATACAGATTCAACCCAGTTGTATTGTAAGAGTCCTGCGTTTTTTAAACGAGTTAATAGTGGGTATAATGTACCCTCCACGACTATTAATTTTGCCTCCTTCAGATCTTTTATGATTTCAGATGGATAAGCTTCCTTTTTGGATAGCACGGTGAGAATGCAGTATTCTAAAATACCTTTTCTCATTTGTGCTTTTGTGTTTTCTACTTTCATTTGATAATTATTTCTGGTACAAATATATAAATAATACAGTACTATGCAATACATAGTACTATATTATTTTAAATTCAATTTATTATAAAACACAAAAAAGCTAATGATATCAAGCGATACATTAGCTTTTAAAAATAATAAATTTTTATTTTTTAGAATTGATTTCTATAGCTTGATTGACATAATAGGAGGTAATACGACAATCAAGTTCTAATTGAGGTAACACCCGAATTGCTTTTCCTTTTCCTGTAAGTAAGCCAAATTTGTCTTCCATTTTAACGCCTTTTAGAAATCCAAAATCAATACCGTATGACATGGTTCTCATATGACAAATTCCACCTTTTGCATTCGAATAGGTTGTTATTCTTTCTTTTTTAGTTTCAACTATACCATCAAATGACAATAAGAAGGTTCTGGCTTCAAGAAATAATTGCCTATGATCTGATTGTAAATCTTTTTCGAATTGCATATTTAATTTATTTTGTAGCAAGGTATATATCAACTTCTGCATTAGTCGGGTTCTGTGCTTTTTCACCATATACTTCAAAATCTGTGGTATAGATTCTGTCTTCTGCTGAATTCCAAATTTTCACCCATTTATTATAGACAATATCTTTAGTTAAATCGCCTTTTGCTAAATATTTAGTGTAGCTTCCTGATGGTATAGTTTTAAGAACCATACCATCAGGAATTTGTTCTGTGTTGCTGACTTTACATCCTAATATAGTGGTATATGGTTTGGTGTGATCACTTTCATAATCAGTATAAATTGAATATATTGAGTGGTCAATTTTGTTTGGTATTAACTCTAAAATGTCTTCAGACATAAATTTATTCCATAATGCTCCAATGTCTTTTGCTGCTTGACTATTTTCATTTGTTGTTCTAACTGCTATTCCTATCACGTTGATTTCTTTAATACTTACTTTGTTCATTTTTTTTGTTTTATGTGAATCACAAAAATAGATGGAGGTTATGACATAGATATGTCAGGGGTAGTATTTTGATTTTGTTTACAGATTTCAAAATAGTCATGCAACGTCATCTTTTGAGGTATAAAGTTCTCGTCAAGGGGTATTAGGTTTTGAATTTTATCTAACCTAAATACTCTAAAATTATTTCTTAATCTGCATATCGCAATTAATAACCAATTTTCTTGTGTGCTGTATAGTGCAAAAGCTTCAATTTTTCGTTTTGAATTTACACCGTCTAAAGTTTGATACTCTATTTCCAATAGATTGTAATTAGTAATTGCCGATTGAATAACCATTAAATAATTACTGGTTTGTTCGTTATTGGAATTGTTTCTAATGATAATTCTCTCAGATAAATAATCAACCTTGCCTTTTTGAGATTGTTTTAAAACAGATTTTATTTTTGAGATAGCACTTTTATATTCGGTTACTAAGGATGAGTCTTTATTTCTTAATATGAGTTGTTCGGCTGTAATTAGAGCATTTGCTTCTTGTTCAGTAAACATAACAGGAGGAAGATTAAAACCATCTACTAGAGAATATCCTTTTCCTTCTTCCGTAAATATTGGTATTCCTGAGTTTTCAAGTGTTCTAATATCTCTGTATATAGTTCTTATGCTTACATTATGTTTTTCAGAAATTTCTCTTGCTGTTAGTATTTTTTTTGATTGGAGTTGAGTTAAAATTGCTGTTAGTCTAGAAAGTCTTGGTTTCTCTTCCATACTACCGTGTACTATTTTTGCTCCTCCACATTACCTAAAGCATTGTTTTCAATACTTCTTTTTTCCGGGTTTCCTTTATAAGTAATATTTCCAACACCATTATTTTCAATGTCTAAACTATAAGTGGCATTGACTTTGATATTACCAACCGAATTATTTTCAATTATTACTTTTTCAGCTGTTAATGGAAAAGCGTTCACATTTCCTACTGAGTTATTATTTAATGTGAATTTTTCAACTAATCCAAATAAGTTTACGTTTCCAACTGAGTTATTGATAATGGTAAACTTTTTACTTAATATTGAAAAATCTATATTTCCTACTGAATTGTTTGTTAATAAGAACTTTGATAAATCTAAAGAATTGTTTGTTTCGACATCACCAACAATTTCTAAATCTAATTCTTTTAAGTCTTCTATAGTGATAAATAAGTCTACATCTTCAGATCTATTTACTGAAAGTTTTGAATCATAATCAATGATTAATGTTTTTCCATCATTGTGAACTTTAATTAAATCTAAAATATTTTGTTCAGCTTCAATTCTAACCTTTTCTGTTTTGTCTTGATTTAAATATACATTAAATACACCTTCAATTTTTAATCTATTAAATGGTTCTACAGACTTAACAATACTAACCACGCTTCCCTCTCCTTTAATACCATTGTCTTCTTCCATTGAACAAGATATAGTTAGAAGTAATGAAAGTGTAAAAACAAGTGTAGATTTAAATTTTGACATAATTTTTGAATATTTTAGAGCCAAGATAGTAATTATTTATAGTTTGTTACCTATTTTTTATCTGTGATAAATATGTATTATTCTAATACTTTGATTGGTTTGTTTTAAAGTTGCTATTCCATGCCTTAGTTTTGAAGAATATGGATGAAGAGGTAATTTTTAACAGGAAATAAATGGATCAAACAGATATTTAAAATATTCTATGCTTTTTTGCACTATGAGCTTGAATATACTATTTTAATGGAGTTTTATGCTAATGAAACAGTAAAAATTAATTAAATTTAGCACAGAATTCAGTAAACATAAAACTTAAGAGCTTGAATAATATAAAGAAAATAGTAACGAATAATTGGTTTCAATTTATTGCTTTTTCTGGAATTATCTGGTTAGTTTTTGTACATCTACATATCAATAGACATTTAGAAGATTTGATTATTGGTCCTCATTTTTGGCGTAAAAGTGATACTTATGCTCAAATAATGAATTACTATTTTAATGATTTAAATTTTTTTGATCATGGAATTCACTATAACCAGCTAGATTCAAAAGGAAAGGTTTTAGGTGAATTTCCATTGATGTATTGGTTAATTGCATTACAACTTAAAGTTTTTGGAAATTCTATTCTTCTCATTAAGTTTAATTTGATAATTCTTTTAAATATTGGGTTATTCAGTATTTTTAAGATTTCTGAATATTATTTAAAGAACATTTTCTTGGCATTAGTTGTTTCTCTAGTGCTATTTTTATCTCCTGTTTTTACGTTTTATTCTATTGATTATCTTCCAGACCCTTTCGCATTAAATATTATGTTTTTTGGACTTTGGTTTTTACTAAAACATGAATTAAATTCATCACGCTTTAATTTAATTTTTGCCATAAGTTTAATCGCGTTTTCTGGAATGATAAAACCGTTTTTTTTAATACCTTTTATAGCCTATGTATGTATGCTATTGTTTAAAAAAATGTTCTTTAAACAAAAATTAAATAGTAAGTTTTGGGTATATTTCAGTCCGTTTATAATAGTTTTAGGCTGGTTTTTATATTCTAATTGGTATAATTCAACTATTGGGTCCGATTATTTTTTATCGAGTACAAGGTCAATTTGGAGTTTTAAATTGGAAAAAGTAAATAATATTTTGGTTAAAGTAACTGAAGAGTGGGCTGAACATTATTTTCACGAAAACCTATATTACCTCTTGTTTGGACTAATGTTAATAAATCTATTGTGGTGGAAAAAACAATGGGTTAACCTGAATATATATTATCTTTTTTGCGTACTGGGTGTTCTTGCATTTATAAGCTTATTTTACGGCATGTTTGACCAACATGATTATTACATTTATCCTATTTTATTTTTATTACCATTAACTATTGGATTGACGGGTTTAAAAATTAATTCAATATTGAGTAATGGATTAATTCAGTCTAGTTTTGGATTGATTTTACTAGTATTACTTTTCTTTGGTATAAATAATTCTTGGAAAAAGAATGAGTATTATCGTAAAGCTGGTTGGATTAATAACCGTTACATATTTGATAAGTATGAAAATTTGAGTTCGTTTTTGTTAAAATCAAATGTACTGGAAAATGATTTAGTGATTACTGTATCAGATATGTCTCCGTCCTTCGCGTTAAGTTTGATTAACCGTAAAGGTTGGTCTGGTTATCAAATTAAGCGGTCAATGACAATTAAGCAAATGATAAGCTGGGATGCAAAGTATATTATCATTAATGATCTAAAAAAATTATCACCTCAAGATTCTATTAAAGTTTCAGTATATTTGGATTATCCTGTGGCTGACACTAATCATATTTTTATTTATAATATTGAACCCTACAAATTAAACAACTAATGGCAAAAATAATTTCTTACAATGTTAATGGTATTCGAGCAGCATTAAAAAAAGATTGGATGGGATGGGTAAAAACTGTTGACCCAGATGTGATTTGTTTACAAGAAACAAAAGCACATAAGGAACAATTGGATTTGTCTATTTTTGAAGAAGCTGGTTATAAATCATATTGGTTTTCAGCAGAGAAAAAAGGGTATAGTTCAGTTGCAATTTTAACTAAAACTCAACCAGACCATGTTGAGTATGGTTGTGGCATTGAAAAAATTGATCGGGAGGGTAGAATTATTAGAGCGGATTTTGGTGACTTTTCTGTTTTAAGTTGTTACTTCCCTTCTGGGTCAAGTGGAGATTTGCGTCAAGCCTATAAAATGGATTTTTTGGAAGAGTTTCAAATTTATATTAATGAATTAAAAGTAACAAGACCCAATTTATTGATTTCGGGTGATGTTAATGTATGTCATACGTCAATTGATATTCATAATCCAAAAAGAAATAAAGATACTTCAGGTTTTAAACCTGTAGAGCGTGAATGGGTAACTAATTTTTTAGCAAGTGGATTTGTCGATAGTTTTAGAACTTTAAATGAAGAGCCTCACAATTATACTTGGTGGACTTACCGTGCAGGTGCTAGAGGTAAAAATTTGGGTTGGAGAATAGATTATCATTTTATTACTGAAAGTTTACGATTAAAGTTAAAACGATCAATTATTCTTTCAGATGCTGTTCATAGCGATCACTGCCCTATTTTAATTGATCTTGACATTAAATTGTGAGAAAAATCATGTAATAGTTAATTGAATTACATATAACTATTTGTATTTTTGTTGACATACATTAAATTTTAATTGTGATAAATTTTTTAGCTACAGGTATTGGTTTAGGATTGTTACTAAGTATCATGCTTGGACCTATTTTTTTCGTGCTACTTGAAACTAGTATTAAAAAAGGTGTCAAGGCTGCCCTGTTTCTAGATTTGGGAATCTTATTAAGTGATTTAATGTATATTTCTATCGCTTATATATTTGTAAGTCAGGTAACCGAATTGAAGGCAAGTGAACACGTTTATTGGTTACACATTATTGGAGGAATTGTTTTTATAGTTTTTGGTTATTTAACTATAAAAAAGAAAAGAAAGAAACGTAGGACTAAAGCAAATGACTTAAAAACTAATAATTATTTTGGAACCATGTTAAAAGGGTTTTTTCTAAATGCTGTTAACCCAGGATTGTTGTTCTATTGGTTTGGCATGGTAGGTATATTAAGAGGTAAAGAGAAACTATGGTTCTGCTCAGCAGATTTAACTGTAATTTTATATATTGTTTTAATACTTGTGACGTTTTTTACTATTGATATTTTTAAAATATTTGGAGCCAAAAAACTTAAAAATGTGTTAACACCTGCTTGGATGAATATTATAAATAGAGTGTTGGGCATTATTTTAGTTTGTATTGGATTTGTATTTCTGTTTAAAGGAATTTTACAAGGTATGGAATCTATGTAACCCTTATTAACTTTTTAGTTATAATTAAAATCAACTCATGAAAATTACAATTACTTTATTATTAGTATTACTAAGTGGAACTTCTATTTTTGCTCAAAAAAGAGTGAAACCGCTACTACAAACTAACTATTACGATTTTGCTAAAACTCAACTTGAAAGTAGAGGGTACTTTTATGCGGATGATTTTACTGGTGAAACTACACTAAAGCAGGGTAAATGGATATATTGGAATAAAAAGGGAGTAGTAGTCGAAATTCGAAATTATCAAAAAGGACTGTTAAATGGTGAAGTGATTAACTATTACTTCAATGGTAACATTAAAAATTTAGGTTATTTTAAAATGGGTGTTCAAGATAGTGTTTCTAAAGGGTGGCATCTTAATAGAGAAGTGAAAATTGAAGGTACCTATAAAATGGGTAGAAAGGTTGATGTGTGGAAAACATACTATCCAACGGGATATCATGAAAAAGAAGAAACGTATGAAGATAGCATAGTTTTTTTACAAAACTATTGGACAATAGACAGTGCTCAAACGGTTATAAAAGGAAATGGTGAAACATATTTGGCATTTTCAAACAGTGTGATTAATGAAAAGTATACTTATAAGGATGGTTTGAAAAATGGACAGTTTGTTGAACAAAATGTTGGTGGTTTACGCTTGGTTAAAGGTAACTACACAAATGGAATTAAGGACGGGGTCTGGTTTTTTTGGTATTATACTGGAGAATTGGATAGAGTTATGACCTTTGATAATGGAAAGTTGGACGGAGAATACTTTAAGAATTATGATAATGGTTCTTTAAAGGTTAAAGGTAAATATGTAGATGGGGAAAAATCTGGACATTGGCAATGGTTTACTAATATTGGTACTGTTGATATGGAAGGTGACTTTGTTGAGGATTTACAAGATGGTAAATGGACGTATTGGTTTGCAGGGGATACACTCAATAAAAGGAATGAAGGTTTATATAAAGCAGGTCAACGTGAAGGAAAATGGGATTTTTATTATAGAGATGGTTCTAAATGGAAAGAAGGAAGCTATAGTGCAGACTTAAAACATGGAAGTTGGAAAACGTGGTGGGAGAATGGTAATTTATTAAAAAATGGTCAATTCGTTAATGGTAAAGAGGACGGAGATTGGAAACAATTCTTTGAAAACGGTCAAATAAAGAATGAAGCTCATTTTGATTTAGGTGCGTTGAATGGAATTTGGAAATCATATTACAAAAAAGAAAGACTACACTTAGAGGGTGAATATAAAGATGCTCTTAAAACAGGGGTTTGGAAAATTTATTCGGTAAAAGGAATATTGTTGGAAGAAGGATCATACAAAGTTATAGATTATAAGAAGCACATAAAATTTGGTCCATTCGCTAAGCGTAAAGTTCCTGAAAGTGTAAAAGATGGTAAATGGACTTGGTATTCTCAAAAAGATGGAGGAAAAACACATGATGGTGGTTATAAGAACGGAAAGGAAGAAGGAATGTGGACTTATTATTTCCCTGGTGGTTCAAAAGCTATGCAAACTATAGAATACAAAGATGGTAGAATGAACGGAACATCTACAAAATATAAATGGAGACCTTATAAAGTGACTTCTCAAATTGACTATAAAGAGGGTGTAAAAGATGGTAAAATGATTTTATATGATAAAAGAGGTCGAAAAGTTGTTGAAAAACAATTCAAAGAAGGGATAGAAGTAAGAAAAGATGGTAAACCAGTTAAATTTCAACCATAAAACAGTCTAGTTGTCTATTAACCATTTATATATAAAGTTTGATTTCTCATTATTTATTAGTATAATTGTTAAAATTAACTAAAATAAAAATTATGAGTGAAGAAGTAGCAAGTGGAAGTACACCAGGAAAAGGATTAGGGATCGCAGCAATGGTTGTTGGAATCGTAGCAATTGTTTTATCTATTTTGACATTTGGGGTAACTTTGGGTATTGTAGGATCAGTATTGGGTATTGTTGGGTTTATGCAAGCAAAAAAAGCTAATGTAGCAAACTCAATGGCAATAGTTGGTATTGTGTTAGGTATTGCTGCAGTAGGTATTAGCTTTTATCAAGTAAGTAGAGTAGAAGCTGCTTTTGAAGAGGCTGGGTTTACTGAAGAAGGGATGAATGATATATTTAAAGACGCTCTTGAAAAAGGGATGGAAGAAGCAGCTGCTGAAGCAGCAACAGATCATTAAACTATAATAGTTATAAAATTAAAACCATTCACATTTAATGTGAATGGTTTTTTTATACTTAAAATTCAGCAAATAATAAAGAAACACCATATTTAACTGGGTTAGTCATGTTTCTGTTCAAATAATTCATACTTTTAAACTATGAATTTGAATTACAGTTTAAAACAATTGGCAAAAATTACTAATGGACGTGTTATTGGTGATGCTAAAGTCGTTGTAAATCAAATCATAACTGATAGTAGACGTCCCATTATTAATTCAAGAACCATGTTTGTTGCTTTAAAAGGTTACACTATTGATGGACATGTGTTTTGTGAAAAATTTGTGAGTAATGGTGGAGGAACTATTTTAGTAGATAAGGTTCAGAATATTCTAAATTCAAATCAATTAGTTGTAAAAGATACACTTTTAGCATTACAATTAATCGCTAAACATCACCGTCAACAGTTTAATATTCCGGTTATCGGGGTTACTGGTAGTAATGGTAAAACAATCGTAAAAGAATGGCTGTTTCACACACTAAAAATTAATTTTAACATCTGTCGTAGCCCCAAAAGTTATAATTCTCAGTTGGGTGTGGCATTATCTGTATTAGAATTAAATTCGAATCATACACTCGCTATTTTTGAAGCTGGAATTTCTCACCCTGGTGAAATGAAACATTTGGAAAATATTATAAAACCAACAATTGGAGTATTTACAGGAATAGGGGATGCCCATCAACAAAACTTTATTACTTTGAATGATAAAAAAGTTGAAAAATTTAAATTGTTTAAAGACTCCAATAGATTAATTGAAAATGAAGAACAATTAATTGATTTAGATATTCCTTTTACTGATTTAGCTTCAATTCAAAATGCCAACTTGGTTTTTAGTACAGCTAAGTATTTAAATATAACTGAATCTACAATACGTAAACAATTAGCAATTTTACCTACTATATCTATGCGTATGGAACGTATGCAAGGTAAAAATGGTAATGTTATAATTAATGATGCCTACACATTTAATGAAAAATCTTTAGAAATTGGAATCAACTATTTGAATCAATTATCTGAAAATAATGATAGAACTAAAATTGTGATTATAGCACCACGTAAAAATGTTGTTTTAACTACGGACTCAATTGCATTACTAAATTCAAACGCTATAGATAAAGTTATTTTAATTGGAGATGAAAATAGTCAACTCAATAAATTGAAAGCCTATTATCCGAATGTAAATAAATTTATTGAAGCTAATCTAAGTTTTTCCGAATCCAACATTTTAATGACTGGAGCAAGAGAATCCAAAATTGAAAACGTGGTGTCTAAATATTTAGTTAAAAAGCACATTACAAGGTTAACTATTAACTTACCATCATTACGTAATAATTTAGATTTTTATAGAACAAAGCTGAATAAAGATACTCTGATTTTAGCTATGGTAAAAGCGCAGAGTTATGGTGGTGGAATTGTAGAAATGGCTCAATTTTTAGAGACACAACATGTTAATTATTTTGGTGTAGCTTATGCGGATGAAGGTGTTATTTTAAGAAAGAATGATGTAACTACCCCTATTATAGTTATGAATCCTGAGTCTGATGCGTTTAACGATATTATAGATTATCAATTAGAACCATCAATATATAGTTTAGAAGTGTTAGATGAGTTTATTCGTGCGTTAGGCATAAGGGATATAAAATCTTATCCTATTCATTTAAAGTTGGACACTGGAATGAATAGATTAGGATTTGTAAAGGATGACTTAAATGAATTAATTGCACATTTAAATGCACAACCTGAAGTATTTGTTAAATCAATTTTCTCTCATCTTTCAGTAGCTGATGACTTATCAGAAACTGTATTTACTGAACAGCAAATTGATATATTTAAAAACCATTCTAATTATTTAAAAGCTAGTTTGGGCTATTCATATTTGGAGCACATTGCCAATTCAGCAGGAACTTTAAATTATCCAAGTTCACATTTTGACATGGTAAGGTTAGGTATTGGAATGCATGGGTTAATCTATGCATATAATGAAGAGTTGGAAGAGGTGATGTCATTTGAAACTCAAATATCCCAAGTAAAACAGATATCTCAAGGTGACTCGGTTGGGTATGGACGAACATTTGTGTCGAAAGGATCTATGGAAATAGCAATCATTCCTGTTGGTTATGCAGATGGCTTAAGGCGTGAATTGAGTCAGGGAAAATGGAGTTTTATAATTAAGGGACAACAAGCACCAATAATTGGAAACATTTGTATGGATATGTGTATGGTTGATGTGTCAGACTTAAATTGTCAAGCAGGAGATAGCGTACAAATATTTGGGAAACATAATTCAGTTATAGAAATGGCAAAAATATTGCATACCATACCGTATGAAATTATTAGTTCAATTTCTAGTAGAGTACACAGGGTATATTTAGGATTAACTTAAAATCATTTCGCGCCTTATTAACCAATATTTTCTTCTTTAATTAAGCCTTCGTTTCTGAATTTTAGGAATAATTGTATTAAGGCAATCACATCTTTTTCGCAGTATATGGCAATACGTTCTATGTCATTATCTTCATAATACACTCGGGCCACATCTGCTCCAGAGATATCGTCTTTTGGTGTGGGAACTTTAAAAATATGACAAAGCAATGCAATAGAAGTATAATGTTTATAGTCACCAAATTTCCATAGTTCCATGGTGTCTAATAAGTTGACTTCCCAAGGTTTTTTACCAGCAATGTCTAATATATTAGGAATGTTAATACCATTAATTAACATTCTACGGGCTAAGAATGGGAAATCAAACTCTTTAGCATTATGGCCACACATAGAATGTTTATCAGTATTATATGACTTGTTGAGCATTTCTGTAAATTCGTTTAATAATTTAGCTTCATCATGACCAAAAAAGGACTTCATATTCAATGTTTTTTCGCCCATTGAATTAGTTCTTACTACACCTACAGAAATACAAACAATTTTACCAAACTCTGCAAAAACACCTGCGCGTTCATATACTTCATCATTAGATAAATTATCACGTTCTTGTAAGTATTTGTTCTTCTTTAAATATAAATCAGCTGTCGTGTCATCTAAATCTGAAAATTTATATACTTCAGGTACTGTTTCTATATCAAGAAATAATATTTTGGAAATGTTGAGGTTTGATAATCGCATATTCTTTTGTTATAGGATACTACAATGTACAAAATTCAATAGGTATATGTGCTTTAATTTTAAATTATTCTCATAAAGAGTTAATTTTTTATACTATTAAAAATCATAGTATATTTGTAATAAAATAACATGGCAGACCATAATGACTTAGGAAATAAAGGAGAGGAATTGGCGTTTACTTATTTGGTTAAAAAAGGGTATGAAATCTTAAATAGAAATTATCGATTTAAACGCAATGAAATCGATATTGTAGCTCAAATTAATAACACCTTAATAATTATCGAAGTAAAAACAAGGGCGAGTCGGTTTTTAGCAGGACCGGAAGAAACGGTTACTAAGTCTAAACAAAAGACAATTATAAAAGTGGCCAATGATTACATTCAAGAACATGAAGTGGATTTAGATACACGTTTTGACATTATTTCAATTATTCTTAACGAGAAAGAAACTACTATTGAACATTTAGTTGACGCGTTTTATCCTACTTTATAAATGCGGTTTCTAAAATTTTGATACCATCATTATAAATTCCAATTTTTATCCATCCTAAACTAATTTGATTGAGTTTCACCCCAATATAAGTCATTTTTTCAACTGGAAACTCATTGCAATCATTATAATAACTATCGTATATATGGTATGCAGTATCTCCTACAGTGGAAGTATGAATTGAATATCCAATTGGTTCATCAGCAAGTATTATTTTGGCATTAAAATATGAATCATTTTGTTCTAATACATCATATACTAACAGTGGCTTTATAGTGTTGACAGAAGTTTGATTTATTAATTCATCAAGAGGAGTTAATCTATGACAGGTATGGTTATGCGCTATTGTTCCGTGGGTAATATTGTCATAATAATTAAAATATGTACTAGTATCTATATTTAGAAAATAAGTATAGTTTTTCAAATCACCATGTAATTCAGCATTTTTATGTAGGCAACTAATTGAAGATTGGGCATGTATTCCTGCGCCTTGCGATCCCCAATATGTATGAGTGAACATAAAATCGTTAATACCATCTTTATCTATATCTATTTGATATTCAATAGAAGTGTTGTAACTACCAGAGATGGTAGAATCGATCAAGTCGACTTTTACTTTAGAGTAATCACCAATAGTAATTTTTGTAACATCAAAATCGTCTTTTCTACAACTTACTACAGATAAGAGAGTGATAATAATTAAGCTCATTCTTTTCATAAGACTTAAAGGTACAATAAATTATAGGAGGGTACAATTAATACCTATCCAACTGTGCTAATTTTTGATTTATTTCTTTTACCAATCATTTTTATTGCAGTTTCAATCATGGCGTCTTTGTCGTAATAGCCATCTTTGTATAATTCGGCTTGTGTACCATGTTGCAAGTATCTGTCAGGAATTCCTAAACGTTTAATTTTAGCTTGATAATTATTATCTCCCATAAACTCTAGAATAGCAGATCCCATTCCACCCATTAAGCAACCATCCTCTACTGTAATTACAGTATCAAATTTACTGAATACTTCATGTAAAATAGTTTCATCTAATGGCTTAGCAAATCGCATATCGTAATGAGCAGCATTTATACCTTGTGCTTCTAATTCAGTACAAGCTTTTACTGTATCGTTTCCCATTGGTCCAATTGTTAAAAAGGCAATGTCACTCCCGTTCTTAATCTTTCTTGCCGTACCAATTCTTATTTCTTTAAAAGGTGTTTTCCATTGGGTCATTACACCTTTGCCCCTAGGATATCGTATCGAAAAAGGGCCTTGATTTGGAAGTTGAGCAGTGAACATTAAATTTCTTAACTCTTCTTCATTCATAGGTGAACTTACAATCATATTTGGTATATGACGCATAAATGAAATATCATAAGCACCATGATGTGTAGCACCATCAGCACCAACAACACCACCTCTGTCTAAACAGAATACTACGTTTAAATTTTGTAATGCTACATCATGTAATACTTGATCATAGGCGCGTTGCATGAATGACGAATAGATATTACAAAACGGAACTAAGCCTTGTGTAGCCATTCCAGCAGATACAGTAACTGCATGTTGTTCAGCAATTCCAACATCAAAAGCTCTGTCAGGCATGGCTTTCATCATAATGTTAAGAGAACAACCTGACGGCATAGCAGGTGTAATACCCACTATTTTATCATTTTTCTCAGCTAATTCTACTATAGAATGCCCGAAAACTTCTTGAAATTTGGGTGGTTGAGGTGATTTTGGTATCACTTTAATAATCTCTCCTGTGTCTTTGTTAAATACACCAGGTGCATGCCATTGGGTTGGATTACCTTCTTCCGAATGTTTATAGCCTTTCCCTTTTTTTGTTAGTATATGTAATAATTTTGGACCAGGAATATCCTTTAAATCTTCCATTATTTTAGCCAATCCTATCACATCATGTCCATCAACTGGGCCGAAATATCTTAAATTTAAACTCTCAAAATAATTGGAATCTTTAAGTAAGCCACCTTTTAATGCTGTTGATATTTTAGTAGCCAATGCTTGCGCATTTGGCCCGAACTTTGAAATCTTACCTAACAACGACCAGACATCATCTTTCACTTTATTATAAGTATGACTCGTAGTAATATCTGTTAAATACTCACGTAAGGCTCCAACATTTGGATCAATAGACATATTGTTGTCATTTAAAACAACTAATAGGTCAGAATCTTTATTAAAACCAGCATTGTTTAAGCCTTCAAAAGCTAAACCAGCGGTCATAGAGCCATCACCAATTACTGCAATGTGTTTTCTATTGTCTTTTTTATATTGACTGGCCATAGCCATTCCAAGTGCTCCTGAAATAGATGTGGATGAATGGCCAACACCAAATGTATCATATTCACTTTCACTACGTTTTGGAAAACCTGACATCCCACCATGTATTCTGTTGGTGTGAAAAATAGAACGTCTTCCAGTTAAAATTTTATGCCCATATGCTTGATGCCCTACATCCCAAACCAATTGATCAATAGGTGTATTGTAAGCGTAATGTAAAGCAACTGTCAATTCAACAACTCCTAAACTAGCTCCAAAATGTGAATTTCCAATTTTAGATATCACATCAACAATATACTGACGAACTTCATCAGAAACTTGTGGTAAATCATCTAATTCAAACTTCTCACGTAAATCCTGTGGAAATTCAATTTGTTCTAAAAATGGACCTGCTTTAAAATCAGACATAAAATGGTTTTTAACAAAAATACAATATAATACGGTAACCTTAAAATTAACGTAAATAAATCTAGTTAGTTGGTTCGATATTCTTTTCTTTATGATTTTTTAACAGACCTCCTTTTAATACTGATTTCTTGAACGTTTAACAGATTTCCCTTATAATTTAGGCGTAAAGATTAACAATCAGTCGTTTAAAATGTAATTGCAAGGTCGTTAATTTTAAATTAGTTCAATGCGAAGTTTTGTATTGAAATTTATAACGCAAATTCGAAATGTTATCTTTTTAAAATTCAGGATTGATTAATAGACTAAAATTCAGTGTAGTAAAACTATCTTAATAAAGTAACATAACCGGCTACGTTATACTTTTTATCTGAAACTGATTCACCAAATGTTATGGACCATACATAAACAGTTTGTTCTGCCATTTTATTATTTTTATAAACTCCATTCCAACCAATCTCTGAATTAAAGGATTCAAATATGGTTTCACCCCAGCGGTTAAATATTAATAAGTGATAATCTTGTGGATTGAATCCAGAGGTGAAAATTGGTTGAAATATGTTATTTACTTGATCTCCATCTGGAGTAAATGCATTTGGTACATAATACAATAAGATATCATTTATGGTGATTATAGTTGATGAAAGGTTTTTACAACCAGCGGTATCCGTTACTATTAAATTTATGTCATAAGTTATACTACCTTTTTCTGGAAATAAATGAATGGGTGATTCCAAGCTTGAGAATTTATGGTCTCCAAAACTCCAAGCATAAGTTTCAATCGTTGGATTTGAGTTCAATATATTGAACGTCACTTCTGTGTTTTCCATTGTTGGATTATTAGGATTAAGTGTAAAGATTGCGCTTGGTAAACTATGAACAATTATCTCTACTTCATCACTATCAGTGCATGTTCCTATTGTTGAGGTAATTGTATAAATGAGAGTTGATTCAGGAATGAATTTAATGCTATCTGTTACATTATTATCCCATGAAATAAAGTTACCATTCAGATTGGATGCATGTAACAAAACAGTATCACCATAACAAATGGCTTGATCTGAACCTGCATCAATTATTGGTGCTGCAAATATAAAAATTGACGTAGTGTCAGAGTTAATACAATTATTTAAAATTGCAATAACTACGTAAGACGTATCATTAATAGGTTGAAATGCTACGCCATCAACTATTGTATTGTTCCAAGAAATAGTAGCATTATTTGGATTTAGAGCGGTTAATGTTATGTTATCGCCAATACAAATATTTTTATCAGTACCGGCATCAATTAGTGGGGGTAAAGGATCTGTTAAGTTTAGTATACTATTATCTTGATTTGTACAGCCAGCTTGATCTATAATGAAATTTGTATAGGTTCCACTGGAAAGCCCTGTTATCAAAATTTTACCATTTAAATCAGAAGTCGTAATAAGTGGTACTTGATTTCCAGAATTGGTATATGAAATTGTAAAATTGGTCATATTATCTAAACCAGATAATGTTATACTTCCATCTGAACCTAAACAAGTTATAGGGTTTGAGGCCAACAGTGTCAGTGTTGGTGTCGTATTTACAATCACCGCTGTTTGACTTGTTGCTATACATCCTAATAAATTTGCAGTAGCTGTATAAATAGTAGTTCCTACAGTGGAAATAAAAGGAACGCCATCTTGAATACCATTATTCCATGTGATAGTTGCCGGAGTGTTGTTTGTTGCAGTTAACGTAATTGTTTGACCTTCACATATAGAAAAATCGGGAATTGTACTTACTTGGGGTACTTCAGCAGAAATTACATCAACATCATCTGTTGAGATACATCCATTTAAATTGGCCGTAACTGTATAATTTGTTGTGCCTAATAATGGGGTAAATGCAACGCCATCTGTTATGCTATTATTCCAACTTAGAATTGCATTGTTTGGATTTTCTGCGGATAACACTACATTTTCACCTTCACAAACGAGCTGAGTATTACCTGCAGAAATAGTAGGTACTAACGGGTTAATTAAATTAATAGTGGAGTTAGATTGAGTTGAGCAACCAAGTAGGTCTACTAAAAAATTAGAATAAGTACTAGTGGGCAAACTTGAAATTATAATTATTCCATTGACGTCAGATGTGAATGTATTTGGACCAATGATTATTGCATTATGAGAATAGGATATTTGATAACTTGTTGTTGGATTTAGTCCAGATAAAGTAATTATACCATCTATTCCAGTACATGTAGTTGGGTTAGTACCTAAAACTGTAAATGTTGGTTGGGAATTTAGGGTGATTAGCACAGTGTCAGTTGCAATACATCCGTTTAAATTCGTAGAAACTACATAAGGATTATTTCCAGGTTGTGGTATAAAGTTAACGCCATCAATTACAGTATTATTCCAAGTTAATATTCCATTTTGGGGATTATCGGCTGTTAAAGTAATATTAGTATTTGCGCAAATAGTGTGATCAATTCCTGCATCAATTGATGGACTAATGGCAGTTGAAACTTGTATATCATCTATGATCCACCTTTCACTAGCCGCCCAAGCTTGAACTATAATTCTTAGTTTAAGGTTTGCCCCAGATTCAATACAATCTGTGGAATAGTTCAAGCTTGGGCCAGCAATATCATCTGAATGGATGACGTTTATACCTGCACAAGGTCCACTGCATAAATATGAATTATTAGGTGTTTGCCACCCTGTATTGTCAATGTTGTATTCTAGTTGTACCCAATCTACAGATGAGCATCCAGTCCCGCATGCTTCCATTGTTCCTTCTTCTTTTAACAGCAACGAAATATTAAAAAATTGTGTTGAGCTTATATCAATGTTTTCAGTTTCCCAAGTAGCGGGGCCATTTGAATCTTGCGCAACTAGCTCTCCTGTATCTACTTTGTAATAATCAGCGGCATTAATGCAGTTTGGACATATGGTTGACCAATTAACACTACCAATATTATCTATACCGCTAGTTGAACCATCAGGTTCATTAAATGGTTCGGAAAATAATAATTGAGCAGTGGAATTTAAACTTATAATTATAAAAAATATAAATAGTATGGCTTTCATAATTAGAGCAGAATAGCCGATGGTTATTCTTTTTAGTGTGGTTAAATAGTACATTTGATGCACAAAATATGACAAATTAATGTAGACTCTTTTAACTAATTGTTAAGGTTTAATTATGTTTATAATTTAATCTAAACTGTCAACATTTTTAATTTGTTCATCTACCTTTTCAAGCTCTTGGTAAAATTCATTCCCATAAGCACGAGTTATTGGTTCTTTCAAAAATTTATAGATAGGCACTTTTAATTGGTCCCCTAAACTACAAGCTGGATTACAAATTTCCCAACGGTCATAGTTTAAACTTTCGAATGTTGAAAATTTTGAAACACGTATAGGATATAGATGACAAGAAATGGGTTTGTTAAATGGGATTTTCCCCTCTCTGTAAGCTTGTTCAATTCCACATTTTGTAATCCCATGATCATCTAAGGTTACAAAAACACAATCTTTGTTATTTACCAATGAAGTGACAGGTTCGTTGAATCTGTCCATGTAAAATACACCTTGTTCATCAACAATATCTATTCCTTCTTGATTCATGTATGGTTTGATATCTTCTAAGTGCTCCTCCATTAAATCAATTTCTTCTTGATTAACTGGTGCACCATCATCTCCTTCAACACAACATGCCCCTTTACACGCATTTAAATCGCATACAAAATGCTTATCTAAAATATCTGAGGATACTAATACTTTACCAATTTCTATAATCATACTGCAAATATAGGTAAGTATAAATTAATTCTTAATTTCTTAGATAGTAATTCTAACTTTAAGTACGATTATTTTAGTTTTGGTCTTACTCCGATTATACAGACATCATCTATTTGATCTAACTCGCCTTTCCAATCTATAAAGCGTTGATCTAAAATTTGTTTTTGATTGAACATTGGCTTATTAGAAATTTCTAATAATAATTTCTTTAATGCCTTATATTTAAATTTCTTTCCTTTTTGCCCACCAAATTGATCTGCATATCCGTCGGTAAAAAAATATAGAATATCTCCTTCAACTAAATCTAATTCTATTTGTGTAAATGGTTCGGTTTTGTGGTAGATACCTATCGGTTGTTTGTCCCCTTTGAATTCAATTAGTGATTGAGTTTTGTCCGTTAAGGTTGATTTAGCATTTAATTGGTCGGTGGTAAGGAATTGAGTACCTCTTATAATCCATAATGGATTATTTGCACCTGAAAAAATTATTTTGTTATTTTCAAAAACGCATAATGCTATATCCATTCCATCTTTAACATTTCCTCCACTTTTGGCAAAAGTTTCAATTACCAAAATTCTTGTTTTGTCCAAAATTTTTGATGGTTCTATTAGTCCGAATTCATTAACTGCTCTATTTAATGCGCTACTGCATACTACACTAACCATTGCTCCAGGAACACCGTGTCCGGTACAATCTGCAGAGGCGAAGAAACTGATTTCTCTTCCATTCACTATTTTGTTTTCAAACCAATAAAAATCGCCACTGACTACGTCTTTAGGTTTAAATAGTATAAAATTATTAAAGCAGTTGTCTATTGTGGAAAATGAAGGTAAAATTGCTTTTTGTAATCGTAATGCATAGTTTATGCTATCTGTAATTTCTTTATGTGCTAATTCTATAATTTCTTTTTGCTCTTCTGTTTTTTTGTAAGCGTATTCTACATTTTGTTTTTGTTGTTCAACTATTAATTTTTGAGATTCGATTTCTATTTTTTGTTTTTTTGTAATTAGTAAACGATTAAATACAAAACCCAGAAATAAAGCTAACAATGCTATTCCTGCTAATACACTATTCGTTATTATAGTTTGTTTTTCTTTTTGTTCTTTTTCAATTACCATTAACTTTTGATTTTCTGCATCATCTATAGTTTTCTGTATTTCGTAGTCATATTTTGTTTGAGTAAGGATAGCCGATTTCTGCGTTTCTATATTGTTTATGCTATCTCTCATTGTGATGTGTATTTTGTACATATCATAAGCCTCTTTGAAATTGTTTTGTTGTATAGCGATTTGTGATAATTCTTTTGATGAGGTGGTTATATAATAGGGATAACCAATGTCATTAGCTAATTTATAACCTCTTGTTAAATAATCTAAACCTTTAATTAAATCACCTTGATTGCTATAAATTATTCCTATATTATTAAGTGAATGGGCTATACCTTCTTTATCTTCTGTCTCTTTGCAAATAATTAGTGCCTTGTGATAATAGTCTAATGCTTTTGAGACTTGCTTTTGTTTAGTATATATTGAGCCAATATTGTTTAATGAGGTAGATAAACCTGCCATATCTCCAATTGTAGTTTGAATCGTTAAGGCTTTATGATAATAATTTAAAGCTTCTGTATCCTGACCTTGATAATTGTAATTGGATCCTATGTTGTTAAAAGAATTTGCTATTCCTTCTTGATCATCAAGTATGTTATAAATGTCAAGTGCTTTGTAATAGTATTCTAATCCTTTTACTAAATGTCCTTGTCTTTCATAGATAGATCCTATGTTGTTTAGTGAAATTGCTATTCCATCTTTATCTTGATTTTCTTTGTATATGTTTAGAGCGTGATGAAAATATTCTGAAGCTTTTGTAACAAGACCTAAATTATCGTAAATTATTCCAATATTGTTAAGGGTATTGGCAATCCCTTCCTTATCTTTTATTGACCGCTGTATGGTTAACGCTTTATCGTAATATTTTAGTGCTTTGGTTATTTGTCCTTGGTTTTTATAGATATATCCAATATTACTTAGGGCGTAGGTATATTGTTTATTATAGTAAAGAATACCTGTTTTATCCTTTGTATAATTATAAATCCATAAATTGTATTTAGGCCAGATATTACCATCCATACAGTTTTCAGCAATATGACTAATTGCTCCTAGTTTAATGGTATCTTCTTTTTTGTTATGATAAATGGCTATACAACTATCTATTAGAGCACGGTCGTATTGATTTAAGTCATTAAGTATTAGGCTATCTATAAGATAGTAATTCTTATCTGCAAATTCTTGAGAATATACAAATTGAGGAATAACTATCCACAGAAAAAGTAATAATTTCATAATAGTTAGATTTCTACAATAATACTTAATTATTATATTTATCACTATATTATAGATGAGTATATTCAAAAAAAGCGTTTCAATTTATATTGAAACGCTTTTTAGTATTCTTTTTAATAATTGTAAATTATCCGTTTAAAGCTTCAGCTCCACCAACAATTTCTAATATTTCATTAGTAATAGCAGCTTGTCTTGCTTTGTTGTATTGTAATTTTAATTCTTTGCTTAATTCTGTAGCATTATCAGTTGCCTTATGCATTGCTGTCATCCTTGCACCGTGTTCACCCGCGTGAGACTCTAATAAGTAGGCATAAAACTGAGTTTTTAAAGATTTAGGAATCAATTCAGTTACAATGTCTTTTTTAGATGGTTCAAAAATATAATCAGCGGCAGTCGTTACTTCATTAGCTTCAGCTCGTAGAATTGGTAAAAACTGCGTTGCAGTAGGTACTTGTGTAGCTACATTAATAAATGTATTATATACAACCACAACTTTGTCTAAATATCCTTTTCTATAAGCGGTCATTATCTTTTCTGCAACGTCATTTGAGTTAGAGAAATTTAAATCTCCCCATATTTCATCTGCGTTAGAAGGTAGAAATGATCCTTTTATGTTCAACTTAGTCTTTTTGAAAGAATCAGTTGCCTTTTTACCGATTGGTAAAACAGAAACATTCATTCCTTTATAATCTTCATTAGCCATTTTAAGAGCTTTTTTAACAACATAGTTATTAAATCCACCACATAATCCTCTGTTTGAAGTAATAACAACTAGTAATACATTTTTAACTTCTCTCTCTTGAGAATAAATGTTTTCAGAAGTATCTAAAGAAGCAGATAAATTAGCCAAAATTTCTTTCAACTTTTCAGCATAAGGTTTCATTTGAGACATAGCATCTTGTGCTCTTTTCAATTTTGAAGCCGATACCATTTTCATTGCAGAAGTAATCTGCATTGTAGATGATACTGAAACTATTCTATTTCTTATTTCTTTTAAATTTGCCATTGTTAATTAGTTAATAGTTGTTATTTCTAATTTTATATAGAATTACCAGTAAAACTATTAAAAGGAAGTATTAGAAAACTAACACTTCCTTTTTTTAATATTAATATTTAGAAGCTAACTCTTTAATAACTTTCGTTAATACAGAAGTTTGAGGGTCTTTATATATTCCTTTAGCTAAAGCATCCATAACATCTTTGTGAGATGTATTTAAAGTTTGAATTAATTCTTTTTCAAACACTTTTACTTTATTAATTGGAACATTTGTAATTAAACCTTTAGTTCCTGCAAAGATAATAGCAATTTGATCTTGCACCGAGAAAGGATCTCCCTCTCCTTGTTTAAGAATCTCAACGTTTCTAGCACCTTTATCAAGTACAGCTTTAGTTGCAGCATCTAAATCAGAACCAAACTTAGCAAAAGCTTCTAACTCTCTATATTGAGCTTGATCTAATTTTAAAGTACCTGCTACTTTTTTCATTGATTTAATTTGAGCAGAACCACCTACACGAGAGACAGAGATACCTACGTTAATTGCTGGTCTTACACCTGCATTAAATAAGTTAGATTCTAGGAAAATTTGTCCATCAGTAATCGAAATTACGTTTGTTGGAATATATGCAGATACATCTCCAGCTTGCGTTTCAATAATTGGTAAAGCAGTTAAAGAACCACCACCTTTTACTAAATGCTTAATTGAAGGTGGAATATCATTCATTGTTTGAGCGATTGCATCATCATTAATAACTTTTGCAGCTCTCTCTAATAATCTCGAATGTAAGTAAAATACATCACCTGGGTATGCTTCTCTTCCCGGAGGTCTTCTTAATAATAAAGAAACTTCACGGTATGCAACTGCTTGTTTTGATAAATCATCAAATACAATTAATGCAGGACGTCCTGAATCTCTAAAATATTCTCCAATTGCAGCTCCAGCAAATGGTGCGTAATACTGCATTGCTGCAGGTTCAGCAGCATTAGATGCTACAATTGTAGTATATGCCATGGCACCAGCTTTAGTTAATTTATCAACTAAACCAGCAACTGTTGAACCTTTTTGTCCAATAGCAACATAGATACAATATACAGGTTCCCCTTTATCGTAAAATTCTTTTTGGTTAATAATTGTATCAATAGCAACGGTAGTTTTACCAGTTTGTCTATCTCCAATAATTAACTCTCTTTGACCTCTTCCTACAGGAATCATTGCATCAATTGCTTTAATTCCAGTTTGTAAAGGTTCAGTAACTGGTTGACGATAGATAACACCAGGTGCTTTTCTTTCTAAAGGCATTTCAAAAGTTTCTCCTTCGATTGGTCCTTTACCATCAATTGGGTTACCCATTGTATCAACAACACGACCAACAATTCCTTCACCAACACGTAAAGAAGCAGTTAATTTTAGTCTTTTTACAGTATCTCCTTCAACCAAGTTGTCAGATTTACCAAATAATACAATACCAACGTTGTCTTCCTCTAGGTTAAGAGCAATTCCTCTTAATCCTCCTTTGAATTCAACCATCTCTCCGTACTGAACTCCGTTCAATCCGTAAATCGTAGCAATACCATCACCTACTTGTAATACAGTACCTACTTCTTCTAATTCTGCATTAGTTTTAACACCTGAAAGTTGTTCTTTCAAAATTGCTGTTACTTCTGCTGGTTTTATATTAGCCATATTCTAATACTTTTTTTATTTATAATAAATAATTACTTAGTTAAGTAATACATTTTTTAAGTTTGACAATTGACTTGCTATAGATGAATCTATTTGCATGTCTCCAATTTTCACGATAAATCCACCTAATATAGATTCGTCTATTGTTTCAGCTAACTGAATCGTAGAACCTTTATAATGAGATTTAACTTTATCTAAAATTTTAGATTTTGTAGCTTCATCTAAAACTACTGTTGAAATTAATTCAACATCTAAAATGTTGTTATGCTCTTTAAATAACTTAATAAAAGTTTGTGCAATTGATGGTAATAAAGTTTCTCTTGAATTTTTAGTAACTAAATTAATAAAATCTAAAGATTCTTTTTCTACCTTTCCTCCAAATAGTGCAGTAAAAACTTCTGTTTTCTTAACTGCATTAATTGTTGGATTATTCAATACAGATACTAAATCTGTTGAATTTGCACAAATTTCAGAAAGTTGAACCATATCATTGTTTACTTTCTCAGAGCTATTATTCTCTAAAGATAAGTCTAATAATGACTTTGCATAACGTTTTGCAATTATAGTTCCTTTCATCTTTTTTAGTTTAAGCTTATGTCCTCTGCTAATTGACCTGCTAAAGCTTTTTGTTTATCATCAGATGATAATTGACCTTTAACTATAGTTTCAGCAATTTCTAAAGATAATGCGGCAATATGAGTTTTAATTTCTGACATTGCAGAATTTTTCTCATTGTTAATTGCTACACGTGCATCTGCAATCATTTTATTAGCCTCTACTTGAGCAACATCTTTTGCTTCAGTAACTAATCTTTTTCCTGCATCATTTGCTTCTTTAATGATATTGTCTCTTTCAGCTCTTGCTTCTTTTAACAAGTTTTGATTTTGAGCTTGTAATTGAATCATTTCATTTTTAGTCTTATCGGCTAATTCTAAAGATTCAGAAATACTTTGTTCTCTTTCTTTTACAGCTGAAAGAAGTGGTTTCCAAGCAAGTTTTGCTAATAACAACATTAAGATAACGAATACTAGCGTTCCCCAAAATATTGTTCCAACTGAAGGTGTTAATAATTCCATTTTTTAATTTTTTTAATTTGAGTTAAATAAAAGTAAACTCGAACATAGGCAATCCCTATATTCGAGTTTAAAATTTTTTAGTCAGCTAACATTCCAACTACTACACCGAATAATGCTACACCTTCAATAAGTGCTGCAGCAATAATCATTGCAGTTTGAATTTTGTTTACTGCTTCTGGTTGTCTAGCGATTGCATCCATTGCAGATCCACCAATTTTACCAATTCCTAATCCAGCTCCTAATACAGCTAATCCAGCTCCAATTGCTCCCATAATTTACTTTTTTACTTTATTTAACTTTTATTTTATACTTTTTAATGATTAGTGATGTCCATCATCTACTGCCGAGCCAATAAACATTGACGACAACATAGTGAAGATGTAAGCTTGTAAGAAAGCCACTAATGTTACTTCTAATACAGAAATGAATAATGCCAAAGGTACAGATAATCCTGCCCAAGCAATATTATGATTCATAAATATAATTCCAATAATTGATAATACGATAATATGTCCAGCGGTGATATTTGCAAACAAACGAATTGTTAGGGCAGCAGGCTTAATTAAAACTCCCATTAATTCAATAGGAACTAAAATGATCCATAATGGCCAAGGCACTCCTGGAGGCATTAACATATGTTTCCAAAATGCCCATTTAGAATGTAGTATTTGAATTATTAAAGTCATTAATGCTAACATTAATGTAATTGAAATATTACCTGTCATATTAATTCCACCTATGAAAGGAATCAAACCTAATAAATTTCCAAACCATATGAAAAAGAATACCGTTAATAAATAAGGCATGAATTTTACATACTTGGCTTCTCCAATGTTTTCTTTTGCAAAATCTCTTACAAATAATACTAATGGTTCCATGAATGAAGCAATCCCTCTTGGTGCTTGTGGTTTATCTCCTTTGTATTTCTTAGCTACAGATGTAAACACTAATAACATGATGATAGCTACTAAGAAAATACCTACAACTACTTTAGTGATAGAAAAGTCTAATGGCGCTATTGCATTTACTGCATGATGTTCTGCGTCAAGTTCAACTGCATGTGCACCTGAATTTAATTGATAAATAGTTTCGTGTAGATTCACAAATGTCATTCCATCTTTAATAACAGTTTCATGACCTTTATCATCATGATGAAACTCTGATGACATAAATGTAATTAAACCATTTTCGGTCCAAAGTATAATTGGTAACGGAACTGATACAGCATCATGTCCTTCTCCCCAAAGATGAATGTTATGGGCATCCAATACGTGATGAATCGGGCTAAAACCTTCTTCTTCTTCATGTTCCTCAGCTGAATGAGCACCTTCTGGGGTTATCATTTCACCTAACATTTCTGAAACACCAAATTGTTTGGCAAGTTTCTCTATCTCTTCTCCTTGTGCAAATGCTTTATTTGCTGTGAAAAATAAAACACTAATTAATAGTACTTTAGCTAATTTTTTCATATTTAAAATTTCGATATAATAATCGTTTAACCTAAAATTCGGTGCAAAGTTATGGATTATAAATTAACTACCAATTATTTTACGCCTTGATTTTTATCATTTATTGTTTTTTCCTCTTCAATTGCATTAATTACCCTTAATATTATGAGCGTTTCAAATAACAGAATAGGGAAAAATATGGCGAAAAATTGAAAGACGAATGGTTTGGTAGATTCATCTTGATCGGCTAACCAGGGATATAAAAAGACAAATGAGCCAAGAATTTTAAATACTGTAAGTACTAAAAATCCTTTTCCTATTAATGAGTCATCATTTTTATGAATTAAAAATATAGCGCTAATTCCTAATATTGAAAATAGTCCTAAAAAAATATAAATATAGAATATTTCAAACTGAGTATATATTTCAGGTAGTATATATTCTAGTAGCATAATATGTACCCCTCCTAGAAAAATTAAAAAAATAACGAGTAAAGAAAGCGAGTTTTTTAATTGTTTATTTTTCATCTAATTTGTCTTTTGGAGTGGGGTCATTATTTTCATTTGTCATGGTTATAACTTCTTTTATGACTTGATACAAGGCAATTGCTATTCCAACTAAAATACATGCTATAGAATAATAAGGCTTCTCTGTTTGGTATCTTTCGTCAAGATAATCTCCTAACCAAGCAAATAACCCAATAGTAATTGCCATTTGAAACCCTACAGAAGAATATTTCAAATAATCTGACTTTTTTGGTTCTTTGTTAGATGTCATTTTTAATATACAATATCTGAATCTTTTGAATTCTTAGATGTCTTTATGGTTTTACCCATGTTTTTAGAAACAGAGTCATTCATTTTATGTGTTCCTGTAAATGAGGCTCCATTGTCTATACTAATTTTACCAGTTGTAATGTCTCCTATAAATAGTGCTGTTGCTTTTAAATATAAAAACTCATCTACTTTAATAGTACCATTGATAGTGCCTTCAATGTCTGCATTTGAGCAAATAATGTTTCCGGTAATTTTACCTGTAGGTCCTACTACTAATTTGCCAGTTGTAGTTAAATCACCAACCAATTCACCATCCAATCTAATGTTACTATCTGAAACAATGTCACCCTTAAGATTTGTACCTTCAACAAATCTATTTATTTTATTTGGTTGATCTTTAGTTTCTTTTGTATTACCGTTTTTAAACATCTTTCAAGTATAAATAATTATCTTACAAATATAGTATTTTAATCTTTAATAACACGAATTAGTACTTCTTCAACTCTTGTGTTCGATACATTTAGGATTTCATATTCGTAATCCTTATAAATAAATGAATCTCCTTTTTGTGGAATTTCTTCTAATTGGTTAAGAATGAATCCAGACAGTGTTGTGTATTCTACACTTTCTTCAATGTTAAGTTTGAATTTATCGTTAATATAATCAATCTCTTGTCTTGCTGAAAAAAGATATTCTCCTTTGGTAAGCTCCTTTTCTACTAAATCTATTGAGTCATGCTCATCTTCAATTTCTCCAAAAATCTCCTCAATTATATCTTCAACTGCTATAAGACCAGATGTACCGCCAAACTCATCCACTACAATAGCCATACTTCTTTTCATTTTTGTGAATTGTTCCATAATGTCCTCAATAAAACTGGCCTCAGAGACTATCGAAATTGGCAATAATATATTTTTTATTTTGGTTGGTTTTTTGAACAATTCAAATGAGTGTACATATCCGATTACGTTGTCTATATTGTTTCTGTAAATTAAAATTTTTGAGTAACCAGTTTCAATAAATTTAATTTTTAAGTTTTCTATTGAATCTTCAATGTTTAAAGCTAATATTTCAGTTCGTGGAACCATACAGTCTCTAACTTTTTTTGTGCCAAAATCTGTTGCATTATCTAAAAGTTGAATTTCGTTGTCCAGTTCTACCTTACCGTCCATTCTGTTGTTTAACTCACTAACGTAGTCGGCTAAATCTATTTTTGTAAAAGCTTGTTCAGTTGATGTGATATTTATTCTGAATAATTTTAAAAATAATTTTGATAGTGTGTTTGTTATATAAGTTGGGATGAAAAGAAGAACGTAAACTGTTACTAATATGATTGAAACCATGCTGAGTGTTCTATTAGGATTTATCCTAAAAATAGCTTTGGGAAGGAATTCAGCTGTTATTAATACAATCAGTGTGGATATTATTGTTTGGCATATTAAAATAACGGCCTCATTTTGAGTTAACGTTGCAATTGAAGGCTCTAGTACTATTGCCATATATATACCATACACAACAAGTGATACGTTGTTGCCTAATAATAAAGTACTTATGAATTTTGAAGAATGTTTTACAAAGTATGATAATATTTTACCAGAAAGCTTACCATGTTTTTTATCTATCTCAATCTTTAATCTATTGGCAGATACGAAAGCAATTTCTACGCCTGAAAAAAATGCTGATGCAACCAAAGTAGATATGATAATTATTAAATTTATCATATCTTGTTATTAACTAAATAAGAAGTTAATAAATTACTTTTATGTGTACTCAGGGGGTCGTCCTCCATTTAATTGATAGAATTGTTTTAACGAATTTACAAATTTTTATAAGTTGAAGCTATTATTTTATTTCTTTTTTTCTGTTTCAACATCAAAACCAATGTCCTTACGGTAATAGGCACCATCAAAAGAAATTTTTGAAGCGTTATTGTAACTCGACTCTAAGGCATCCTCAATTGTTTTACCATAAGAAGTTACACATATAACTCTACCACCAGCTGATATTGTCTTTGCACCATCTTTTCGTGTTCCAGCATGAAATACAATTGAATCTACAACTGAATCTATTCCTTTTATTTCTTTTTCTTTCTCGTATGCTTCAGGATAACCTCCAGAAACCATCATTACTCCTGCGGCTGCCTTATCATAAAAAACAACATCTCTTTCAGATAATGTTTGTGTGGCAACACCTTCAAATAAATCAATAATATCTGAACGTAATCTAGGCATTACAACTTCTGTTTCAGGATCTCCCATTCTACAGTTGTATTCAATAACATAGGGTTCATTACCCACTTTGATTATCCCAATGAAGATAAATCCCTTATATTCAATACTGTCTTTTTTAAGACCTTTTATAGTTGGTATTATGATTTGATTTTCAATTTTATCTTTAAATAATTGTGTTGCGAAAGGGACCGGTGATACTGCTCCCATTCCTCCAGTATTTAAACCTGTGTCAGCTTCTCCAATTCTTTTGTAATCTTTGGCTTCAGGTAAAATTTTGTAAGAAACGCCATCAGTAATTACAAACATTGATAATTCAATTCCTGTCAAAAATTCTTCAATTACAACTCTAGATGAAGCATCACCAAATTTGGCGTCAGCTAACATGTTTTTTAATTCAGCTTTAGCTTCTTTTAATGTGGTTGGAATTAATACTCCTTTTCCTGCAGCTAGACCATCTGCTTTTAATACATATGGAGGTTTCATTTTTTCTAAAAACGCATAACCTTGTTCCAGTGTTTCTTTTGTGAACGTTTGATATTTAGCAGTTGGAATACCATGACGTTTCATAAATTGTTTAGAGAAATCTTTACTTCCTTCTAATTGTGCAGCTTCTGCATTTGGGCCAATTATAGCCACTTTACTTAAATTCTCATCAGCTAAAAAATAATCATGAATTCCGTTTACTAATGGATCCTCAGGGCCAACCATAATGAAATCAATTTTATTTTCAATAGCAAACTTTCCTATTGATTCAAAATCATTAACGTTCATGTCTACATTCACACCTAATTGACTTGTACCTGCATTTCCAGGTGCAATAAATAATTTGTCTAGTTGTGAACTTTGAGTAATTTTCCATGCAATTGCGTGTTCTCTTCCTCCTGATCCTAAAATTAATATATTCATTTTGATTATTTTTTTACAAATCTAACAATTGTGATAGATAGTTGTGATATATTTTATTAACAAATTGGAATATTACTAAACAATTTTATGTTCCATAAGTGATGTTTTTGGTCAAAATCATATCTAAAGTGCTTAGAATAAGCTTGAAGTCAAATGATAAGATAATGACTGGAATTATATTTTAATATAAAAACGATTTATTAAAGAAGACCAACAAAACATAAAAAATTGTACCTTTAAGGCATAAAATTTTCAAACTATGAGCATTCAATTAAAATACAACAAAGCTGTAAAAGCAAAGCATTCAGTTTATGTTATCGATACAAAAGATTTAAAAAAATTCAAGACTGATGGAAAAATTGCTAGTTTAAGCGCTGGTAATTCTTCATTTATACTTGCAAAGCTTGAAAAATCATCTATGGCGTTCGTCATTGAAGATGGTGTTTATTTAATTTTTGTAAAAGCTGACGATTTAAAAATCGCAAAAAACAAGGAAGGATTGAGAAAAAGTGGACATGAAATTTTTGAATTATTAAAAAGTGAAACAGATTCTGTGCAAATTGATGGGAATAATTGTGACTCTATATTTTTAGTAATGGAAGGTTTAGCATTGTCTTCTTATGAGTTTTTAAAATATTTTAAAGATAAAAAGGAAAGAGCAGCCACATTAAAAATGGCAATAACAACTAATAAAAAAGTTGATATTGATAGAGTGAACACAATTGTGGATGCTACTAATTGGGCTAAAGAATTAGTAAACGAACCATTATCATATTTAACAGCTGAAAGGTTAGCCTCAGATGTGAAAACAAAATGTGAAAAAGTTGGTATTACTGTTGATATTCTAAAAAAATCAAAAATAACTGCTTTAAAAATGGGTGGTTTATTAGCTGTAAATAAAGGGTCAATCGATCCACCAACATTTACAATATTAGAATGGAAACCAAAAAACGCAAAAAATAAAAAACCAATCGTTTTAGTAGGTAAAGGAATTGTTTATGATACTGGAGGTCTTTCTTTAAAGCCAACAGGGAACTCAATGGACTTTATGAAAAGTGATATGGGTGGTGCTGCTGCAATGGCAGGAACTATTTATGGAGCTGCTAAATTAAAATTACCATTACACATTATTACGTTGATTCCAGCAACTGACAATAGACCAGGAGGAAATGCTTATGCACCAGGTGATGTTGTTACTATGATGGATGGAACTACTGTTGAAGTATTAAATACTGATGCAGAAGGAAGAATGGTTTTAGCAGATGCTTTAAGTTATGCTAAAAAATATAATCCAGAGTTGGTTTTAGATGCTGCTACTTTAACTGGTTCAGCAGTTGCAGCAATTGGCACTTTTGCTAGTATTTCAATGGGTAATGCTAAAGAAAAAGAATTAAAATCACTTGAAAAAGCGGGTATAGATACTTACGATAGAGTAGTTACTTTTCCGTTTTGGGATGACTTTAACGAGATGTTAAAATCGCCTATTGCAGATTTGAAAAATCTTGGAGGTCCTTATGCTGGAATGATAACAGCTGGAAAGTTTTTAGAGCATTTTACTGATTATCCATACATTCATATTGATATTGCAGGTCCAGCGTTTACTCATAAAAAAGAAGGTTACCGTGGTCAAGGTGGAACAGGTGCTGGAGTAAGATTATTAATTGAATTTTTATCACAAAAAGCAAACTAATTATGAGTGATGTAATAAGAGTAGGAATAACTGTAGGAGATATTAACGGTGTTGGTCTTGAGGTAATTATTAAAACCTTGAAAGATGCGAATATGTTCGAAAATACTATTCCAATTATATATGGTAGTTCTAAAGTAATTTCTGCTCATAAAAAAGCAATTAATAATACGGACTTTAATGTCTTTCCAATTGATGATGCAACAGACGCTAAACCAAAAAAGATTAATTTAATTAATTGTTGGAAAGAAGAAGTTAAGTTAAACCTTGGTGAACAAAATCCAACAGGTGGAAAATATGCATTACTTTCTTTAGAGGCTGCAACAGCTGATTTAACAGCTAATAAAATTGATGTTTTAGTGACGGCACCTATCAATAAAGATGGTGTTAAAAGTGCAGGGTTTAATTTCCCTGGACACACTGAATATTTAGCACATCTATCAAATTCGGAAGAAGTATTGATGTTAATGGTGGCTGATGAATTAAGAGTTGCTGTTGTGACTGGTCATGTTCCGTTAAAGGATGTTGCTAAACTAGTTACGAAAGAAGCGGTGGAAAGTAAATTAAGATTATTTTTAAAAACGTTAAAGGCTGATTTTGCAATTCGTAAACCAAAGATTGCGGTGCTAGGTTTAAATCCTCATGCAGGAGATAGAGGCACTTTAGGTAATGAAGAAATTGATATCATTAATCCAGTAGTAAAAAAATTATTTGATGAAGGTGAATTAGTATATGGTTCTTATTCTTCAGATGGATTTTTTGGCTCGGCTAATTTAAAAAACTTTGACGGAATATTATCTATGTATCACGATCAAGGATTAACAGGTTTTAAATCTATTTCATTTGATGAAGGTGTAAACTTTACTGCTGGACTTCCTATTGTAAGAACGTCTCCTGATCATGGAACAGCATATGATATTGTTGGAAAAAATATCGCATCTGAACGTTCGTTTAGAAATGCTTATTTTTTAGCATGTGATGTGTTTAAAACAAGAAAAATGTATAAAGAATTAACGGAAAATACGCTAAAACCTCAGGAAAATTCTAAGGATAGAAGGTAATGTTGAATTATGTTTTTACTTTATTTTTAGCGTTAAATTTTAATACGCTAACGGCACAAGATAGCACTGTCATTTATTATGACGAAGACTGGGAAGTACAGGATTGGGAAATTGATGCTGCTTACTTTAGAATTCAAAAAATTGAACCAAAAACGGAACTAATTACTGTTACGGATTATTGGATTTCAGGTGAAATTCAAATGACAGGAAGTTTCATGTCTAATACGAAACCAGTTTCCAAAAATGGAAAGTTTGTTTGGTATAATAAAGATGGCAGTATAGATTGGGAAGTATCTTATCAAAACGGAAAAAAGAATGGGATCGAAACGAGATGGTACGGATTCGATTCATTACGTGCTACTAAACATTATATGAATGGTAAACTTGATGGTGAATATTTAAGATACTATAAAAATGGTGATTTAATGGATCAAGAGTTCTTTAAACAAGGAGAAGCGAATGGAACTGCTACTACTTGGTATGAAGGTGGTGTAATTGAAAGCATAACTAAATACAATGTGTCAAATATAGATTCGGTTTATTACTGGTATGAAAACGGTGATAAACTATTAGAAGGGACCTTGTTTGAAACTGAAGTAGAAGATCTTAAATTTGGTAATTATTGGGACTCTACAAGAACTCAAACAGTTAGTAATGGCAATGGTTTTCTTGTTATAGATGATGATGATGATTACTACTGGATGGGTCAAATAACTAATGGATTATATAATGGTGTTTGGAGTAAGTATAAACTAAGTACTGAATTAGATCTAATTGGTAAAATGAAGTTTAAGAATGGTAACTTTAAAAAAGGGTATTTAGATTTTCGTGGTGGAAAAGTTAAACTGGAAGGTGGCTGGACACTGTCGCCTGAATTTCCAAATGGACATAAAGGACTTTCTAAATATATTGGTAGTGCTTTAGGTGGATGTCGTAATGAAATAATTGAAAATACTGTTTACGTTGAGTTTGTCATTAAGAAAAATGGTAAGATTTCAGAAATTAAAATTGTTTCGGGTAAAACGTCAAAATGTCAAGAGGAGAATATATATAAAATGTTTGATAACATGCCTATTTGGACTCCAGGCATTCATTATGGTGATTTTGTAAGAGTTAGGTATACTATTCCAATTAAATATACACTTTAGGTTTTTTTGTATGGTTTACTTAGCACCTTTATATTCGTTAACATAAATTCTATATTAATAAAGTACAAACATTACGTTCATGTTTATTAATTTACTATCGCATTGGTAATTATTTTCAAATAGTTGTATTCTTTTGATACGTATATTTCACTTTTATATAGCCAACTAGAAATTATTGAAATCTTGTTTTTCAACATTGTTTTCAATAGTTTCTTCATAAGTATCATTCAATCCATCATTGTTGTTGTCAACTTTTAAACTTGGCATTTGTGCTAAAAGGACATCTTTTACATTACCGCCATTGTATTTAATTAAAGCCCATGTCATAATGATACTGGAAATAATTATAACAAATAATAATATACCTTCATCAAAGTTCGCAATATTAAACTCTGGATGACTTTCAATTACAAAAAATAATAAGATGGTGATTAATCCTCTTGGTGCAATGTATAGTTGAGGCGTAATATCTTTTTGTACAATGGCCTTTAATGTTAAGAATCTTACAGCATAAAGTGCTCCAATTATTGCTAAACTTATGAGAGCAACTTTCCAATCAATTAATGATTTTAAAGAGATAAACATACCAAAAATAACAAAGAAAAACGTTCGGATAACAAAGGCTGATTCTAATGTTAAAATATGAAAATCGTGCATGATTGGTTTAACTGTTTCTTTATTGACATATTTGCTTAATCGTCCTCTGAAAAATAGAGAGGTGTTGTTTAACACTAGCCCAAAGAATAAAATGATTAGTAAAGATGATAAGTGAAGCTTTTTACCTAAAGCGTACATTAACATTAAAACTGCGATTATTAAAAATAATTTCACTTGCGATTTCAATTTCTGAAAAACATAAACTAGAGCATAAGATAAAACGATAGACACTAAAACTGTCACACCAATGTTTTTAACCACATCTATGGCTATTTCTGAAGTAGTTGCTCCTGCTTCCGCACCGATTAGGAAGTAAAAAAACATAATTCCTAAAATATCAGAGAATGTACTTTCGTACACCATAAATTCTTTTTTGTTTCCTTTTAATCCTCCAACAGAAGGAATTATGATCGCTGAACTCATAATAGATAACGGTACAGCGTAAATCAAAGCTTTGTGTAAATTGGCTACATCTTGAACAAAGAACATTATAATATAGGCGATAGCAAAAGAGGAAGCTATTAAAGCGATTAAGGCTACAAAAAATGACCTAAGGATTAGTCCAATTTTTTCTCGTTTTAAATCTAAATCTAATGCCGCTTCTAAAACAATCATGATTAATCCAACATTACCAATTATTTCAAGAACAGAAAGGTTGGCAAACACATCTGTATTGACTTGCTTTCCACCGAATTCTTTAATACAGATGCCTAAAACTATCAACATTAGTACTGATGGAATATTGGTTTTTTTTGAAACTATATTAAAAAGAAAAGAGATGATAATAACACTTGCTATTCCTATGATTAATGAGTAAGTATCCATAATTATTATATTTTAAATTTTGGGAAGGACACAAAAAAACTTGTGCCTTTGTCAGGTGTAGATTTGAAATAAATTTGGCCTTTCATGTTTTCAATGATTTGTTTTGACATGGCTAAGCCTAATCCAGTTCCAGTTGATTTGGTTGTAAAATAAGGCACAAATATCTTAGAAACTTGTTCTTCTGAAATACCGACTCCGCTATCTCGAACTTCAACTAAATAAGAGTGGTTTTCTTCTGTTAGGTTAATTTTGATTAAGCCCTCTTCATTTGAAGGAATGGCTTGAATCGCATTTTTAATTAAATTATTAAATACTCTTAAACAAAGTGTTTTATCTGCCCAAATGATAGCTTCTGAGTCAATTAAGTTATTGAATTCTATTTGGTAGTCTTTATGCTGAGCGAAAACAGAATAAGCATTTTTTAGAATTGTTGTTAAATTAGTTTCTTCTTCAACAGCCTTTGGCATTTGGGCAAAGTTCGAAAATTCATTCGCAATTTTTGTTAAGGCATCAATTTGTTCAATCAAAGAGGCTGTGACGCGATTCAATTTATTTTGTGACGCTTCATCTTTCACTTCAATAGAACGTTTCATGTGTTGTATGGAAAGTTTCATTGGAGTTAAAGGATTCTTAATTTCGTGAGCAACTTGTTTTGCCATTTCACGCCATGCACTTTCACGTTCATTTTTTGCAAGTTGAGCTGCTGATTCCTGTAATTCTGCAACTTTTCTATTGTATTCTTGAACTAAATCACCAATTTCATCAGTCCCTTCATATTCAATTTCATTATTTGAAGAACCTAACTGAACTTTGTTCAAACTGTCTTGAATAAATTTTAGTGGAGACGTTAACTTATTTGATAAAATGATGGCTAGAATTGTCGATATAGCTAGCATTAAAACCATAATATTAATGATGGCTAATAAAAACCCAGAAATTTGATTCTGTAATTCATCTTGTTTAGAAATGTATTGTAAATTAAGATAAGCCAAGAGTTTTCCTTCTTTATTTACAAATGGAACGTAAGATGATAAGTAGCTTAAGTTTCCAATTTGTTCAGTATGAATAAATTCACTTTTTTTATCTAACCTTAATTGTCCAAATGCAAGGTGATTCATTTTCTTAGAGATTAATCCTACTGAATATATTTTTGGCTGTGAAGAGGCTAATAAGTTGCCGCTCACGTCATACAAATTAATATCTGTAACAAAAACACGAGAGAATTTTTTTAGTAAATATTCCAAATAAACTAAATCTGAATTTAGTTCTTTTTTGTTACCCAATTTTTGATGTAATTCAGTATTCACGGATCCGGTTTTCTCTTTAATAAACGCTTTGGAACTAGCGTGATATTGTTTTATAACGAACGTACCTGCACCAATTCCAAAAACAATTAAGGATAAAAGTATTAGACCAATTAGTACGGTTTGAATTTTCACATTTAACGTGATGTTTTTAATTGAGAACTTAATGCCTTTAAATTGTTGATAGAATAGTGGGATAAGTAAAAAGACACCATAGATGATCAGTAAATAAGAAAAGGCGGTAACGAGTGATATGATCGTACTTTCTTTTTTTGATAAAATAGTATACTTTCCATTTTCTGATATTAATACGTAATGATTATATCCGTCTTTAACATAATAATCTTGATTGGAATAAAACCAATCAGCAGGTTCAAAAGGGTAATTGAACTCTCCTTTGGTACTGACTAATTTCCCCTCAATGTATTTAGCAATTGAATAATTTTTGAGTTCAGTTATTGATTTCGTTCCCTTTTCTAAAAGTAAGGAAGGTAGTCCAATATCAATTGGGAATTTTTTAGAACGCATTTCTACTACTAAATATCCATGAATTGAATCATTTTTTGTGATAGGGTAATCAATTAAATAACTTAATTTTTCAGTGTAATTTTTTATAAAGTAGATGTGAGGATTAATGGATGAGATTTTGCCAGTACTTTGGACTATTGTGTTTAATTTTTTATAGCTAATAGTTGTATTATCACTATAATCAACAATTCTTTTTTTACCTGAATCAAATAGGTGAAAAGTTAAATCGTATTTTGTTTTTAACTTTTTGAAGTAAGTTTTTTCAATGGATTCATTGAATTTAGATTTCGGTATTGTGTCGTTTATATAGTCAATTAAAAATTCACTTTTTCTCAAGTTGTTCTCAATTCCATCATAGTCTATTTCTGTAATAGGATCTTCATCAGTTGCTATTTCTTCAGCATAAACTATTCTTATTTCTTTTTCTTTTAAATTAGAATAGTCTTGTAGAATATAAGCTGCATAAAATGAAACAAATGCCAAAATTGACATGACATGAATAAATTTGTAGGATTTCCCTTTAAACTCAAACCAAACTAAAACTCCACTTAAAATAAGTGGCCAAACTGAGGTTAAGAAACTATGTTCAAAATAATACAAATCAATAATCATGTAAGCTGATGAACTTAAAACCCATAAAAATGCTAATTTGTTTCTTTCAAAATCATTGAACTTTAGTTGAACTACAATGAACTGAAGTAATTTAAAATAGGCATAAAAACAAGTCCCAATAATTATGATACTCAAAAAACTATAAAAGTCTAAATCAAATAAAGATTCTAGATTGAATACTATTTTTGAATCGTAAACTAATGAGTATATTAAGTCGTTAATTTTAAAAGCAGCATAGTAACTTATTAAAAATAAAGGAATAATAAAAAGTACTAAATTCATTTTCTGATTTCCATCAGTGAACCAAGATTTAGTTCTTTTTAATAAGAAATGGACTAAAAAATAAAAGATAGAGACATTTATTATTAAATCACCAAGTGATGGAATGTATTCTGATGAAGCAAACAATTCTGGACTAAACAATTTGAAGCCATCAAATAAACTAAACCAGTTAAATATTATGGATAAGTATCTAAGCGTTAATAACACGAATGGGAATATAATCAATAAATAAGGTTTCTTAATTAATAGACTTTGAGTAGATGAAATTAAAAGTTGAATAAAAATCAAAATAGTTATTAGGTAACATCCAAATACAATACCTTCTATGATTTCATTTTTTACATAATTTTCAGAAGCTTGAATAGAAAATACAGTTTCGTTTTCTTGATTTTTTATATTATAACTATCTGAGTTCGCTAATTGAATTTCGCCTTCAATTAGTCCCGAAAAATAGGGTGAAAATGTATTTTGAAGATCTTGATTTTCATATTCAAACGTACTTTTGATTAAAAAAGAGCCATATACTGTGAAACTGTCTGTTTTGGTTTTATATAAATAATACCATCCATTTGAAAGCTTAACAACTTCTTCTTTGATTAATTTATTTGGAGTCGTAATAGGAATAGTTACATGGTTATTTGTCCATATTACTAAGGAATCGTTAGAATAAATAAATATATCAATATCTTCTTTTTTAGATAAATCAGTTGAAAATGAATAAAGGTCTTCTATCGAATTATGAGAATTGATTAAGTAGCTTAAATTATCAATTGAATGATGAAGACTTTCTTCTTTTTCTTGAAATTTTACTTGGAACTTCTCTATTGAACTGTCATCAAATTGATTATTTAATATGAAATGAAGTAAGGTAAATCCAGTGATCCAAAGCAATAAGCCCATGGCAAAAGTGATTATGAACTTTTTATTACTTTTTAACTTCATTAGGTGTTGTTATTTTCAACTCGTCACGAAAATACTTATTTTTTTGTGATTTACTGATTATCAGTATATATCTTTATGTGTGTTATCAACAATATTGATTTAATCAAAAGCTATAATTTGATTTTAAAGTCAAACTAAAATTGTAACTTTACATAATTAAATTAAAATTTGCAAAAAATTATGGGATGCTCAAATTGTGGAAGTAGCAATAGCGTACCTAATGGGTGTAAAAGTAACGGTTCTTGTGGAACCGGAGGATGTGGTAAATTACCTGTCTTTGATTGGTTGGCTAACGTTGAGTTACCAAATGGTCAAAGCACTTACGATATAGTTGAAATACGTTTTAAAAATAGTAGAAAAACTTTTTTTAGAAACATAAAAAACATTCCACTTTTAGTTGGAGATGTTGTTGTAGTTGATGCGAACCCAGGATATGATATGGGTGTAGTTTCCGTTGTTGGAGAACTAGCAAGAATACAAGTTCGTAAAAAAACATCAAACTTTAAAGCTCATGAGGCACGTAGTATAAAGAATAAAGCTACTAAAGAAGATATTGAAAAATGGCAACTTGCAAGAAACAAGGAAGCTGAAACTATGCTTAAAGCGCGTCAAATTGCTTCTGAAGTTGGCTTAAAAATGAAAATTTCTGATGTTGAATATCAAGCTGATGGAGCAAAAGCTATGTTCTATTATACAGCGGATGAACGTGTTGATTTTAGACAATTAATTAGAGAGTTAGCAGAGTTTTTCAAAGTGAAAATTGAAATGAAGCAAATTGGTGTTCGTCAAGAAGCAGCTCGTTTAGGTGGTATTGGTTCTTGTGGACGTGAATTATGTTGTTCTACTTGGTTAACTGATTTTAGATCTGTTTCTACGGCTTCTGCTCGTTATCAGCAGTTGTCTTTAAATCCAGAAAAATTAGCTGGTCAATGTGGTAAACTTAAATGTTGTTTGAATTTTGAGTTAGACACATATGTGGATGCATTAAAATCGTTTCCGCGTACAGATATTAAATTAAATACTGCAAAAGGAAGAGCTTTTCACATTAAAACTGATGTGTTTAAAAAGCAAATGTGGTATTTATATGAAAATGGGTCTGAAGGGGCTGGATCAGGATTTATTCCAATCAAACCAGACAAGGTAAGAGAGATTATAAAAATGAACAAAGACGGTAAAAAACCTCATGATTTAAAAGATTTCATGGAAGCCGTTGAAGAAAAAATTCCTGATTATACTAATGTTGTTGGTCAAGATAGTTTGAATAGGTTTGAGCATGTTTTTAAGCGTAAAAAGAAGAAAACATCAAACTCTAAAAACAAATCAACTAAGGAAGTAAAAAAAACAAGTTCAGAGTCAAGTAACGTTCCTAAAAAGAACAAGTCGGTGAGGACGAATGCAATTTCTACTAAGCCAATTGACAACGAAAAAGCGAATAGAAATAATCCTAATTATAAAGGACCTAAAAGCAATACAGCTAAGCCTGAAGCTAAAAAACAAGCTAAATCAAACAAGTCTAAGTCAAATCAAAAAGGTAAAGACCAAAAAAAGGAGTTAACTGCAAAACAAATTGCAAATAACGAAAAAGCCAATCGTAACAATCCAAATCAAAAGAAGAAAGCGGAAAAAAGCACAAACGATAAAGAAGGTAAGCCAAAAGCTAAAAAACCAAATAAACAAAAGCAAAAATCTAGTTCAGATGAAAAGAAAGATTAGTGTAGTACTTGTAATATTTAGTTTGTTCATAGGAATAGTATCTTGTGACAAAGGGATGATTTATGAAAGTAATCAATCATTTGAAGATAACACTTGGGAATACGGAGATGTTAAAACGTTTTCATTTACAATGAAAGATTCTATGAAACCTTGTAAAATATATTTAAACATGAGAACTACATTGGATTATGAGTTTAGTAATATATACATGAACTTATATTCTAATTATCCAAACGGAAGAGTTGATACTTCTGCTTTAGAATTCTTTTTAGCAGAACCTAGTGGTAAATGGCTTGGTAATGTTAGTGGAACAGTTATTGAAAATAAAGCTATGATTATGAAAGGTTATTTAACTGATCCTGGTGTGTATACTTTTAAATTGGAGCAAGCTATGTTTGACAATGATTTAGGAGAAATATTAGATGTTGGTTTGAGAGTTGAAAACATAACGTTGGAAGATTATTGATTATACCATAAGTGTATTAAAAAGCCTCATAAAACAACTGTTTTATGAGGCTTTTTAATACCGTACATTTTGTTTTGAATTACCTAGTACCCTTTTCTTATTCCTCTAAAGTAACTTTAAAATCGGGGTTAAACACCACTTTTCCATTACGTTTTGTTGAGTCATCTAGAGTAATGAAACCTTTAATTTTTGTTGTTTTACCTTTTGAAATTAAATCAGACAACTGTTTAGTGGTTAATTTTTTTCCCATAAATACAAAAGGAATTACCGTTTTACAGCCATTTTGAAAGTTAGAGCAACCATAAGCTGACTTACCTTTTAATAAATTACCTGTTTTACATTTAGGGCAGTTCATTTCTTCTATTGGTATTACTTTCTTAGGTTCACGTTTTTTCTTTTCTTTGACTTCAGTTGTGTCTACCGTTGCAATTTTTTTGTCTTCAGCAAATTTCACATTATTAGTGATTTCAACCATCATTTCAATCAACTCTTTTTTAAAGTCGTCAATTTCATATTCACCTTTTTCAATTAATTTTAATTTACGTTCCCATTGACCTGTGAGCTCAGCTGATTTTAATAAGTCAGATTTTATCGTCCCAATTAAATCAACACCAGTGGCGGTGGCATGTAAATTTTTTTTTCTTCTTTCAACATACTTACGTCTAAATAAAGTTTCAATAATGTTAGCTCGTGTTGACGGCCGTCCAATACCATTTTCTTTCATGGCATCACGTAAATCTTCATCATCAACACTTTTACCTGCTGTTTCCATTCCTCTTAAGAGAGTGGCTTCAGTAAAATATTTGGGAGGTGAAGTTACCTTTTCTTGTAATTGCGGATCATGCGTTCCACTTTCACCTTTTTCGAATGAAGGCATCAAATTTTCCTTATCCTTAGTGTTTTCTTTTTTATCAGAGGCATAAACTGCACGCCAACCTTGGTGAATTATTTGCTTACCAGTTGCTTTAAATTCTACTTTATCAACATGACCTTTTACAGTAGTATTTGATACGGTACAATCAGGATAAAAAACAGAAATAAAACGTTTAGTAATCGTATTGTAAATACTTTGTTCATCTGGAGTAACTCCACTCATTGGTATTCCCGTTGGAATAATAGCGTGATGATCTGTTACTTTTTTATTATTAAATACTTTTTTTGATTTACGTAATGGTTTCCCTTTTAACGGTTCTGTTAAGGTAGAAAAGAAATTTAACCCTTGTAAAATTTTTGGAATTTTAGGATAAACATCATCCGGTAAAAAGGTAGTGTCTACCCTAGGGTAAGTAACTAATTTTTTTTCATATAAAGATTGTACTAATTTTAAAGTAGCGTCAGCAGTAAAGTTAAATTTATTATTGGCGTCAACTTGAATTGATGTTAAATCATATAAACGCGGTGGATGTTCCTTTCCCTCTTTTTGTTCATATGAATCAACAGTAAAAGCTTTACCTTTTATGTAATCAATAGCAGCAGTACCTTTTTCAATTGTCGGTAATTTTCCTACAGTTGAATTAAATAGAACATCACGATAAACAGTTTTTAATTCCCAATAGATTTCCGGCTTAAACTTTTCAATAGTTAATTGACGTTCAACAATCATGGCTAAAGTAGGTGTTTGAACACGCCCAATAGACAGTACTTGCTTTTCTCTACCATACTTTAATGTATATAGTCGAGTGGCATTCATCCCTAACAGCCAATCTCCAATGGCACGAGCTGAACCCGCTTTGTATAGATTTATAAATTCCGAACCGTCACGTAAATTAGAAAATCCTTCTTTTATGGCTTCTTCAGTTAAAGATGAAATCCATAATCGTTTAATTGGTTTAGTATTATTAGCTTTTAATAACACCCATTGTTGTATTAATTCTCCCTCAATCCCTGCATCCCCACAATTTATAACTTCATCACATTGATCAACTAATGTTTTTATGGTATTAAATTGTTTTTGAACGCCTTGGTTTTCCATCACCTTTATTCCAAAAGAAGATGGAACCATTGGTAAGTGCTGTAAATTCCACCATTTCCATAAGGCAGTATAATCATGTGGTTCTTTAAGTGTACATAAATGTCCAAAAGTCCAACTTACACAATAGCCATTGCCTTCAAAATAACCATCACGCCTTTGATTCGCTCCTAGAATAGAGGCGATTTCTTTAGCTACACTTGGCTTTTCAGCAATACACAATTTCATGATTAAATAGTTTTATTTATTGTATTAATTAAGCTGTAAATCCTAATTTTTCTCTTACTTTAATTAAGACTTCATCAGCCACTTTACTAGCTTTTTTAGCGCCTTCCATCAAAACTTGATTTAACTCCTCTTTGTTTGTCATATAGTAATCAAAGCGTTCACGTTCAGTTGAGAATTTGTCTAAGATAAGTTCTAAAATTGCTTTTTTAGCATGACCATATCCGTAACCACCAGCCAAATAGTTTTGACGCATAGTTTCTGTTTGTTCATCAGTTGCTAACAATTTATAAATAGTAAACGCATTACAAATATCTGGATCTTTAGGATCTTCTAACGGAGTACTATCTGTTTCAATGCTATTGATTTGTTTCTTTAATTGATTCTTTGGTAGAAATATATTGATAATGTTTCCTTTCGATTTTGACATTTTACTACCGTCTGTACCTGGAATCAATTTTGTATCTTCATTAATTTTAACCTCAGGTATAACAAATGTTTCTCCCATTTGATTATTAAATGCACCAGCAACTTTTCTTGTCATTTCTAGGTGTTGTTCTTGATCTTTTCCAACAGGAACGTAATTTATATCATATAATAATATGTCAGCAGCCATTAACATAGGGTATACAAACAAACCGGCGTTTACATCACTCAATCTGTCCGCTTTGTCCTTAAAAGAATGTGCTAAAGTTAAACGTTGAAAAGGGAAAAAACAGGATAAATACCATGATAATTCTGTAGTTTGAGGTACATTACTTTGTCTGTAAAAAACAGTTTTACTAGGGTCTAAACCAAAAGCGAGCCATGTTGCAGCAGTACTGTAAGTGTTTTCTCTTAACGTTTCACCTTCTTTTATTTGAGTAATTGAATGTAAATCGGCAATAAAAAGGAATGATTCATTTTTATCATCCTTAGCCATTTCAATTGCAGGTACTATTGCACCTAATATATTTCCTAGGTGTGGTACACCTGTACTTTGAATTCCTGTTAATATTCTTGACATTTATAATCTATTGTTTAAGAAAATCAAATTTAAAAATTATTTGCACAAAAGTTCACTAAATATAGATTTAATTAGGATTAATAGTTTACTCAGATCATTCAATATTGATAAACACAAGTATTAATTTTGTTTAATTTTCAATAAAAATAATTCGTTATTTTCTACAATTAAATTCTTTTTTATTATTTTCGTGGAGTGAAGAAATTGATGACACCATTTATTACGATATATAGATTATATTTTATATTCATATTCTTCTTTACGTTGTTAATTTTTTACCCAATATTTTGGGTGCTTTTATTAACAGATAAACATTATAATATTGTGTTTAGAGTTAAAGTCTTTACGGCTAAATTCATGTTGTTTTTTCAAGGTATTTGGCATAAAAAGTTGTCAAAAACTGATAAGTTAATGGATGAGTCCTACATTGTCTGTGTGAACCACACGTCCTATTTAGATATTATCTTTTTGTTTACTATTTTAAATAAACATAGGTTTTTATACATTGGAAAAAAGGAATTAGCGGCTTGGCCAATTATGGGGATATTTTTTAGGAAGTTAGACATCTCAATTGATAGAAAGAATCCACGACAGGCATTAAGAGCTATTAATACTGCCAAGGAAAGATTGAATCAAAAATGGTCTATTGTTATTTTTCCTGAAGGTACTATTCCAAAGAATGTTCCCCATTTAGGACGTTTTAAAAATGGTGCTTTTAAAATGGCAATAGAAACCCAAAAACCTATTCTACCTATTACTATATTAGATAATTGGAAATTACTAAGAACTTCTCCCTTTTTAACAGCGCCTGCTCGTCCAGGACAATCGAGGGTGATAATTCATGATCCAATTCCAACTAAAGGAATGACCCAAAAAGATTTAGTATCTTTGCGAGATAAAACACACGAAATAATTAACGCCCCAATGATTAAATATCACACTAAGGCTTTAAAACAAAACTAATGGAAATTACAAACGACTTAATAGACCACATTGCTCATTTATCGAGATTAGAGTTTGATGGTGATGCAAAAGAGGTAATCAAAAAAGATGTGGAGAATATGATTGATTTTGTAGATCAATTAAATAGTATTGATACAGATGGTGTTGAGCCTTTAATATTTATGTCTGAATCTATTAATGTATTGAGAGAAGATGTTGTTAAAGATACTGTTTCGCAAGAAGATGCACTTAAGAATTCTGCTCATCATGATTCAGATTACTTTAAAATTGCAAAAGTTTTAAGGTCTTAAAAAAATAGGAATTGATTGCTCAATCCCTATTTTATAAACCCAAAATCTATGAAACTATACGATCATAGTTGACTAGAGTATTGAAATAATCATGCCAAATTTAAATTTATTATGAGAGGAAAATTAAAAGCTTTATTTTTTGTTCTAAGATTACATTATTTAATACCAAGCTTTGCTTTAAAATTTTTAGGTCATTTGGCTGAATTGTCTAAGTTTGTGCATAAACATAAAAATAATGGGAGCCACGATTTTTATAGCTCAAAGTTTGTATACTCTAAAAGAGAAGAGCTTTTTGAATATGTTATTAAACAAGAAAATTTAGATACTGAAGGTATTGATTATTTAGAATTTGGAGTTTGCCAAGGCGGTTCTTTTAGGTGGTGGGCAAACCGTCTTGAAAACAAAGAATCAAATTTTTATGGTTTTGATACGTTTACTGGTTTACCTGAGGATTGGGGCCCGTTTAAGGCTGGTGATATGTCAAACGGTAATAAACCACCAGAAATGGATGACGAAAGAGTAGCATTTTTTCAAGGTGTATTTCAGCAAACGTTTGTTCCGTTTTTAGCAAACTATAAAAACGATAAGAAGAAAGTCATTCACATGGATGCCGATTTATATTCAGCTACATTATATATTTTAACATTGATAACACCTTATTTAAAATCTGGTGATGTGATATTTTTTGATGAATTTAATGTGCCTATGCACGAATACAAAGCCTTCACCGAATGGGCTAATTCTTTTTATATAGACTATGAAGTAATTGGTTCTGTGAATAATTTCTATCAACTAGCTATAAAAATAAAGTAAATCAGTTTTAAAAATGGCAGAAAAATTAAACATTGTTATAGGAGATAGAGACAAACGTTATCAAGAATTGTTACCACAGTTAAAGGCACTAATTTCTGATGAACTTAATGAAGTGGCCAATTTGGCAAACATCTCTGCTGCCTTACGTCAAACATTTAAATTCTTTTGGGTTGGGTTTTATAAAGTGGATTCTGATACTGAATTAGTGCTAGGACCTTTCCAAGGTGATATTGCATGTACTAGAATAATAAGAGGAAGTGGAGTGTGTGGCACAAGTTGGCAAACAAAACAAACCATTATTGTACCTGATGTAGATAAATATCCTGGACATATATCGTGTAGTGTTATGTCAAAATCTGAAATAGTTGTACCGATATTAAAATCCGGTAAAGTTCGTCTATTATTGGATATTGATAGTAATCGTTTAGATGATTTTTCAGAAATTGATAAAAAATATTTAGAAGAATTAGCAGTAATAATATCCAATTCTCTATGCGATTAATCTCTCTTTTAATACTATTATTTCTTAGTGTAACATGTGCTCAAATTTCCCCTATTACTGGTGGGAGTAAAGATGTGTATGCGCCTGCTATAGATACATTAAAATCGTCACCAAAAAATGGAGCGCTTAACTTTAAAGGTTCTGAAATAAACTTAAGGTTTAATGAATTTGTTAAATTGAACAAGGCATCTGAAAATATAATAATTACACCGCAATTAACCAATAAACCTTCTTTTTCTGTTAAAAACAAGTCATTTTCATTGGTTTTTAATGAAGAATTGAAAAATAACACCACTTATGTTGTCAATTTTAATGGTGCTATTCAAGACATAACAGAACGTAATGATTCCATTTTTCAATATGTATTTTCAACAGGAAATTACATTGATTCGTTAAGTATGAGTGGTAGGGTTAAAGATAGTTATACAAACCAACCAATCGGTAATTGTTTTATTGCAATTTACCCACATCAAGATAGTGTTCAATTTGATTCAATTCCATTTCAATTAAAACCAACGTATATAGGTCAAACGGATAAAGACGGGAATTATAAAATTGAGTATTTGAAAAATGGGAGCTATTCAATTTTTGCATTTACAGATAAGAATAAAAACATGCTGTTTGATTTGGATAATGAAAAAATTGGATTTCTTTCAAGTCAAGTTATTCAATTAGATTCAAATGTATCTGCTGTTGATTTTAGAATGTTCAGTGTATCTGCAGAAGATGTGTTTTTAACTAAAAGTGACTATACGTATCCTGGTAAATTGGAAATTGTATTGAATAAAGAGCCAAAATCATTTGCATTAAGAAGCAATGTTGAAATTATACAAGAGAATACCGAACGTAAAGATTCTTTAATATATTGGTTAGGACAAAAACCAAAAGCCAATACAGAATTTTATTATACAATTAATGGTGAAGAAGATACTTTAGTGCCGTATTTAAAAAATCAACCAACCAAAGAGGAGAGTTATGAATTGATTATCAAAACTAATATCACGAGTGGAAAGCAATTATTGCCTGATGATAACTTGACTATTTCTGTAGATTACCCGATTTTGAATGTGGATGATTCTAAATTACATTTTTTAGATAAAGATTCAAATGAAGTGGCGATTGATTATCAGGTTGATAATGTAAATTCTGTATTGTTTTATACTCAAAATAAAGCTAGATTTTTACAAGTTGATTCTGCTGCAATTGAATCTGTTTTTGGAGATGTTAACCAAATTAAAACTCATTATACATTCGATAACTTAATTGCTGAGGATTATTTTGGACAGTTATATATAAAGTTTGACAGTTTAAATTCTAATCACATATTTCAATTATTAAATGCTAAGGGAAATGTTGTAGAGGTCTATAATGGGGTTCCAAATGAAACTAAAACTACTTTTAATAAGTTAAAACCTGGAAAATATCAATTACGAATAATTAATGATGGTAATAAGGATAAAAAGTGGACTAAAGGTTCAGTTAATGGTAATCTACAATCAGAAGCTGTATTTTATTATACAGATGAAATTAAAATCCGTTCTAAATGGGATTTAGAAATTGAAGTTGAGGTGGAATAATTTTTAACTTTAGTAGTTTTCGTTGTTAGACTTGTATAGAAAGAGAAAAACTTTGTTTTATTTTATCAATGATAAAAAGGTTTTATTTGTAGATTTATAAAAAAATAATCATATGAAAACAGTTTTAACCTTAATTTTAACAGTAATGAGTGTCGTTACTTTTTCCCAAAGTACAACTGTTTTAGATCAAAATAATGTTGGTGCAGTTTTAAAGACTAATGGTGTGTTTTTTAATAAACAAGATGTTAATGCTTCAGGGTATTCCATGGCAACAGATTCTGGAAAGGCCGTGATATATTCTTCAGGATTTTGGTTTTCAGGTACTGATGTAAATAATAATTTTCATCTAGCAGCTACTAGATATGGAACTGATTATGATGTGTTTTGTGGGCCAGTCTCAACGGATTATTCGGATAATGATTATGCTAATTTGTATGGAGATAAGTTTTGGAAAATAACAAAAACTGAAATAAATAATCATTACTACAATTATCAACAGCCTGGTTATGTTATGCCTACTGTTATTGCAGAATGGCCAGCAAATGGTCAGAGCTCATTGGGAGTTGCTAACGATATGGCACCTTATGTAGATATGAATAGTAATGGCATTTATGATCCTGAAAATGGTGACTATCCAAACATTCGAGGGGATATGGCAGTATATATTATTATGAATGATGATGCTGATGTACATAGTTATAGTGGAGGTGAGCCATTAAAAATGGAATTTCATTATATGTTTTACCAATACAGTGCAAACGGGCATATGGATAATACAACATTTATTAGTTTGAAAGTAATTAATAGGAGTGTTAACACGTATTCTGATTTTAAAGTTGGGTATTTTGTTGATCCTGATATTGGTGGGTCGAGTGACGATTATGTTGGATGTGCACCTAGTGAAAACTTAATGTTTGCATACAATGGAGATTCGTTTGATGATGGTACTGGAGGGTATATATATGGTGATAATCCACCTGCTGTTGGTATAAAATTTTTAAATCATGATTTAGACGTATTTACTGGTTTTGCTGGTAATTATCTTCAACATGATCCGGTTTATGTGGCAGAATATCAAGGTTTTATGAATGCTATGTGGGGTGATTCTGGTCTTCCATTTACTTATGGGGGCACTGGAATTAATGGAACTGTCCCAACAAATTACCAGTTTTCAGGTTCGCTTACAGATACAACAGAATGGTCAGAAGTGTCATTTAACATTGACCCAGGGGATAGAAGAATGGTTGGAATAACTGAAGCTAATAGTATTGGGCCTAATGAGTCAATATGTTACGATTACGCTGTGATTTATAATCGTTCAGGTGTAAATAATATTGAAAATGCAGTAGGTCTTACATCAATTGGAGATCAGGTTCAAAATTTTTATGATGGTGAAGTTAATTATGGTTGCGATAATGTTGTGTTAAACACAATAGAGTCTAAGAGTGTTAGTTTTGAAATGTATCCAAACCCATCTAATGGAACAATTACATTGCAATCAGGGAATGAATTTGATGTAACGATTCATAGTATAAGTGGAGCCATTATTTATGAAAATAATAATATTAATTCAACACTGTCGTTAAATATTGATGTACCAACAGGGATTTATTTTGTGACTGTAACTGAAAATGAGATAACGTTTACGAAGAAATTGGTAATAGCCAAGTAGCTGTAACAGTAGAATAATTTTAATAATATAACCCAATATATAACCCTATGAAAACTCTATTAATACTAATTTTAACGATTACAAGTGCCGTTACTTTTGCACAAAATTCAACTATTCTCGACTATAATAACGTAGGCGCCATTTTAAATACTAATGGTGTCTTTTTTAACAATCAAGATAATTTCACTGCAGGTTATACTGTTCCGAAGGATTCGGGAGCATCAGTAATGTATACATCTGGATTTTGGTTTGGTGGAACAGATGTAAATAATGATTTTCATTTATCAGCTACTAAATACGGAACAAATAATGATGTTTTTTGTGGGCCAATTTCTACAGATTATACCCATAATGATTACCTTAATTTATATGAAGATAAATTCTGGAAAATAAGTAAAATCGAAATTGATGACCATAAATCTAATTATCAACAAGTAAATTATGTTGTGCCAACAATTATCTTAGAATGGCCTGCAAATGGACAAAGTTTACTGGGTGTAGCAAATGACATGGCACCTTACGTAGATGAGAATGGTAATGGAATTTATGATCCTGAAAATGGTGATTATCCAAATATTAGAGGGGATATGGCAGTTTATATCATCATGAATGATGATGCAGGTGTTCATGCCGAAAGTGGAGGTACACCCTTACAAATGGAATTTCATTATATGTTTTACCAGTTTAGCTCAACCGATTATATTAATAATACAACTTTTATTAATTTAAAGGTAATTAATAGAAGTGCTAATACGTATTCTGATTTTAAGGTAGCCTATTTTGCCGATCATGATATTGGTGGGTCAAGTGATGATTATACAGGTTGTTCTTCAAGTGAAAATTTAATGGTTGGATATAATGGTGATACTTATGATGATGGTGTTGGTGGAGTAATTTATGGAATGAATCCTCCAGCAGTTGGTATAAAATTTTTGAATCATGATCTTGATGTTTTCGGATATTATTCTGGCAGTGGGGTTAGTCCTCAAACTGACCCAAATACTGCAGATGAGTATCATGGCTATATGAATGCCATGTGGGGTAATTCTGGTTTGCCATTTACCTATGGTGGAACAGGTATTAATGGTTCTATTAATGCTAAGTATATGTTCCCAGGTGATTCTGATCCGTTGTTTTCGGGTACAGGAGGACAAACTGTTCCTAATTGGGATGAAGTTTCTGAAAATAATTCTCCCGGAGATAGAAGAATGTTTGGTGTAACAGAAGGTACTACGATTGTACCTAATCAAGCTATATGTTATGATTATGCAGTGCTTTATAATCGCTCAGGAGCTACTAATATAGAAAATGCTGTCGGTTTAAATGGGCTATCAACTCAAGTACAAGCTTTTTATGATGCGGAAGTGAATTGGGGTTGTGAAAGTGTTGTTTTAAGCACAGTTGATAATTCAAAAACTAATTTTGAAATGTATCCGAATCCATCCAATGGTGAAATCAAGTTAAGTTCAAATTCAATGTTTGATGTAACCATTTATAGTATTAACGGAGAAATTGTGTATTCAAAACCTGAAGTTGATTCTAATTTAACATTAAGTATGGATGTGTCATCAGGGATTTACTTTGTTAAAGTAACCCAAGACAATTCAACGTTTACAAAAAAACTAATTATAAAATAATCAGTAACAATCAACCCTATGAAAATTGAAATCACATGATATAAAAACAAAGGCAGGTAGTAATTCGGATGTATTTAGTTTGTGATGGATATAAAAAAAGGGGCTAATTTTAATTAACCCCTTTTTAAATTATGTGTTGCAATCTTATCTTAAATCCCAATCGAATTGTTCATTTAGTGTTTGATAAATAATGTTCGTCATTTTTTCGTCTTTAATTTCTGATAGTACTTCACTTACAAAGGCTTGTACTAACAAATGTCTTGACTTTTCTTTAGAAATCCCTCTGGCTTGTAAATAAAATAAAGCATCATCATCTAATTGTCCAGTTGTTGAACCATGAGAACATTTTACATCATCAGCATAAATCTCTAATTCTGGTTTAGCATTGATTTTAGCAAAGTCTGAAAGCAATATGTTACCATTGTCTTGATATGCATTGATTTTTTGAGAATCTTGCTTTACAACCACTCTTCCGTTAAATGTACCAATAGATTTATCATCTAATACATACTTATACTTTTCATCACTCATGCAATTTGGCGCTACGTGATTTACGAATGTATGATTATCTGTTACTTGTTTGTCTTTAGAGATAACTGCACCATTTAGAAATGTATCACAATTTTGACCTTCAACTTCAATATTTAAGTTATTTCTAACTAATTCACCGTTAAGGGTAATTGTGTTTATTTTAAAAGTAGAGTTAGCTTGTTGAGTTACATATTCTGTATTCACACTTAATCCATTTGCTAACTGAATTTTATCAAACGTTAAGTTAGCATTATCTGCTACATTAACTTGAGAAATATGGTTAGTAAAACAATTAGTAGCATTAATACGAATAAATGAAGATACAATATGAGCTGAAGATGAAGTGGCTGCTTCAATAATCAAACGTGTATTACTTATTTTGTTTTCACCGTTTTGTACATATATAACTTGTACCGTTTGTTCCCAATTTGTATTTTTAGGTATAGATATAACTGTTACTTTTTCTACAAAAGCTGTGTTTAATTCATCAAAAATTAATTCACCAGCGGATGGATTCACTTTGATGTTTTTTAAATCAGTTTCTACTTTAGAAACGGGTAACGTGGTTACGTTCACAGCTTCTAAATCAAAGTAAGATAAATCAGAACGTAAGTTCCCATTTTCGAATACTACAAAGTTTTCTGAAACCAAGTGTGGTTGGATATCTTTAGCCGTTAAGTTGCAAGTTGGTTCAATGTCAAATTTAGAATTTGAAATTTTACCTAAACGCGTGTACTTCCAATACTCATCTCTGGTAGTTGGGAATTCCATTCCAGATAATTTGGCATAAGCCTCTTTCTGTAATTCAACAGTAGATTCAAATTTAAAATCCGAAATAAATTCTTGTAATTTTGTCTTTGTTAAAACACTCATTTTTTTCAAATTATTTAGTCAACCAATCGTAACCTTTTTCCTCTAATTCTAGTGCTAATTCTTTACCACCAGTTTTTACAATCTTACCATCCGCTAAAACGTGTACAAAGTCTGGAATAATATAATCTAATAATCTTTGGTAGTGCGTAATTAATACAACTGCATTGTTTTCGTTTTTCAATTGGTTTACACCAGCTGCAACAATTCTTAAGGCATCAATATCTAATCCTGAATCAGTTTCATCTAAAATAGCTAATTTAGGTTCTAACATAGCCATTTGAAATATTTCATTTCTCTTTTTCTCTCCGCCAGAAAAGCCTTCATTAACTGAACGAGATGCTAATTTTGCATCTAATTGAACAATTTTAGATTTTTCACGAACCATTTTCATGAAATCTTTAGCAGAAATTTGATCTTCTTTTCTGTAAGCTTTAATCTCGTTAAGTGCAGTTCTTAAAAAGTTAACGTTAGATACACCTGGAATTTCTACCGGGTATTGAAAGGCTAAGAATAAACCTTCTTTTGCACGTTCGTCAGCATCTAATTCTAATAAATCCGCTCCGTCAAAATCAACTTTACCTTCAGTTACTTCATAACCATCTTTTCCAGAAAGAACAGATGCTAACGTAGATTTACCAGCTCCGTTTGGTCCCATAATCGCATGAATTTCTCCTGCTTTTACTTCTAAATCTAAACCTTTTAATATTTGTTTTCCATCTTCCTCAATTTGAGCGTGAAGATTTTTTATGTTTAATAATGTTTTACTCATGTTCTAAATGCTAAGTTTTAGTTTAACTTAGACTTGTTATGTTTTAACTACAAGGGACTCGAAGGTCGCCATGGAGTATTTTTTATTGTTTATTTGTTTCGTCAGTTCGAGTGATTTTCGTTTTTTAAACGTTTAATTTAAAATTGTATCGAGAACTAGCCTACACTGTTTTCAAGTGAAATTTCTAATAGTTTTTGTGCTTCAACGGCAAATTCCATTGGTAACTTATTAAGTACTTCTTTACAATATCCATTTACAATTAAGCTAATGGCTTTTTCTTCAGAAATACCTCTTTGTTTACAATAGAAAATTTGATCTTCACCAATTTTTGAAGTAGTCGCTTCATGCTCTAATTTTGCAGAGTTGTTTTGGCATTCAATGTATGGGAAAGTATGTGCTCCAGACGTATCACTCATTAATAAACTGTCACATTGCGTAAAATTACGTGCATTGTGAGCATTCTTATTAATTTGAATTAACCCTCTATAGCTATTATGAGAATGACCTGCAGAAATTCCTTTAGAAATTACCGTACTTTTAGTATTCTTACCTAAGTGAATCATTTTCGTACCTGTATCGGCTTGCTGATAATTGTTAGTTACTGCAACTGAATAAAATTCACCTACAGAGTTGTCTCCTTTTAGAATACATGATGGATATTTCCAAGTGACAGCAGAACCAGTTTCAACTTGTGTCCAAGATACTTTAGCATTTGTTTCACAAACGGCACGTTTAGTAACGAAATTGTAAATTCCTCCAACTCCATTTTTATCCCCTGGGAACCAGTTTTGAACAGTAGAATATTTAATTTCTGCGTCATCTAAAACTACTAATTCTACTACGGCTGCGTGTAATTGGTTTTCATCACGTTGAGGTGCAGTACAGCCTTCTAGATATGAAACGTAACTTCCTTTGTCAGCCACTAATAATGTTCTTTCAAATTGACCTGTTCCAGATTCGTTAATTCTAAAGTAAGTAGATAATTCCATTGGACATCTAACACCTTTTGGAATATAACAGAACGATCCATCAGAGAATACTGCAGAATTTAAGGCTGCATAAAAGTTATCTGTTGAAGGTACCACAGAACCTAAATATTTTTTCACCATGTCTGGATGTTTTTCAACTGCTTCAGAAAATGACATAAAAATAATACCTAACTCATCTAATTTTGCATTAAATGAAGTCGCTACAGAAATTGAATCCATTACAAAATCAACTACGGTTTCAGTTCCAGTTAGTTTCTTTTGTTCCTCCATTGAAATCCCCAATTTTTTCATGGTTTCTTTCATTTCTGGCTCAACATCATCCCAACTTTCGTATTTCTTTTTTGGAGCAGAAAAGTAAGATATATCTTGAAACTCAGGTTTCTTATATCTTACATGGGCCCATTCAGGCTCAACCATGTCTTTCCAAATTTCAAATGCATTTAAACGATAGTCTAAAAGCCATTGAGGTTCGTTTTTTTTACTTGAAATTAAACGAATAACATCTTCATTTAATCCATTTGGAATCTTTTCAGATTCAATATCTGTTGTAAAACCAAATTCATATTCTTGGTTTTTTAAATCCTCTGCTAATTCATCTTCTGTATAGGTTCCCATTTTTCAGATATTAATTTTAAAGTGAAAAACTTTCTCCACATCCACAAGTTCTACCAGCATTTGGGTTGTTGAAAATAAATCCTTTACCGTTTAAACCGCCACTATAATCTAATATAGTACCAATAAGATAAAGTACGCTCTTTTTATTAACGACTACTTTAATTCCATTGTCTTCAATTTCCTTATCGTCTTCATTAATAATAGTGTCAAATGTGAGTTGATACATCAATCCTGAGCATCCACCACCATCTACACCAACACGAATAAATGCGTTTGGTTTCCCTTCTTCCGCCATTAATTCGATTGCCTTTTGTTTGGCTATGTCTGTTACTTTAATCATTAATTAGGTTTAGTTTTCTTAGTTAGTTATGCAAATCTACCTATTAATATAGGTTTTACATATTTAATTCGGTTCGAATTTATTTCTCTAAACCACTAATATTGCTGTAAGTCCTTTGTGTTATAGCTTTTGGAGAATCGTGCTATTTAGATTCAGTCTAAACAGTTACGGCTATCTTATATCATAAAGCTATTTTCTTGTTATTATTGAAATAGAAATTAAATTTGTAACAATATAAATTAAACCTAAAACAATAGATTATGAAATCATCAATTGGAAGGAAAATATTAATGGCGCTTTCAGGCTTCTTTTTATTATTCTTTTTATTACAACATTTAACTATCAACTTAATTTCAGTTTTTAGTGAAGAAACTTTTAACTCAGTATCTCATTTTATGGGATATAATTTTTTAGTACAAGCTGTATTGCAGCCTGTTTTAATTTTTGGGATTTTGTTTCATTTAGGAATGGGAATCTATTTAGAGATTAAAAACAAAAAAGCTAAAGGTCAAAAAAATGTGAAGAATAATGCTGCAGCCAATTCAAGTTGGATGTCGCGTAATATGGTTATTACTGGTATTATGATTATGTTATTTATTGTGTTACATATGTCTGACTTTTGGGCGCATGAAATGGATTATAAATATATTTCTGCTTTAAGTGAAGATCCAAATAGATATTGGCATGAAATGCATGTTTCATTTTTACCACTGGGTAAGGTGATTATTTTTGTAGTTTCATTTATCTTTTTATCATTACACTTAATGCATGGTTTCCAATCGGCTTTTCAATCTGTTGGATTTAATCATAATAAATACACACCACTACTTAAGAAATTAGGATATGCTTATGCTGTTTTAGTTCCTTTAGGATTTATTGTGGTTGCATTGTTTCACCATTTTACACAACATTAAACTAATTAGATTATGTCAGTATTAAATTCAAAAGTACCTACAGGTCCAATTAAAGACAAGTGGACAAAACATAAAAACGAAATTGACTTAGTAAATCCTGCCAACAAAAGACACATTGATATTATTGTGGTTGGAACTGGTTTAGCTGGTGGAGCTGCGGCTGCATCTTTAGCTGAAATGGGTTACAAAGTAAAAGCATTTGCTTATCAAGATTCACCACGTAGAGCGCATTCAATTGCGGCACAGGGTGGAATTAATGCAGCAAAAAATTACCAAAATGATGGTGATTCTGTTTACAGATTATTTTATGATACTGTAAAAGGTGGAGATTATAGAGGTAGAGAAGGAAACGTATATCGTTTAGCTGAGGTTTCTGCTAATATTATAGATCAATGTGTGGCACAAGGTGTTCCGTTTGGTAGAGAATATGGTGGATTATTATCTAACCGTTCATTTGGTGGAGTTTTAGTATCTAGAACATTCTATGCTAAAGGTCAAACTGGACAACAATTACTTTTAGGTGCTTATTCAGCAATGAATAGACAAATTGGTAAAGGAAAAATTAAAATGTATAACCGTCACGAAATGCTAGATTTAGTATTAGTAGATGGTAAAGCAAGAGGAATTATTGCTCGTAATATGATTACAGGTGAATTAGAAAAACATTCAGCACATGCTGTAGTAATTGCTTCTGGTGGTTATGGTAACGTTTTCTTCTTATCAACAAACGCAATGGGTTCTAATGTTACTGCTGCATGGCAAATACATAAAAAAGGAGCTTACTTTGCAAATCCTTGTTATACTCAAATTCACCCAACTTGTATTCCAAGATCAGGTGATTATCAATCAAAGTTAACATTGATGTCTGAATCATTGAGAAATGATGGACGTATTTGGGTTCCAAAGAAAATGGAAGATGTTGAAGCGATAAGAACTGGTAAAAAAATGCCAAAAGACTTAAGTGAAGACGAAAGAGATTATTATTTAGAAAGAAGATATCCTGCCTTTGGTAACTTAGTACCACGTGATGTTGCTTCAAGAGCAGCAAAAGAAAGATGTGATGCTGGTTATGGTGTGAACAAAACGGGTGAAGCTGTATTTTTAGATTTTGCTTCTGCAATTCAGCGATATGGTAAAGAAGCTGCTTATGTAGCTGGTAATCATGAACCATCAACTGCTGAGGTTATTGAATTAGGTGAAGCTGTAATTGAAGAGAAATACGGAAATTTATTCCAAATGTATGAAAAAATTACGGCTGATAATCCTTATAAAACACCAATGCAAATTTATCCAGCAGTTCACTACACAATGGGTGGTATCTGGGTTGATTATAACTTAATGACGACTATTCCTGGTTGTTATGCTGCAGGTGAAGCTAACTTCTCTGATCACGGTGCAAACAGACTTGGTGCTTCTGCATTAATGCAAGGTTTAGCTGATGGTTATTTCGTATTACCATATACAATTGGTGATTACCTTTCTAAGGAAATTAGAACAGGTGAAATTTCTACTGATTTACCAGAATTTGTTCAAGCTGAAAAAGATGTTAAAGACAGATTAGACGGTTTAATGAATATTAAAGGAACTAAATCTGTTGATTACTTCCACAAAGAACTTGGAAAAGTAATGTGGAACAATTGCGGAATGGCAAGAAACGAAAAAGATCTAAAAGAAGCTGGTGTAAAAATTAGAGCGATTAGAGACCAATTCTATAAAGACTTAAGAATCCCTGGTTCGGCAATGGAGTTAAATCCAGAATTAGAAAAAGCGACTAGAGTTGCTGATTTCTTAGAATTAGGAGAATTATTTGCTAAAGATGCATTAAATAGAAACGAATCTTGTGGTGGTCACTTTAGAGATGAATCTGTAGAATTAGATGGTCCTCAAAAAGGAGAAGCAAAAAGAGATGATGTTAACTATAAATATGTATCTGCTTGGGAATGGATGGGAGATCCAGGAGAAGCAAAATTACATAAAGAAGAATTAGAGTTTAACGATATTGAATTAAAAACACGTTCATATAAATAATTAAGATATGTCAGATAAAGGAATGAACTTAACGCTAAAGATTTGGAGACAAAAAAACAAAGAATCTAAAGGTAAGATGGAGACATATAAAGTGACTGATATTTCAGAACACATGTCTTTTTTAGAAATGTTAGATGTTTTAAATGAACAATTAATTAATGCTGGTGATGAGCCAGTTGCATTTGATCATGATTGTAGAGAAGGTATTTGTGGAATGTGTTCTTTATATATTAATGGAGAAGCGCACGGACCGGATAAAGGAATCACGACTTGTCAATTACACATGAGAATGTTTAATGACGGAGAAACGATTACTATTGAGCCGTTTAGAGCTGCTGCTTTCCCTGTAGAAAAAGATTTAATCATTGATAGAACTGCAATGGATAGAATTCAACATGCTGGTGGATTTATTTCTGTAAATACTTCTGGAAACACTCAGGATGCAAATGCAATTCCAATTAATAAACTAGATGCTGATAAAGCATTTGATACTGCAGCTTGTATTGGTTGTGGTGCTTGTATCGCCACTTGTAAAAATGGTTCTGCCATGTTATTTGTTGGGGCTAAAGTATCTCAGTTCTCATTATTACCTCAAGGTAAAATTGAAGCTGATGAACGTGTATTAAACATGGTACATCAAATGGATGTTGAAGGATTTGGAAACTGTACAAACACTGGTGCTTGTGAAGTTGAATGTCCTAAAGGAATTTCATTAGAAAACATTGCAAGAATGAATAATGATTATTTATCTGCATCTATTAGATCAGAAAAATAAGAATCCTATAAACTTATATATTGAAAAGCCATTTCGTTTTACGGAATGGCTTTTTTGATTTTTGTAAATCAAAAATTGTTTAATTCATACTTGATAATATATTAAGGTAAGTAGTTGTGTTAACCAGTTTAAATAGGTATAACTAGTTGTTCTTGAATTATTTACTATATTTGTTATTTAAAATAACATTATGAAAAGCATATTCAGAAAAAAATTGATTATAATCCTAATGGGAATATCAATAATTTCCTGTAAGAAAGACAATATTAACATTCTTCCTAATACAGATTCAGTAAGTCAAAAAATCGTCAAATCAGAAGGTATGACTATTTTAGGTAAGCAATTAAAAAATCCATACACTGTAGCTAATATGCAAGAAGCATTTGAATTAATCAGTGATAAAAATGTAGAATTGTCTAAAACTGATCTATATGTAAGGTTTTTACCTGATAACGTTAATCAAATTAAAGAATTAGAAGATTTAGGTTTAGAGTTGTTGGAGTTACCTGTTGACTATGAAGTATTAGAGTATGGTTCATATTATCATGATCCCACAATTCCAAATGATAAATTTACTTGGTTTTATGTTGTGATTAAACCAGATTTTATTTTTCCAAATATAAAACATGAAATCTTAGATGAATTATTTCTACCATTTAATATTGAAAACACAAATCAATCCAAGATTGGTACATTGGTTAATATTAGAGATCTAGAGACAAAAGCTCTTGAAATTACTGGTAATTTACCAGAAAGACAAAAAAATCAAGATAGGGTAACTAACTATTTTCCTGACGGATATATAGAGGTTCAAAATAATATAGTTCCAAATAATTATACTCCTATAACACCGTTGCCAATAACAATTCCTGTGAAAAATCTTAGAGTTCGTGCTCAATATTGGTTTCATTTTGATAACACATTCACAGACAATATGGGACACTTTCATATAGATGACAGTTTTTGGTTCAGTAGTACAATAAAAGTATTTTTTGAAAATGAACATGTTAAAATAAGAGCAATTAGAGGACTTAACTTATCACCTATTCCTTTTGTATTAAAACAAGAAATAGGCGAATACAGTGGTTCAGACATGGAAAACATTAATCACGTTTTCCCTAATTCATTAGATAATGAAACAGAAGAAAAAGCTCTCTGGATGGGTAGTAATACAATAAACTCTATGGCTGAATATGACCAAATGTGTATTCAAGCAGGCTTACCAAGACCGCTAAAAGATTTAAATATTTGGCTGACAACAAAAATAACAGAGGATGCTTCTGCTCCAATGCTTCACAAAATTAGTAGTACGGGATTAATAGCTCTTTTTGCACCTATATATTTAATCCCAACAAATTCAATTTTGTTTCCTACAATGTTGCCCATTCTTTCAACTTATCCACCGGATATAACTTTCGATTATAATCCATCAATTAAATCATCATTAACCACAGATTTAATTGCAAATACTTTTTATCATGAATTTGTACATTCTAATCATTATGCGCAAGTAGGTAATATATACTGGTCGGCTTATATAAACTACATTGTTCTGCATTTAGGATATGGGTATCAAAATTCATTTGACTCAGGTAGGGTTGAAGTATCTGAGACTTGGGCAGAAACTGTTGGAGACATATTCACTGATATGGCATTTAATGTAAATTCATTGCAAAATAATGATCGTTATACTAAAAATATGGAATTAGAAAGTCCAACTGGAGGACTTGATTGGTTTAGAGATGGAATAATGTATGATATGTATGATGATGTGATGTCAAATGAATTTATTCTATATGGCTACATTGATAATGTTAACACATATAGTTTAATACAAATGTATGGCGCTTTGGACGCAAGTGTTATTAGTCTATCAGATTTCAAAACTAAAGTTCTGTTCCTAACAAATAATCAACAACAATTAGAAGTAAACGAGTTGTTTACATCTTATGGTATATAATATTAAAACAACCATGGTAAGTTTAAATCTTATGAAAATACTAATATTCACAATAATTACTACAATTCTTACCTATTCATGTAAGCCTAAATGTGAAATAGCCTATGATTTTGAGATTCCTGCTTCTTTGACATCAGTTAATGATACAGTTAACGTTGGAGATACACTTTGGATAGAATTTAACTTTAGTGATTTAGTAAAAGAAACAACTTTGAATGAGGATATCTATGTAGGTAATGATATTTTAAGTTGGAATAAGGATATTCGTGCTAATTTTATGAAATCTACTGATATAACACTCGCTCCGGGTCGACAAGGTGATGGAGTATACTCCTTTGATATGATAAATGAGATAGGGGAAATTGAAATTAAAAGTGGTAGGATTACATCACTAAATTTTGATTATTATGATAATAATTACCACTTAAAGACAGCTATTATTCCAAAAGAAGTTGGTGTTTTTTTTATTGGCTTTGGAATTGATATGTCAAGCATTCGTTATGATGTTAATAAAATTAACATTAATTATAAAGAGGACTGTGAAGAATATATTAATACATTAACTATTAATCTCAATAAAGATATGAATGGTAATTACAATAATAATGGAATTGTTTTTTCCGATAATTCAAGTTCTATGCCAGGATATACTCCTAAATCTACATATTCATTTGTTGTAAAATAGGAATAAACTATGGTATTTTGATTTCAAGGCTGGGAGTCTAGAGGTATGAACTAACACTTGAAAAACGACTTGTAATAAACCAAAAATATCCATTACTTTAATTTGTAATGGATATTGAATATTAATGTAACTAATTCTTACAAACTGTAAGTTATTTTAAAACTGAATGTTCTTCCTTTTGTATAGCTAGAGAATACGTAGTCTTCTTCTTTATAACTATAGCTACTTAAATATTTAGAATCTAGTAAATTATCAGCACTTAATTTAAGTGAGAAATTATTTATTTTTTTACTAATGTTAACACCTAATTTTGGTCTCGTTTGTTGATATACATTTGGTGTAGCACCAATTGTAATTACTGAAATTTGTTTACCACTTAGGCTAAAGTTAACGTTAGCGTTAATTCCGCTTTTGTTTTTGTAATTTACAAAGGCATTAATTATGAATGGTGATTGACCAAACATTTCTCTTGTGTCTTTTGATGAAGGGTCTTGGTTTTGAATCACTACTAACTCTTTAACAGGTATTGATACAATTGATTTTACGTAAGTAAAGTTCCCACCAAGTGTTAAATCCTCAACGAATTTAATTCCTTTTTTAAGGTGTTTACTAAACTCTAATTCAGCTCCGTAAACTTTTGCATTTTCAACATTTTTCCATGTTAACTCTGCATTGGCAGCTTCTGGGTTAAAAGCACGCTCAATTGGGTTTGAAAAGCTTTTGGCAAATAAGCCTAATGAGATGTTTTCTCTGTAAGTAGGATAGTATTCAAATCTTAAATCAATATTATCAACTAACGTTCTTTTCAAGTCTGGATTTCCAACAAATACGTTTCCACCAACAAAATCAAAACTCGAAAATGGTGCTAATTCTCTGAATGACGGTCTTGCAAGTGTTCTTGAATATCCAAATCTAATTTTAAAGGTATCTTTTATAACTTCATACGTACTGTTAAGTGATGGTAAGATATCAAAGTTTGATAACGAGCCAGGTTTGTCATCAGGATTCATACTTTTAGCAAATATGTCGTTCTTTTCTATTCTGGCTCCTATTCTAACCTCTAGTCTTTCTCCAAACACTAAATCTGTTAAGGCGTAAGCTGAATAGTTAGTTTCGGTTCCTGTATAATTATTTCTTTTTTCACTTGCGTTTTGTACGTATATAAAACCATTAGTATAATCACCACTATTAAACATATCGTCTTGAACGTAATCATTTACGTTTCCGTTGTAATTTGTATTCGCACCAGATTGAGTTACAAAGTCATATCGGTTTTCAGTAAATGAACGGTTTTTTGATAAGTAATACCCACCAACTTTTATTATGTTTTTTGATGTCTTTTCTGTTCCAAATAGAGCAAAAGGAATTTCAAAATCTACTTTTAGGTTTAGGTTATCTTCTGTCATTAATCTTGAAAACTGTGAAGGATCAGAATATAAAGCGGGTTGTAAGTCATATAAAGTGTCTTTATCATCATTAATTACATAATCATTTGTAAAAAACTTAAGTTCTGGCGTTTTTTGAGTGGAATTAGTATAAGACCCAATCCAGTTCATTTTTACATTTATATCATTATCTTCATTAGTAAATAATGTATGTGTTCCTTTTAATTGTCCATTCGTTAATTCTCTTTGTTGATATAGTAATGTTCTAGTTTGAAAATATAAATCACTTGCTGCTGAGTAATTATGACCTTCTAAGTAGCGTGCTGAATTAATTCCGTTTTGAAATCTGTTAGCTATAAAACTAACTGTATTGTTTTCATTTAATTGTAATGATAGATTACCTAATGTTCCCCAAATCACATCTTGTACGCCTTTTGAATCGGTTAAACTTAACTCCGTGTTTAAGTTATCATTTGCGATTGTGTTTCCCGTTAGTTTATAGCGTCCTTGTTCACCGTTTTCGTAATAGTTAAATGACTTTTTATAAGATGCACCAACAAAATAGCCCAATTTAGGATATTGGCTTTTCTTTTTTAATTTAATTGAATTACCAACTGAAAATGCATAAGACCCATTTAGTCCTGATTGACTTTTAATTGGATTAAAGTCTCTCTTAAATGACTTACCATAACTATCTAATTTTTTATTATCCATTCCTAGGTTTGGAAAGTCTTCCACTGATGTGTTTGAAATATGACTTGGTAATTCGCGTTGAGATGCACCCATTGCTAAATTGTCTAATGATTCTCCATTTTGAGTTAAGAAACTTGAGTTTAAAGAAGATTGCGTATTGAACCCATATTTAGCTGAAAATAATACTGTAAATTTATTGGGAAATTCTTTTGTTTTAATGTCCACTAATCCACCAGTAAAACTAGCTGGTAATTCGGGAGAAAATGATTTATAAACTACAATGTTTTCAATAAGAGATGAAGGGAATAAATCCATTTGAACTGAGTTTCTATTAGGATCTAATCCTGGAATATCGGCTCCATTTAATACTGTTTTACTATATCTATCAGAAAGCCCTCTAACGTAAACATATTTCCCACCTTCAACAGTTGCACCTGGAACTTGTTTTACCGCGTCAGCAGCATCAGAAACGCCTCTGTCTGACATTTCTTCCTTCCCAATTCCATCCGTTACTGTTTTTGCTTCTTTTTCTAATGCTAATGTAGCTACTGCTGAAGTTGTAATTCTTTTTGAGGTTACAACAACCATATCCATCATTTCTGTTGATTCAATTAATTTAAAATCAACATCAACTGTTTGATTTTCTAAAACGTTAACTTCAATTGAATCCGTTTCGTAACCTATGAATTCACAATTTACATATTGTTTACCTGGCTTAAGTGCTAATGTATATTTTCCATTATAATCAGATAATTTTATAACACTAAAATCATCATTATAAACCTTAGCGGTTATAATTTCTTCATGTGTTACTGCGTCTGTAATTAAACCTTGAACATATCCTTGTTGTCCAAATGCGTTACCCTGTGCTAATACGAATACTATTAAACTAAATTTTATTAAATAATTCATTTTACTTTTGTTTTACAGTGCAAAGAAACATCAGTAACATCATTTTAAAATGACTGCAATATTAAGTTTATGTTAAATCAAAAAAAGAGGTAACCGTTAAACGGCCACCTCTTAAATGAATTATTAATTTTTACTCTTTTACTCAAACAATAAGGTCCAACCTTGAGCCCAGTTTGAAGCAGAAGGATCAAATGCACCTTGGTAAGAAGTAGTTGTGAACCAGCTATTTGAAGGAGTAGCTGCATTGTTTACATTTGCTGAGTTAGCAGGTACTGGGTTTAATGATGCTGCATTTACATCAATTCCTGGGTTAGCAACAGAATTGTTGTTTGATCCGAATGTTGCTTGAAAAGTAGCAGTTTCTCCATTATCTGTTACACCATCAGCAAAAGATACTGTGAATAAATCTGATGCAAGAGCAGAAGATCCTGCTATAGTTACATCATAAAAGACATTGTTTGCGATTATTAATTCACCTGCAGTAAATCTTGTGTAAGCATCTTGACCTGAACCTAATTTTTCAATATCAATTCCTTTACCTTGATTCATAATAATTGAATTGTGGTATTCTCCACCTGCATTGTCTCTAAATGTTAAAGCTCTTTTTCCTGCAGAAATTCCTCTTCCAATATAAGTGGCATTGTAAAATACAGGTTTAGCATACGGTGAACCATCTTCTGGAGTTGTTCCTCCATCATGTTCCCCCATTCTATCACCTTCATTAATATCTTGATATATTAAAGCAAATTGAATATTTCCTCTAAACCCTTCATCATAATCAAAACAATCATCAGCACAATAAGAAATTACTAAATTTTTAATATTTGGTTTTCCACCAAAACATTCAATTCCATCATCTGCATTTGAAACTATCTCAATGTGATCAATTGTTGTTGCACTACCAACTCCACCTAAGGTTAATCCGTTAATTTCATTTCCTGCTCCAATATCAGTACCGCCATGACGAATTGAAATATATTGTAAAGTTCCTGAGTTATCCTCATCATTTGTTCCACCATATAAACCACGAGTTTCGCTTGTCGAAATACCTTCAATTGCTGAAGTTCCTGGTGAAGAGTTTAATTTTGCACCTCCTAATACAATTAATCCACCCCATAACCCACGTGCGTTAATTGCTAAAGACCCGTTTAAATCATCAGATTCAGAAGTGAAAATAATTGGATTTGTAGAAGTACCAACAGCATTTATTGTTGCTCCTTTTGCAACTATTAACGCTGATGCATTTTCTCCTTGTCCAGATTTACCTTTTATTACTGTTCCAGCTTCAATTGTTAGCGTTTGTCCTGAATTTACGAAAACTAATTTTTCTAAAATCCAAGTTTTGTCGGCAGTCAATGTTTTATTACCTATACCTTGTCCTTTATCAACAATAGTAATCGTGTTTCCTGACTCATTAAATTCTGTTGCATTTTTATCAGTTGTATCATATGTACAACTACCATCATCTTTTTTTGCTTCTGTACTATAGTTAGCTGCATTCTCGTCTGTGCAACCTTTCTTTTTACATGAAGTTACAACTACACCTAGTGTCAAAATTGTAACTAATAAAAGAGTTTTCTTTTTCATTTTTAATTGTTTATTTATTTTGGTACAAAGTTATCTCGGAGTTGTTATGTTAAAATTGATTTAATATTAAGCTTATATTAAAATTCGAGTTCATAATAACTAATAACATAACCTTTGCTTAATATTAAGTTAATGTTAGTTGCCGTTCTTTGTAGCATAAATAATAAGGAATACATTATGGCAAATGAAAAGATAGTATTAGTAGATGATGATAAGGATATTTTAGAAATGTTAAGTTATATTTTAAAGAATGCTGGTTACAGCGTTTACACGGCGGAAAATGGATTAGATGGAATTGCCTTGTCAAAGAAAATTATCCCGAATATTATTATCCTGGATGTTATGATGCCGCAAATGGATGGTATTGAAACATGTATTAAGTTAAGAGAAAATAAATTACTATCAGATACTATAATTACATTTTTATCGGCACGATCGGAAGATTATTCTCACATAGCAGGTCTTGAAGCAGGAGCTGATGATTATATTTACAAACCAATTAAGCCTAGGTTATTGGTGACTAGAATTGCAACGTTACTAAAACGTACTAAAACAAGTGTAAATAATAGTGTAGAGGGTATTGTAATTGATAAAGACAAATATATAATATTGGTAGATGATGAAAAACATCATTTTCCTAAAAAAGAGTTTGAATTATTAGAATTATTAGTGTCTAACCCAGAACATGTTTTTACTAGGGAAGAAATAATGAACAAAGTATGGGGGTTTGATGCAGTTGTTGGTGATAGAACGATTGATGTTCATATTAGAAAATTAAGAGAAAAATTGGGTAATAACTATATTAAAACAATTAAAGGAGTAGGTTACAAATTGATAGCCTAGAATTTTCTATTTAACAGCCAATTGATATTCATAATTTGAGTTAACAATTGTTAATTAGGTCTAATTTTAACGGACTTGATGTGGAACAATTGTTACTTTAATTTTAATAAATTATTCTCACTCATGAGTATTGACTATTTTGTGGTATAGTTGTATTCAAAACTTACTGTACATAAAAAACAGTTAATTCAGGTGATTTAGTATAAATGAGGTAGAAAACTATATTATTTCGGTGCTAAACCTAATACAAAGAGTTTATTGATGTATTATAACAAGATGTAAATGCGGTTCTTTTTTGTAAAAAAGATAATTTTCTATTCTAGTATTATTGATTCTCTTTCAAAACCATCTATAACTATTTTATAAATTCACAAGAACTAGGAATATTATTCTTAATCCATGCAACCTTTCGTTTTTCTGAATGTAGTTTAATTGATGAAAATACTCAGTAAACAATCTTTAATCTATTTAGGAATTCTTATTCTCGTTTTTCTTTTTATTTACCCCAAAATTTTTGATTCAAAGATATTCTTAGGAGGAGATAATGCAATGTACTATATACTTGCAAATGGTTTAAGTACGACAAATGAATATGTAAACTATCATCTTCCTACTCAAGGACCGGCAAATCATTTCCCGCCCGGTTATTCATTCATTATGAGCTTGTTTATGAAAGTTGGTATTTCCAGTGTGATTTCTATGAAAGTTTTAAATGGTATATTTTTATTATTCACAGCTTTTATAGTTTCTCATATCACTTTTAAATTGACTAAAAATAAAGTATTATCGATTGTTATTTCAATTTTCATATTGTTCAATGTCCATTTATTAGAATATTCATCAATAATAATGTCCGAAATACCTTTTGTCTTTTTTCTAGTGATAAGTGTTTATTTCTTCATGTTATCAATTGAAAATAAATTATCACTCAAGTCTCCTTATTTCTATCTAATGATTATTAGCGTAGTCATACTTATTTATATTAGAACATTAGGTATCTCTCTACTAATCGCATTTTCAGTATACTTATTATTCAGTAAACATTTTATTCATTTTGTTTTACTAATATCATTATCTGTGTTTGTATTACTACCATGGCAAATAAGAAGTGCTAATTTAGGAGGAGGATCATATACAAAACAATTAATGCGTGTTAAACCTTATGATAATAATTCGTCTACAATGGAGTTCGATAATTGGATTGACCGTGTTAGAGTTAATTCGATAAGATATATTTCTAAAGAAATTCCAACTTCACTATTTCCTAGGTTTGGTGTAATGTACAATAATCCTAAAACTGGTGAGGTTATCCCTGCACCTTTATATTATTGGATAATAGGATTGATGATTATATTCGTTACATTATTGGGAATTTGGTCTATTAAAAAGTTTCGTTGGTTTTTCTTATCTCTTTTTTCTAGCACTTTTGTCATTCTTCTTCTGTGGCCTGAGGTATGGTTTGGAATTCGGTTTTTTCTACCACTTATCCCTTTTACGTATCTGTTTTTAATTCTAGGATTATATGCCATTCTTCAGTTTATCTTTAAACCAAAAAACTTACTACTCGATTCTTCAAAATTTGCGTATCTATTTGTCATCTTTATTTTTATACAATTTCAACCTGTAAAAGTCCGTATTGCTAAATCAAAGGCAAAACATCCTGCCAATTGGGCAAATTTCTTTAGAATAGGTAATTGGTGTGAGAAAAATTTAGATCATACTGCTGTAATAAGTTGTAGAAAACCTGCACTTATGTATTCGGCTAGTAATTTAACCACATCAAGATTTCTATACTCTAAAGATAAAAAGGAATTTTTGGAACATTTGGAAAAAACAACTGCAACTCATGTTTTATTGGAACAACTTGGTTATAGTCAAACGGCTAAATTCTTATACCCTGTAATTTCTCAAGAAGCAGATAAATTTACATTAATTCATCAATTTGGTGGAGGGAATCGTAAGGACAGTAAAGGAAAAGTAATTCAACCAACTTCTGGTGTTTGGTTATTCGAGTTTGATCCATCTATGGGATATCAAGGACCTTATAGAGATGGTAAAAAAAATGGTAAAGGAATATATAACTACAAAAACGGAGCAGTATTAACAGGGACTTGGGTTAATGATACGCTTAATGGTGGAGGTGTACTTATTAGTGAAGTGGGACAGAAATTTGAAGGTAAATGGTTAAATGGTAAAAAGAATGGTAAATTCTTAATAACAACTCCGGAGAATGTGAAAATAGAATCGTTTTGGAGAAATGACACTGTTAATAAAGTTGGCTATGTCTTAGGTGATAATGGAAACAGAACTAAGGTAATAAAAATTAATTAAAAATGAAAATTGAGAAACTTTCTATCATAATACCGGTTTTCAATGAAGAAGCTACCGTTCATTTGATCTTGAACAAGATTAAAGAAGTGCAATTAACGAATCAAATTTCAAAAGAACTAATTATTGTAAATGATTATTCAACTGATAACACTTCAAAGGTAATTCAACAATACATTAAAGACAACACTGATCTTCAAATCTCATATTACGAACATGAGAAGAATTTAGGGAAAGGTGCTGCACTTCATACAGGAATTTTAAATGCTACGGGAGATTTTTTAATAATACAGGATGCAGATCTTGAATATAACCCACAAGAATACAATGATTTATTGGCCCCAATTATTTCTGGTTTTGCTGATGTTGTTTATGGTTCACGCTTTACAGGAAGTAATCCACACAGAATACTATTCTTTTGGCATACCATTGGAAATAAATTCTTAACTCTTGTTTCAAATTTGTTTTCAAACCTGAACTTAACAGATATGGAAACATGTTATAAGGTGTTTAATACCAAGCTAATTCAGAATATAGATTTAAAAGAACTACGTTTTGGTTTTGAGCCAGAGATCACAGCTAAAGTGTCTAGAATACCAAAAATTAGAATTTGTGAGGTTGGAATTTCTTATTACGGAAGAACTTATGAAGAAGGGAAAAAAATTGGTTGGAAAGATGGTTTTAGAGCATTATATTGTATTTTTAAGTATGGACTCTTTAAAGCGAAATAATTGAGTTAAATAGTGTCTGTTAATTATTGATATCTACGTATTAACGTCATTTTTAAAATTATATTAACTTTGTTTAAAACAAAGTTATGTATACAATTAGGCGATTTGATAAAAAAAGATTATTTCTTTGGACCTCAAGAGATGTTATATTCTTTAGTATAATTTCTACAACTGCAGTTGTTCTATTCTTTTTTCTTGATTTAAGATGGTTGGCAATACCTACATTACCAATTTCATTGCTTGGAACTGCTGTGGCTTTTAATGTTGGTTTTAAGAATAACAATGCTTATGACAGAAGTTGGGAAGCAAGAAAAATATATGGTGGAATTGTAAACTCAAGTCGAACTTTGGGAATAATGACTTTGGATTTTATTAATAATCTATTTAACCATTCAACTCCTGCGACTGACAAGGAATTAAAAGAAATTAAAAAAAGGATTATATACCGTCATATTGCCTGGTTAACTGCGCTAAGATATCAGTTAAGGTCGCATAAGCCTTGGGAACATCATGAACATAAGGATATTACTAAATTTAAGGAGAAAAGAGGAAATTACATAGCTGAACAAACTATGCCTTTGCATGATGTTATTTCTGAATTTTTATCAAGAGATGAAAGAGATGATGTACTTTCACGTCCAAATACGGCGGCTAGTCTTTTAAAAAACCAATCACGAGATATTACGTTGTTAAGAAGTAGAGGATTGATGGATGACTTTCGTTACATTGAATTTAAAAACATTATTGAAGAATTTTATACGTTGCAAGGAAAGAATGAACGTATTAAAAATTTTCCTTTACCAAGACAATATGCATCTGTGAGTTATTATTTTGTAATGTTATTTACTATACTTATTCCTTTTGCAGTACTAAATTTTTTCGTTCCAAATTCTGCTTCAGATGCTATACATTGGTCAGTTTGGCTTGCAATTCCCTTAAGTGTAGCTGTTCAATGGGTATTTTTTACAATGGAAAAGATTGGGGATTATTCAGAAAATCCTTTTGAAGGGATTGGTAATGATGTGCCAATAACTGCTTTGTCTAGAACAATTGAAATAGACCTTAGAGATATGCTAGATGAGAAAGAGCTACCTAAAGCTATAGAACCTTGGAATGGAGCTATTTTAACTTAACTATTCAATCAATTTATAACCAATTCCACGAACATTAACAATCTTAACATTGGGGTCTTGTGAAAGTTTTTTACGTAGTTTTGAAATAAAAACATCTAAAGTTCTGCCTACATAATCTCCTTCATCGCCCCAAACTATTTGTAGTATTGTTTCCCTTTCAACTACTTCATTTTTGTGATTGTTAAGTAAAAATAATAAGTCAGTTTCTTTACTTGACAACTCTATACTTGTTGTTTTTAATTGGAGCGTCATTTTTGTATTGTCAAATAGGTAATCTCCTATTGTAATTAAATTTGAATTATCAGTATCAGATGATGTTTTGGGAGATTTAAAAAAGTAAACTAATAATAGTAGTGCTAATAGTATTAACCCAATTATAAAGTGTGGTAAATAACTAGTATATTCTTCTTTATTTATAAAGCTGATATGAATAATATAGCACCCTTTGGGCTGTATTCGTTTTTGGCAAGCAATTTCTGTTACAGTGCTTACTAATGAAACTTCATAACTATAGATGATTTCTTCTAATTGGCAATCTTCGATTTCAACAATGTATTCATTCGTTGTATTATCTTGTTCTAAGTTTTTTTGGATAATGTTTGATAACTCTATAGGGTCAAAAGTAAATTCTGAATCGAATTGAATTTTATAGCTGTTCAATTCATTTTTAATTGGCAATACAATGGATGTGCTGTCACCAGAATGTAGTAAGAGTTCATGTCCAATTTGTCGCATGTTTACTTTAATACGTTTTTTGTTAATTGATGTTTGCGCTCCAGATTGAAAGGGGGTCATAAACACCAAAATCCATAGTAATAAGCTTAATTTGTACCAATTTGAAATCATATAACAAAGCTAACTTAAAATTGGCCAGAATTAATTGATTTACACACATTTTACATTAATTTACACTTGTTTTTGTTTTGTTGTAAAGATTGGGCGTAATTTTAGTTGAATTTAATACTAAACTTAAAATAATGCTAAAATTTATTTCCCTTTCCCTTATGATAGTTTCGTTGTCATGTAGCAATGGACAAAATAGTAAGACTAACGAACGAACGTCAGCAGATAACTTTAATACTATAGAAGAATCATATTCAATTGAATTAAGTGTAGAAAAAATTAACGATACTGAATTTAAGTTGGTGACAAAAATTAGATTAGACAGCATGTCCTATATGGCACCTATTTCTAATTCTACTATGTCTGGAATTTTTAAAATTAATATCAATGATAGTATTTATTTGAATTCAAACCATAAATTGATAGAACATGCGTGTCCTATAATTACAAATTATGTTTGGATAAATGCACCTTATAAGGTAATACTTGGTTATGTGGAATATGACCAAAAGCTAAGTCTTGTTTCATCTACTAGTTTTGTAACATCTGGAGTTTTTCAATTTGTGATTGAGCCACGTTGTACGCTAGAAAAGATTCCATTTACATTAAGTTATAAGAATGGTGATATGAAAGTTAGTTTAGATTAGTTTTATTTGTTGAAAATTAAACAAATAATTTTAGCACTATATAAAATAAATCCCATCAAATATTGTGTTTGATGGGATTTATTTAGCAATGATGAGTTTCAATGTTTCTAATCAATAAATTTCAATGGTTCAACTAATTTTTCGTAGTTTACTAAATGCATTTTTAATGATCCTACTTTAATTTTTGCCTTTGCTACAATTGGAATTTTGTTGGCATCATCAGTAATCCAAACTGTTAAATCTTTCTCTGTTTTAAATATTCTTCCTTCTTGAACAACTGGAGCAAATTTATGACACATGACTTTACCTTTTCTTGTCTTTACAACTTGCTTTCCTTTGTATCTAATTTTCGCAGGATATAATTCATCATCTAAAAATACATTTACTGTAAATACATCTCCAAATTTTGCGTTATCATAATCTAGTGTTCTTAAATAATAGAAAGCTGAAATCATGTCTTGTACATTGCTTGGCACTCCGAATTTTTTTCCTTCTCCATTATCAACGACTTTTTTATGTTGATAGAATGTATAATCTTGATTTATGATATAGCCACCTTCATTTACTCTTCTTACGAACATCCAAGGAAACATTCCTTGAGCATCTATATAAGATTCATAAACATCATTTACTTTATAAAACCATTCAAAAGCAGATATTGTTTTACCTGTTCCTCTTACTTTCCATAATTCACGGCCTCTTACTTCTTTAGTGGTTTTGTTAACTGTTAATATAGCTTCACCAGCATCTAAAATTCCATAAGATAGTCTGTATGTTAATTTTTCTCCTGGTTTAAATGATGTGTTATTAGCGCTAACAAAATTGTCTTGTGTATCAACTTCTTCTTTTCCACTTGTTTCGTTTGCAAGTGAATTATTAACGTGGAATAATAATGTTAAAACGAATAAAGATTTACTTAATGTCTTTAGTGTTTTCAATGTGTTATATGTTATAGTTTTCATAATTTGTAGTTTTGGTTCGATAGTGATAAAACAAAATCAATGCCAGAAATTACAATTAAGTTTAAAACGGTTATAATCAATAGATTAATTTAGTTGTAGATTCCCTATTATATAGTTTAAATTCACAAGAACGTCCTATTTACTTGATAATCAGTTATTTTATTTTAGAATACTATTATAATGCTTTGATTTACTCAATATAATTTGTATATTTAACAAAAGTAAGTAGTTTTTTTTATAATTTCAGAAGAGTTCAATCCCAAATTGAGCTCTTTTGTACGTTATAGAAATAAGTTGTCTATCTCTTTTTTTACTTGACTTATGCTAATATCTAAAGGCTGATTTCTTTCTGAAATTTCTTTCTCTTCTATTATTTTGACTTGTGTTCCAAGTGGTTGCCACCTACCGAAATGAAGAGGTCGTTTTGGCGTAAATAACCCAATTGTATTAATGTTTGATAATCCAGCTATGTGTAATGGCCCTGTACTGCATGCTATTAATAAATCACTTTTGGAGATAAATGCTATTAATTGATCTAGATTCATTTTTCCGGACAAGTCAATTATGTTGTTTTGTTGAGGTAGTTTGTTTCTGAAAAATTGGGATTCGGTTTCGGTTCCTGTGAAAAAAATAGTATATTTAGTTTGGTCTAGTGATTTAGCTAGTTCAATAAATTTATCTACTCCCCATTCTAATGCACTTCCTTGAGATTTTGAGTGGAGAATTAAGTTTTTCTTATCTGTACTTATTTGGGATTTTAGACCCTTATTCAATTCTGTAATTTTTGAAAAATTTGTTAAAATTGATAATTCTTCCAATGAATACGAATGGTTGATTCCAAATGGAGTTAACAATTTTGTATTTAATTGTGCTTCATGTAAATCAGAATTTTTCCTTGTAAAGTTTGGCTTATGATTACATGTCAGGTAATGGTATAATCTATGTGATGTGCCAATTCTATGTTTGATCTTTGCTTTTTTAGCTAACCTAGCTAACTCTCTACGTGGAAAAACATGAATAAAGACATCAATATTTTGTGATTCTAACCACTTTAATTGCTGTTGATCTTCCATTTTTTGAATCTCCGCCCATTCCCATATTTCATCTACTGAAGTGGAGCACTTAATTATTGGTTTTGTGTAGGTATTCCCTAAAAATATAATGGTTGTGTTGGGGAATTTTTGTTTTAAAATTCCTGCTAGAGGTAATGTTAATGCAACATCTCCAATACTGTCTGTACGGCTTATTACTATTTTTTTAGGGTTATTTATTTCCATTATTTAATCGTCTTAACTCTTTGTACTTTACAACATTTGATTGAGCTGATATTTGAGCAATCTTAAATCCCATATAACCATCTAAAAATCCTAAATGAATGATGAACATTGAAACAAACCTTGCTAGTGCACTTAAGTAAGGTTTGAGTATTCCTGCTTTTTTTCCATTCTTATGCATCTTTTTGGCTGTTAAATATGAATATTTATCAGCTCTTTCGCGGTGCTCTTTAAAATTATAATATGTGTAATGTTCCAAATGACCTTTTAATTCAATTTTAGGAATTGATTCTGAAAAAGTTAATTCTTCATGTACATATTCACCTTCCCAGTTGGCCATTGATTTTTCAAAAATTCTAATTTTTTTGTCTGGATACCATGTTGAATGTTTAATCCATTTTCCACAATAATTCACAAGACGGTTAGTGACATATAAACCAGTAAATTCATTTGATTTGTGCTCAAGTATGTCTTTCTCCATGGTTTGGTCTACTGCTTCATCTGCATCTAATGAAAATACATAATCATGCGAGGCTAAGTTATTGGCAAAATTCTTTTGATCAGAATATCCTGTCCATTTACGCTGTTGAAAGTTGACGTTATAGCGTTCACAAATTTCTTTTGTTTTATCTGTTGAAAAACTATCTACAACAATTATCTCATCAGCAATTGAACTTACTGATTTTAAACAGCGTTCAATATTATTTTCTTCATTAAAGGTAATAATCACTACGGACAATTTCTTCATAGTATTAATTGTTATTCAACTAACGTAATTGTATTAAGCATGGCTCTAATTTCACGAATGTATTCTCGTTTACTAAATCTTGGAGCAAATACGTGTGTACTAATATGTACAATTGTTTGTCTTGTTGGATGCACAATTGAATACTGAATGAATGGTCCACCACCACTCGCTGCAATATTTCCATCATGTTTCCATAACCCTTCTATAATCATGGTTTTGTTTCCATTCAGCTCCGTAAGTTGAATTTTTGGTTTGTGTGATGAAGCAAATTCCGTTGCCATATATGAATCTACAACTGTTCCTTTTACGTTTTCTTTTAAAACACTGTCTCTTAAACTTAATACAGAAGACGGACTAAAACTTAGTTCATTTTCATTGGGTGATTCCCAAATCATGATTCCTTTTTGAGACCAGTATGTACCTCCTTTAGCACCTGTTTTTGGGTTATCTTTTGTTTTTTCATCTACACTTTTATCTAAAGCGTAAATAATACTGTCTTTGTTGGCTACAAATTTTGCTGAAATTGGGATTGAAATACTAACACCAAATTTTTTCTTTGCTGTATTATCAAAGCTTAAGTTTTTATTTAGGTTATATTCTGCCACTAATCTTTCATCTTCTTCAATATTAAACAAAGCAATGTACGTGCTAAGTTCGTTATCTAAGAAATTAACTAGTCTTTGTTTATCTGAATCTCTGAAAATAACATATAATTGACCTTGGGCTTTGTAGTCGCTTTTTACGACCACTTCAGTTTCAGTATATTCTTTACTATCATCTAAAATTAGTCTTAAAAAATTTCTATTCTTTTTTCTAATTCTATTTATGGTTGTTGGGTCTTCTTGTTGAAAGTCAAATACTGGTTCATATCGTAATAATGGACCTTGTGCTGTATCAGAAAATTTTTCACTAAAAATAGTTTCAATTTCTCCTTTCCACAAATCGTCATCCACGGATACTAATACACGTCCGGTAATTCCATTAGCTTTTGGTAAACTACCTGAAACTCCTCCTTTAATATTTCTTACCGTTTCTGTGCTAGAGTCTTGACATGAAAATAGGCTAAGCACTAGAGTTATACTGATTACTAGATATTTCATATTTCTAATTTTTTGGTTATAAAACTGCAATTTTGATTTTATCTCCTGGTTGCATTTTTTTGGGATTTAACCCTGTGTTCAATTCTTGTAAGCGTGCAAAAGATATGCCTGTTTTTTTACTTACGGTCCATAAACTTTCTCCTGATTTAAGCGTGTAGTACTTGTATTTACCATTGTTGTAGGTTTTTACAGGCTTAGTTGACGAACTGTGATGTGTTCCAGTTGTTGATTTAGATGTAGATTTTGTAGTACTAGTAGTGGCAACAAATTGCTTTTCTTTTTTTAAGATCTTTAATTTTTGTCTAGGATATATTCTAGAATTCTTTAATCCATTCCACTTTTTAATTTGAGTGATAGTGACATCATATTTTAAACCAATTGTACCTAAGGTTTCTTCGGGTTTTACATAATGATATTTCTTTTTTTCTAAAAAGACAACACGCATGTTATTAGTATCTAAATAAGTTTGATAACCATATAGACTATCTTCAAAATCTAAAAATAATTTAATTTTATTGTTAGGAAGTGTAATACATTGTTTAGGATTTGTTTCAGGAATAATATCAGTTTTATAAACTGGGTTTAATGCTCTGAATTCAGCTTCGTTTATGTTTAAAATCGAATCAAAATACGATATTCTTAACATTTTTGATAGACAAACTGTATCAGTTTCATAATCATGAAAATAGATTTTAGGTTCCTTAGGAGTAATGTTGTGTTCGGGATAATAGGTCATCATATATAACATGGATATGAAGTTAGGAACGTATAATTGAGTTTCTTTTGGTAGAAACGGTCTAATTCCCCAATATGTCATTTTACCACCAGAACGTCTGATCGCTTTATTAATATTTCCTGGTCCTGCGTTGTAAGCCGCTAAAGCCATACTCCAATCACCATATAAGCCATATAGTTGACTTAAGTATTGACAAGCTGCGTTAGTAGATTTTTCGGGATCCATTCTTTCATCAACATATGAGTCAGTGTGTAAACCTCTAGACCGACCAGTTCTATACATAAATTGCCATAATCCAACGGCTCCTGCATGTGAACCAACTTGGGGTCTTAAACCACTTTCAATTACTGATAAATACTTTAACTCTAAGGGCATATTATATTTGGCAAGGTATTCTTCATACATTGGAAAATATAATTTTGAACGGCCTAGTGCTATTGCGGTTAGTTTTCTTCTTTTATTTATAAAGTATCTAACGACTTTAAGTAGTTGATCATTTATCTCAATAGCAAATGGAGTGGTTTTATCAAGTGTTTTTAATCTTGCTATAAGGATTGAATCTGAAACAAATGGTTTTTCTTTGTCTTCATATCCCAAAGAGTCAATTACTTCATATGCTCTTTCTTTACTCCAAGTCTCCTTATAGTATTCAAATACTGAATTTTCAACAGTTTCAATGAACCTTTCATATTGAAGTGTGTCTATTTGTATAGAGTCTTGTGATTGTGAAAATAGAGAAAATGGTAATATAAAAAATGTTACCACAAGCCAGTTTAAAACCGGATTTTTTTTAATTGATTTTTTTTCAGCCATAAAAAGTTACTTCAACAGTTTACTATTAATAGTTCTAGTCACGAAATAGGTCCATCATATAACCTGATATACCTAAAAGGTTACTTTCCTCATAGTGTTTTCCGATTAATTGAACACCAAAAGGTAGTCCATTTGAATGTTGTCCTAGTGGTAATGATATGGCAGGGTTTCCTGCTAAATTTGCTTGAACTGTAAAAATATCTTGCAAATACATTGAAATTGGATCTTTCACACCATCAATCTCAAAAGCTGTTTCTGGAGTTGTAGGTAATAAAATAACATCAAAATCGTTTAAGATTTCGTTCGTTTTGTTTTGAATTACACGTCTTACTTTTTGACCTTTAGTGTAATAAGCATCATAGTAACCATGAGATAATACAAAAGTACCTAACATAATTCTACGTTTAACTTCTTCACCAAACCCTTGACTACGTGATTTTTTATAAGTGTCTTCTACGCCTTGTACATCCTTTGCTAATTGACCATAATGAACACCCGTATATCTTGATAAGTTAGATGAAGCTTCAGCAGTTGTTAATACGTAGTATGTTGGAACCATTTCATTTAAATAAGGAAAGTCTACTGCTTCAACAGTGTGTCCTTTTATTTTTAATTCTGAAATAATGTTCTCTAATTTAGTTTTGATTTCTGAGTCTAACCCAGCACTGTCCATGCAGTTTTTTATATAAGCAATTCTTAAAGGTTTACCTTCTAATTTAGCTACAGTAATGTTGTGATTTTCTATTTGAGAGGCAGTACTGTCGTATTCATCTTTTCCAGACATAATATCTGTTAATAATGCAGCATCCTCAACTGTAGTTGTAAATGGACCGATTTGATCAAATGAAGAAGCATAGGCTAATAAGCCATATCTTGAAATAGTTCCATAGGTAGGTTTATACCCAATAACGCCAGTAAATGAAGCCGGTTGTCTAATTGATCCACCTGTGTCAGATCCTAATGAAGCTGTACATAATCCGGCAGCCATCGCTGTCGCTGAACCACCAGAAGAACCACCAGGAACCATTTTTTCATTAACAGGGTTTAATACATTACCAAAGGCTGAGTTTTCATTAGAACTACCCATTGCAAATTCATCACAGTTTAGTCTTCCAATAATTATAGCATCTTGGTCTAAAAGTCTTTGAATTGAAGTCGCTGTGTAAATTGATTCAAAGCCTTCCAATATTTTTGAAGATGCAGAAACCCTGTGACCGGTATAAGCCATGTTGTCTTTAATTCCAATTACCATTCCTGCTAATCGGCCTGCATTTCCAGTTTTAATTTTTTTGTCAACTTCTTTTGCTTTTTGTAAAGCAGATTCAACAAACACCTCTAAATATGCATTTAAATGTTTCTTATCTTCTATTTTAGATATAAAATAGTTAACAATTTCTACTACTGAAGTGCCATTTTGGATAGCACTATTAATTTGGTCAAAAGAAGTGTACATAAATTTAATTAATCTTCAATTTTTGGTTTGTCATTAGAATTAGTTTCATCATCACCAGACATTTCGTCTTTGAAGCCTTTGATTCCTTTTCCCATTCCTTTCATTAATTCAGGTAATTTTTTACCACCGAATAATAACAATAAGGCAACTACGATAAGAATAATTTGAGGCGTACCAATCATTCCTGCTTGTAAAATATTTTCCATTTTATATAAATTTATTAAGACAAAAGTAATAAATTTTAGTGGTCATTCCAATTATTGAATAGGATATTAAAATCTTACTGAATTATACTATTATAAATGGTTTGATTTTTAGATTTTATTTCGAGAAAAAGTTCGTCTTCCTTAAGATTTAAAGGTGATTTATTTTTCATGGCTGTCATGTAATTGTTTACTAGTTGATCATACATAATCGCCAAATTTCTTAATGATTCTATTATTAATTTTTGTTCATCATTTAATCCAGATTCGGTAAAGTTATTTAGCACATAACTTAACTTTTTACCATGTAGAATTATCTTACTATTGGATGTAAAACTTTGAAATAATAATTGACTGGTTCCGACCCATGAGCCTAATGCAAATAAGGTGTCTCTTGTCTTTTCGTTATTCAATGTCTTTAGTACAATAGCGGCATACTCTGGAGTATCAAATTGTTTGATGTTAGCCCATTCTTCTTTTTCTATATCGACCAATCGATTTAAATAATCATTTGCCTTACCAGTTTTTTCATTAAAAATTGAATAATTTAAATTTGAATATAATACGCCTTGAATCAATTTAAAATGTGAATGGTGTTTTTTAGTATAATCTTTATTTACATTCTCAATTGTTTTTAAATATTTATTTATTGGTTTGGCACCTACAAATATTGAATAAGGAGTGGGGAAAGGAGCTTTAAACTTTTTATTGGATTTTTTACTGACTAATTTTGAATACGTCAAAATGAATTTAGTTTCAGTGGCTTTAAAATTAGCTATACAAAATGGTTTTAAATGAGTTTTATTAAAGTTTTTGGTTTCAACCATTTTTACATTAAACTCAATAAGTTGTTTTTTTTTGTACGCAAAAGATGGAATAAAAGAAGCATCTACAATCATATGTATAGTTACAAATCCGTTTTTAACAAATGAAACTTTAGCCGTACGATTTGCTGGTAACCAGAGTTCAAATTTTTCTTTTTCGAAAAGGATTGTATTCGAATCTATATCATCAAAATTGACATGGATTGAATAATTAGTGAGGGCAGAACTATTATGGGAAACAGCACCTTTAATTTTTACAAATTTTTCATTTGAAAATGAATAATTCAATGTAAATATTGAAATCAATACTAATGCTATGTTAATTTTAGTTTTCAAATGTGGGTTTTATCAAATGTATATTGATTTTTTCAGTTTTCAAGATAATTCTATAATTTTTAGACCAATACCCATTTTAAACAGATACAATGCGTTTAAATTTTAAATTTGCTTTAATTATTATGAGAATATGTTTACTTTTAGCTCAAAATAGCTAGCAAATGATTCATATTGAAAATTACATCAACGGACAATTAATTAAACCAACGTTAAATGAATACATTGATAATGTAGATCCTAGTAGAGGAATAGTGTATTCTCAAATTCCATCTTCTACAAAGGAAGATGTTGAATTGGCTGTGAATGCATCTAAAAAAGCATTTAAAACTTGGTCGAATATGCCAAAAGAAGCACGTTCAAATATCATGTTAAAGGTGGCTGATTTAATTGAAGAGCGTATGGATGAATTTGCTGCTGCTGAATCTTTAGATAATGGTAAACCATTGTCATTAGCAAAAGCTGTTGATATTCCTAGGGCGGTTAGTAATTTTAAATTTTTTGCAACTGCTATTTTACATTTCGCTTCAGAATCTCATTATATGGAAGGGCTTGGTGTAAATTATACAGTCCGTAAACCAATTGGCGTAGTCGGGTGTATTTCACCTTGGAATTTACCTTTATATTTATTTACATGGAAAATTGCTCCAGCTTTAGCAGCAGGGAACTGTGTAGTAGCTAAGCCTTCTGAAATTACACCAATGACTGCTTACTTATTATCTAAAGTGTGTATTGATGCTGGTATGCCGGAAGGAGTTTTAAATATTGTTCATGGATTAGGTCAACACGTTGGTGATGCCATAACAAGACATAAAGATATTACGGCTATCTCATTTACAGGAGGTACACAAACTGGAAAAACAATAGCATCTATTGCTGCTCCAATGTTTAAGAAACTGTCATTAGAGTTAGGTGGTAAGAACCCTAATATAATTTTTGCGGATTGTGATTTTGATAATGCATTAAAGACAACATTACTATCTAGTTTTGCTAATCAAGGACAGATTTGTTTATGTGGCTCAAGAATATTTGTGGAAAGACCGATTTACGAAAAGTTTAAAAAGGCGTTTGTAGAAAAAGTGGATAGAACTATGGTGTCTTACCCAACTGATAAAAAAGCTAAATTGGGAGCTGTAGTTTCCAAATCTCATATGGAAAAAGTATTGTCTTATGTAGCGTTAGCAAAAGAAGAGGGTGGTACAGTTTTAACTGGTGGTACTCAAGTGAAATTGGAAGGTGAATACGCCAATGGATTTTATATTAGGCCAACTGTAATTGAAGGTTTATCATTTGATTGTAGAACTAACCAAGAAGAAATTTTTGGACCTGTTGTGACTATAACTCCTTTTGATACAGAAGAAGAAGTGTTAATGATGGCTAATTCTACTCAATATGGATTATCTGCTACCATTTGGACTGAAAATTTAACCAGAGCTCATTCGATTGCGGATGAAATTCATGCTGGAATTGTTTGGATTAATAGCTGGTTAGTTCGTGATTTAAGAACACCGTTTGGAGGGGTAAAAGCTTCAGGTGTTGGAAGAGAGGGTGGATTTGAAGCGTTACACTTTTTTACAGAACCTAAAAATATATTTGTTAAGTTAGGTGACGCTGCACATTAAAAGGTGATACAATGAAATTAAAAAGGTTGGAGTTTTCTGGGGATTATGTACTATTCTCACCAAGCCTATTTTAAGATGAAAAACACCACTTAATACAAAGTGGTGTTTTTTAATTTTATATTTAATCATATTAAAGGGATTAAATTTAGTACCAATAGAATCCTCAATTTTGAACCTTAATTGGTTTCAATATAGTCTGTATTGTGATCTTTAATATATGTATATATTTTCTTACACAAAATTTTAGCTTCCTCAGTCAAATCTTCTCTAGTTTTTATTTTTGATATTGCTTTTTTACAAAAATTTGTTTTATCAGAGATAGTATAGTCTTTTGCATAATTCCTTGTAATAGGTGTAAATGAATTATTTATCCACTCACCAACATTTTTCTTTTTATTTAAAATTTTACTTTTTTCAAAAGTTATTTTTTCTATAGATACCTTTTCATAATCCGCTACAACTGCATGAATTATTTTCGGAGAGAGAATATTTTCAATTTCTTTCCCATCAATTAATATAAAGTTTTTCCCTAAAGATGATTTTAGTTTATCAAACCTTTTGATTTTTGAAGAGGGAATATTTCCAGTTCTATTATAGTCAGTATCAGATATTAACAAAATATTATTGGATACATATGCTGCGTTTATTTTATCATCACTTGTTTTATCGAAAGACCAATGTACAATATTGGAACCTGCATATTCAACAAATGAATAATGTTGGTCTTCCTTAAATAATGGGAAATCTAATCCATCATTACTAGTTCTATAATTAGTATAAACTTCTAGAAATTTCTGAATATATAATCTATCAGTAATACCTTCAACCCATATTGTACAATTTGCTATGAGTACGGATGAGTTTTTTACACCTAAATTATCCAATATGTCAGTTTTGATGGATGTCAGCTTATTGACATGAAACTGATCCTCCTTAAAGGACTTTTTAAAAGAATATAAAGCTACATTATCATATTCTGAAATTCCTTCTAAAAAATGGTTAGAATGTGTACTAATAAAATATTGATGGTCAGGGAATTCACATGAAAGACAATTTAGAATTCTTCTTTGTAGACTGGGGTGTAAATTTAATTCAGGTTCTTCAATAAAGAAAATACAATTATTATTTTTTCTTATGAAAATTGGAAAAGTAAGCAAAATAATTGCTTGGACTCCATCTCCTAAATTATAAATTAATCTCTCCTTTTCATCTCCAATTTTTATAAGTAAAACATCTTGTTTTCTTTGTGGTATAATTGTGACTTTTTTATGAAAAAAGTGTGTCGATAGAAAGTCTTCATAATCAGAAATTAGTTTTCTTTCTTCGGCGTTTCCTAAAAGTAAATTTTCTACTTGAGAATACAGATTATCACCTCCAAAAATACTATGTGAATTATTTTTTTTAAAATTTAAAAAATAATCTTTTATAGTTCTTTCTACGTAAATATCATTTATTGAATTTTCATACAATGGGCGTGTTCCGCGAATTATAGGTATATAAATAAAATCTGGTTTTAGCTTATCAAGTAAAGGTTTAACTATTTCAAAATGAGTTCTAGAATTCATACTTAATTCTATTAAATTACGTAAAAATATATCCCTTTTGAAAGTGTTAGAAAAAAAATGCGCTACATTGATGTCGACTTTTGGATCATATGTAATACTTTCAATTTGTTTCTCATCTATGTCGAAATCACTATATCTTGACTGAAAAAGAATACCTTTTGTAAGGTGAGTAATATCATCAATTGTTTCCAAACCAACAGATTTAATTTTTTCTAAAATTTGGGAAACTGAATCTTGAAATTCAAAAGTTAATGGGGCTGTATAAATTGAATCAGTACAACCAAAAAACATAGACCTCATAATTCTACTTTTACCACTGTTATTTGGGCCAATAAAAAAATTAACTTTTCTAAAATCAGAAATATGTTTGTTATCAACAGAATTATCCAAGTTTAGATAATCTTTAAGATCATCAGTGAAAAATGTTTGACTTATTTTCATAGAAATTAACTTTTCTATAAATATAATAATTATGAAAATTTTAAATGATATTTATTGCTACTATTTTAATTTTGATCCAATATTTATTGAATATAATCTGACACAATGAGTTTTATATTGTTTAACTTGTCAGATTCAAAAATTTCTGTGTTTTTTACAATTTGTGCTATTTTCATCAATTGAGATTCTTTATCTTCAACTTTTATTTCAAGCCCTTTGGCGTAATCATACAAATTGAACCACTCTGGTAATCCATAATTATCTTGGAAGTTTGAATTTTTATTCTGTATTTTTTTTAACTCTTCTTTAATAATTCTTCTAATTTTATTCATTATAATTTTCTTATAAATAGTAAGAAATTACTTAGCTTGGTAAGTGTAATCATCAGGAGTTAAAAACACATCTTTTCTGGTAATTAAAATATTTACAGTTTTCTTTAATAATGAATGGAATATTTCAGAGCTACTTCCTCTTCCGTAATTGTATCGAAAAACAAATTCATTCAAATAATAATTTGTGTACTTCCAAGAGAAATGAACAAATGTGGTGTTCTCCATTTTTTTAAATTGGTTCCAAATATTCTCAATTGAATTTGTAGTTTTATATCCATTAACATATCTGACGTTTTTAGAAGGAGTTCCTTTTGTTGAATGCGTAATTGTTGAATGCTCTCTAAAATAAGTGTTCATATTATAATATACCATAGCCTTATCAGTTATCAAATGACTATCAGGACTAATCGTTTTTGTCAAATAGGGAATCATGTTTTCTTCACAAATGTCACCACCATGTCGTCCCATTTTTGTTAATCTCAATTTCCCTTTCTTAATTACATTTCCAAAACTATCTTTAATATTTCTTTCAATTGCTCCAACAATATTTTTTTTATAATGGAATGGTTGGTACCATCTCATTCTATCTTCCTTATCTGAAAGTAGACTTCTACATTCGTATTGAAGTTTACTATAAATATCCCATAAATTCTCCCTGTCTTTCTGGTCTCTTTTTTTTCTTCTTCTTTTCTCTTGGACACCTTCGGCTTCCATTTTTATGCGCATTTCTTTATGCTTATATACTTTTGCCGCTAGTCTTTTATCTCTATTAATTTTAGGACCACAATAAGCTTCATCAACTTCCACTATTCCTGTTAGTAGTTCTTCATCCTGGCTTAACGACTTGCGTATCTTCTGGAGCATTAGCCATGCAGTTTTTTGTTCTACACCTATTCTTTTTGCTAACTGTACAGAAGAAATACCTCTAACATTATTTGTAAACTCATACATTGCAAAAAACCATTTGGTTAATGGCACATTACTTCCATGAAATATTGTTCCTTGTGTTACTGAAAATTGCTTATAACACTTTGGACATTTGTAAATATTTTTTGTTTTGAGAAAATACATTTTTTCATTGTAGTTACATCTTGGGCATTGTGGCTTACCGTTCCATCTAGAATAGGACAAATATTCTCTACATTTCTCATTTGAGTTGAAGAAACTCACGAATTCAAGTAAGTTTTTAAAGTTATATTTGTCTTTAAATTGCACAAGCCTATAACTATAGGAATGCAAAATTTCGTTAATGACGGTTTTAATTCAGTACTGTCTGAAATCAGTAATAAATAGACAATAATAACAAAAGTAAATTTAACTTGTTTTATGAATGATATTGGAAATCTTACAGAGTTCTAAAGCTTTTTTTTTATCAAAAAAACCACACAGCGATCCATGAGATAAATTAGTATCATTAGGAGAATGACAAACACCTAATAGTAATTCCCTTATTTCTTTTGCTTTTAGACGGCATAGAGCCATTTCAAAAGGCAAAGGAATATCAATTATTATTTCATCATGTGATCTTTTTTCTAAAGATTCAACTACCACAGATAGACTCTTTTCTTGCTTCTTTAAACGTCCTATTTCTCTACGTAATAAAAATGCTTCGATTTTTGCATTATTTTCTTCGTCTATATGATATTTTTTTATCACACTCCTAAGAACAAATTCATTATTTTGAATTTCAACATTTTCAGGGGGTAGCATATATTTTTCTTCAGCTTTAGCCATATTATTTTATTACTTTATAAACATTTTCAAAATTAGAAAAAGAACTCTGTTCGTCATAAATTAATGTTCTCTTGTTTTCAATCACATGACAATCAATTAAATCTTTAGATAAAATTTTTACTTCTAACCTTTTGTTTCCCTTTTTAAAATCAATACCTATTTTACCATCAAAAGTAGGATATGTAAAACACGGAACTGAATTAGGATTATTTCGTAGTAATCGGAGAGCAATATCAATTATATTTTTTGAAATACCCTTAGCTCCATCATTATCCCAATTATTTTTCAGCAGATAAAATGATCTAATTTTGTCTGCTATATCCAACTGTTCATAAAATTCATTTGAAATTTCTGTTTGGTTTTGAATAGAATTCATTATCTCTTGAATTAATTTTAATCTATATATAAATAGATTATTTTTTTCATCTTCAGCACCATCAAAATTAAAATGAGAGGTACTATTAAAAATTTCGGCGAAAATTTTTTGACTCTTTACAATTACTTCAATTTTATAATACCAAACATTATTTAAAATTGTTCTCAATTTATCAGAGATGATAGCTAAGTCGGTCTTATCGAGATTAATTTTAGGAATGTAAGTTACAGGTGTGCTTTTAAAAGGTGTTCGCTTATTCTTATCAATATTTTCTCTATTGAATTGCCCTATAATAGGAGTTCCACTTCGCCACTTTGGCGTCCTTCTGGAGGACTTACTTTTATGTCCTCTTTTTATTTCGAACCCATCCTCGTTGGAAGGTATTTTCATCTTTGGCCCTATTAATTCGGTCTTCTACGAATTCAAGCCTTTTATCTAGAGTATGTATCATAATTTTTTAAACATTGCTAAAGTTAATAATTAATTACTACAAAAAACGGACACACTTTTCTTTGCAAAATCTAACCAAAGAAGAGTCTTATCCATTTCATGAATACTAACGATTTTATAAAACGAATTGTGGTTTAGTTTATTTCATTAAACTTAGATTAAAAACATCTCATTACTTCATCAAGAAAAAGTCTTGGATATTAACCCTCAAAGCCTCTGCTGTAATTCTCAATAAATTAATTGAACAATTAGTTTTACCTTGTTCTAATCTCTGTACAACTTGTCTATCTCTCTCATTCATTCTTATTGCAAGTTCTGTTTGAGTAAGCCCCTTCTTTTCTCTTAACTGACGTATACGTGTACCTATTTGTATTTGTAACTTTATTGTTTCAATTTTTTCACTTTCCCTATCCTTAATTTCTTTCTTTGACATAACAAGACATATATGTTGTCAAAAAAACAACTATCTAAATCAAAATTTGACAACACAAATGTCTCATTTTAATAATTTTAATTAAATTTGTCAAAAAAACATTATGAAATCAATATTTGCATTAGCCATTTTGGCATTATTAACTTCTTGTACAGCTCAAGAACAAAAATCACAAGATTTAGCCTTCAATACAATTAAATTTGAGTATATATCAAAACAATATAAGCATCCGAAAAATCAAATTATAGTAAAGGATGTTAAACTAATCCAATCATATACAGTTGGTGACAGTCTCTCTATATTAGCATCAAATCTAATTCCATTATTCACAAAAAGTGGGGATGGTTTTAAGTTTTCTATTCAGAACAAACAGTTGTTTGATAATGATATTTCTAAATTAAATAATGAAATAGAAAAAGCAGAACAACAATCAAGAAAAGACTACTTAGAGAATAAAAAACGTAGATCAATACAAGGATTAAAAGTAACAGAAGAATGGATTTCAATACTTAAAAAAGGAATGAATGGTGAGATAATTAGAAAAGATACTTGGTCAGAAAGTTTAAAATTAAGATGGAATAATTCATTTGATATGAAACATTTAGTCAACAAATTAAACACTTATAATAGATTGAATCAATTACCGACTACAACAATCATTGGGCAGTTATATTATGCAGCTATTCAATATCAATCAACTTCTAAACAAATAGTATATTCTGTCGGAGAGCATTTATTAAGTATTGATAATGGGAAATATATTGCTAGAATTAATGATTTCGATCCAAATTATGATACATATATTCATTCAGTTCCAGAATACTCTTATACTGAATTAGATATGTTATTTCGAGAATATACTGAGAAATAGAATTAATCTTGAAATTTCATTAATTGCCATAGTTCTATATTCAGAGCTATGGCAATTTTGCGTATAATCTTAATACTAAAGTTTATCTCACCTTTCAGTATTCTGTGAATGGTAGTTCTGTCAACTTCTACCTCTTCAGCCAAAGAAGTTTGGCTTTTATTTTGCTCAATTCTCAATGAATTGATTCTTTCTCCCAATTTTTTTAAAAATAATTCCTCCTCCATAACCCTTTATAAATCTACATTGTTTACAAAATTACAAAATAAAAGTGGATTATATGCAACGTTAATATCCATTTAAACGTATACAATATTGTAGTGTACATTTTTTCGTACAATCCCCCTACACAATTTTACACTTCTAGTTCGTGAAGTTAAAGTACAACAAATAAACATTCAAAAAGTATTTCCCACAGAAAGTCTGTTGGGTAATTTGTTCACTTAAACTTTAATTATTATGAAAAAGAACGTAAAAATGAACTGTCCGAATTGTAAGACAGAATTATCAGTAGATGAATTATTGGTTAGCCAATTTAGAGATTCTATAAAAAAAGACCTGCAATCAGAATTGAAACGCAGAGAGGATGAGCTTGACGAAAGCCAAAAGGAATATAAAACAAATTTTCTTGAATTAGAAAAGAAGCAGCAAGATGTTGATTCGCTAATCAAAGAAAGTGTTAAGAAGCAACTCTTGAAAAGAGAGAAAAATCTTAAAGATTCAATCCGTAAAGAAATCCAAGAAGAAAAAACTCTTCAACTTCAAGAGTTAGAGGATGAACTCAATCGAAAAAGTAAACAGCTTATTGAACTAAATCAAGTTAAGTCTAAAATGAAGAGACTTAGTCGTGAGTTTGAAGAGCGAGAAGCCAAAATTCACCTTGATAAAGAGCAAGAACTATCTGATAGATTAGCTTCCGCAAAAATATCAATGAAAGAGCAAATTCAAATCGAATCATTTCTAAAAGTAAAAGAAAAAGAAGACATCATTGAATCGCTTAAAAATAAGTTGACTGATGCTAAAAACAGAATTGAACAAGGCAGTACTCGTTTGCAAGGTGAAGCTCAAGAACTTGTTCTAGAAGAATTACTTGAACATGCTCATCCCTTTGATTTAATTGATCCAGTTCCTAAAGGAGTAAAAGGTGCTGATTGTATTCAAACAGTTAGACTACAAAATGGAATTGAAACAGGTAAGATTATCTATGAAAGTAAGAATACAAAATCATGGAGTAATAGCTGTAACGTCCTGAATTAACTATACAATTATTTAACAAAAGACTAAAATAACTATACACCATATATTTATAACACTAAAATAGCTATACATATACTTGAAAAGCTAAATTAGTTATACAAA
>Ga0256845_1000013_pt1 | contig 155185 bp, 123 predicted proteins | sample RiftiametaG_FD_189101 | JGI IMG/M metagenome (GOLD analysis project Ga0256845, IMG submission 189101) | Tube worm associated microbial communities from hydrothermal vent at the East Pacific Rise, Pacific Ocean - Riftia | ecosystem: Host-associated > Annelida > Integument > Unclassified ...
AAGCGTTTAATAACTCAACTTCGGGCATAGTCCGATGTTATTAATAATCACAAACATATCCAGCCTGATAGGGCTGGAATATCATAATCCTCAGTATTGATATATTAAATACTTTCAGCTAATACCCAACCACTAAATATAATCCCTTTTTATTATTAAACCTTTCTTTTCTAAATCTTTAGTTACTTTATGAATCAACTCAACTTTTTCTTTCAGTGGTAAAAATGCCGATTTAAAACCATTTAAAATTAAATATTTAAGTTCATCGGCTTTAAAACCGAATTTTTCTATGGCAAGCATATATTCATCGGTAAGCGTTGTTTTACTTATAAGACGATTATCGGTATTAACCGTAACTCTAAGTCCTAAATCAAAATAAAACTTTATGGGATGATGCTCAAACGAATCAACAGCTTTTGTTTGAACATTTGATGTTATACACATCTCTAAAGGGATACGATGGTCGTTTACATAATTAAGCAAATCACCATCTTCGCGTAAACGTGTGCCATGTCCGATACGATTTGCACTAATGTAATGTATTGCTTGATGAATAGACTCAGGTCCATAAGCCTCTCCGGCATGAACTGTTGTGTTGATATTATTGTTTATTATCAAATAAAACGATTCTTTATGGTCTTTGGCAGGAAAACCGTCTTCGGCTCCGGCAAGGTCAAAACCAACCACTCCCCTATTTTTATATGCTACTGCAAGTTCTGCCAATGTAAGTGATGTTTCGGGTGTAGTATGACGTAAACCGCAAATAATTATACCTATTTTCATATCAAACTTTTTCTCGGCTTTAATTTTTCCTTCAATTACAGCATCTATAACTTGCGTTAACTTCAGCCCTTTTTCAATATGCAATATAGGTGAAAAACGTATCTCAAGATACCAGATATTTTCAGCAGCACAATCTTCAGCAAGTTCATAAGTAGCACGTATCAACGATTCCTTAGTTTGTAAAACCGAACATGTTACTGCAAATGGTCGCAGATACTCTTCAAGACTTTTACACTCCATTCCTACTGCCAAATAATTTGTTAAATCTTTTATATTGTCTTTTGGTAATTTTACATTCTGTTGTTTTGCCAAATCCATTATCGTTTCAACTCTCATTGAACCATCTAAATGGCAATGTAACTCTGCCTTAGGTAAACTTTGCACAAATTCTTTTGTTAATTTTATCATAGTAATATACTTTATGTTCTTATTATGCAATATACAAATTATTGAACTTATAGTTTAAAATATCTGCTAATTATTGCAAACATGCCTTTGATAAACTCTCCGATAAATTCTCCGAAATCTTTCCCCGAAGTAAATTCGGGACAGGCTGGAGTAAACAGGGACAGGCTGGAGTAAACTAACCTCCAAAGAACCGATCATTGAGCTTGTCGAAATGACTTTTGCTAATTATTACTATTATTTGTTATAAACTCAGCATCAACCGACTCTCCGAAATCTTTCAGAGAATATACTGCTATTTGCTAAGGGATTTATCACTGTCGTTCGAAATGACCACAGGTAAACTTTGTTTTATAAACTTTCAACCATTATATCATTGAGCCATTATATCATTAAATAACTTTCACTTTATAAACTTTTCACTTTCAACTCATTATTGCATTGTAGCATTATCGCATTAAATTATTGAACCATTGTATAATTATATCATTGAATAACTTTCTACTCTTTTTTTCATCCTTGAATTGACACTAATTTATTTTATAAGTCGGGTTTTTTATTTATATTTAAACTAAATAACAAAAAAGAAACTGATTTGAAAGATATATTATTTATAATAATAGGTTATTTTATAGTTGTTGCTGCATCAGGCAGTATAGCTAAAACATTTTTAAAGTTTAAATTACCGTTAATCACGGGGTTTTTAGTAGTGGGAATTATTGCCGGACCACATATTGCCGGATTAATAACAAAAAATGCTGTTCATAATCTTATCTTTATAAATGATATTTCATTGGCGTTTATTGCATTTGCAGCAGGTGCCGAACTATATCTCAAAGAGTTACGCGGTCAGTTTAAAACCATATCGTGGATGACATTCGGACAAATTGTAGTAACTTTTTTATTAAGTACTATAATCATTTACTACATAGCCGGTTATATTCCTTTTATGAAAACAATGAGCAGTAACAGCAAGATAGCTGTATCAATGCTTATTGCAACAATATTTGTCGCAAGTTCACCCGCATCGGCAATAGCCATAATAAACGAACTCAGAGCAAAAGGTAAATTCACTCAAACAGCAATAGGTGTCACCGTAATTAAAGACGTAGCAGTAATAATATTGTTTACCATCTGTTTTGCTTTGGCAGGAACATTAATAAACAATGAAGCTTTTCATTTTTCAACGATACTGATTCTTTTCGCCGAACTTATTGCTTCAATTGTATTGGGAATTGTTTTTGGTAATATTGTCAAAATAATATTATGGTTTAATCTTATTAAAAATATAAAAATAGTTTTTATAGTTGCATTAGGATGGGGTATTTATGCTTTCGCAGATATTACAGCCGAACTGAGTTTGCAATATTTGAATCATAAAATATATTTAGAACCTCTTCTGATTAGTATAATAGCAAGTTTTTATGTCATAAATTACACAAAACACAGAATTGAGTTTTTAAAAATAATAGAAGATACCGGACCTATTATTTATATAATGTTCTTCACCCTCACGGGAGCGGCTATATCTCTCGATGTTCTTGCAAATTATTGGGTAATTGCCGTAGTATTATTTTTTATCAGATTAATAACAATGATGCTGGGGTCGGTAGTTGGTGCTTTAGGAACAAAAGAGACAAGTCGTTTTATGGAATTAGGATGGATGCCGTTTGTAACACAAGCAGGAGTAAGTTTAGGACTTGTTACAGTTGTAGCCGTAGCCTATTTACAATGGGGCGATGAATTTGAAACAATACTGATTGCGGTTATTATTCTTAATCAAATAATAGGACCACCGCTATTTAAATTCGCTATAACCAAAATGGGTGAAAGTCATGTTAAAGCAAAAGTCCCCGAATTTGACGGAGTTCGCGAAGCTATTATTTTCGGATTCGAAAATCAATCGGTGGCACTTGCCAAAACATTAAACAATCACGGATGGATTGTAAAAATAGCAACATTTATTGATGATATTAATAACAATGATTATCCACATTGTGAAATTATTTACATAAAAAATTATTCAAGAGAAACTTTCGAGAAATTAAATGCTTCACATGCCGAAGCAATTATTGCTATGCAAACCGATGAAGAAAACTTTGAAATATGTGAATTTGTGTATGAAAATTGCGGAACCAGAGCTATGGTAGTGCGACTTAATAACTTAAAAAATGCAGAAAAATTCAGTGAACTGGGAGCTTTAATTGTAGAACCATCAATGTCTATTGTTAATTTACTTTATCACTTTGCTCAATCACCCGTTGCAACATCCATATTACTTGGCATGGAAGAACATAAAGAAACCATTGATATTGAAGTTGTTAATCCTGCCATAAAAGGTCTTGCCTTACGCGATTTGCGTCTGCCTTCCGATATTTTAATTTTATCGGTAAAACGAAAAGGAAGCACAGTTATTTCTCACGGATATACTCGTTTGCGTATAGGTGATGTTATTACGGTGATAGGTTCTGAAGAGAGTATTGATAAAGTTAAATTGAAATTTGAATAAGGAGAATTATTTTTGAAGAAACATCGACAAGTTCATTATTCGTTTTATTGAACTTGTCGATGATAAAAAATATTATCTGATAATCAGCTTAATAGTTTTGTCTGTATTTTTATTTGAAATATTAACAAAGTATAACCCGCTTTTATAATCGGCATTAAACACACAGTTTTCTCCTGATGTTTGTTTTTGTGCAACTGTTTTACCTGAAATGTCGGTTATTGTAATGGTATAAACACTGTTGTTATTTACATTAACGGTAAATATATTTTTTGCAGGGTTGGGATATACTTTAAATGTATTTGCATTATTATCCGTAATACCTGAGTAAATAAATTCAAAATTATCCGACATAATTTTACACCCGCTTTCATTTTCAACTTCTACTGCATAAGTTCCGTCTTTTTCGGGAGAAAAAGTTTGTGAATTTGCATCGGTGATTGGTTCCCAATAGTCTTCGTTTTCAATATATTCATACCATTGATAACCGGCATACTCTGTGGTGCCGAGAGTATTATCGGTTTGTGTTATTACGGGTTTTTCGGGTAAAGCAACTCTGTGTATTATAAGAGTATCGGAGTTTTCGCCTGTTCCGCAATTTTTTTCGGGATAAGCCCATAGCATAACTTCACCGGTAAAGGATAAATTCCAAGTAATAGTTACACTGTTGTTGCCAATTTCCATTGCTCCTGCCGATTCAGGTGATAATACCCATTTTATTGTAGCATCGTTATCGGTATTTGTAATGGAATATACGTTTGTTGTAATGTTTTCGCAAATTGTTGTTTCGCCTGTAGGCATTGGTAGTTGCTCAAACTCACAACCTCCCTGCCAGGGTGTAAAAATCACTTCTCCCAGCGACGAATTTTCATCGTCATCATACAATTTATTATCAATTTCGGTTGATGTAGTGCCATCCCACTTATTCATTATTGCATAAATAGTTTGACTGTTTCTGTTTTTTATATCATAATCGGTATTTCCGGTAAAAGTATTGTTGCCTATGCTGTCGGTATTGTTCTTTCCTAAATCGGTATAATAGCCTTCTGATAATACGCCGTATGTGTTATTTTTAAAAATACTGTTTCTTACAATTACATTTCTGTTGTTTAAAATCCCTGTGGTATTATTTTCAAATAAACAATTTGTAATATAGCAAGTATCGTAATAAGCAGAAAATCCGTATGTATTTTCGGCAAAATAACAACTGTCAATTTTCATTTTACCTAACAGGGCACTACCCGAAGAGCATTTTTCAAAAGATGAATGTTTAACCAGAGCATTACTATTGTTGATAGTTACTTTTGCATAATAAAACTTAGCATATTCAATATTTGTAATACCGAAACTATTCAATGTGCTTTTTATTTCGGGAGATGTTGCATCACCATCGTTTCGTGTATCTCCACCGTAAGTATCGTCATTAATGTTAGTAAAAATTACAGGATTTGTTTCTGTTCCGTGAATATTAAGTTTTCCATTACTGCCTACACCAATAGAGTTGTCAATAATTTTTATTACAGTTCCTTCGTAAATATTTAGAACAGCGGGCGATACTCCATCGCCTATAACATAAGGAATATTATTGTTTGCATACAAATTTAAAGTATCTGTTGATTCGGTTTTGTTTATGTAATAAGCATCAAAACCATTATTTTCAAAAGTATTGCCCGACAATTTTTTCGTTATGGTTAAATTGTTTAATGATACTGCTTTATCTTCATTGTTTTTAAACGAACAATTTTCCATAAAAAAGTTGGTATTATCTCTTCCGTAAGCATAAAGTCCGTTGTAATTATTTTCAAATTTACAATCTTTTATTTTTATAAATCCTGTATATATATTTGCATCCAGTCCGTATTTGTTATTTATAAAATTACATTTCTCAAAAACCAACGAATCTTTTACTCTACTGTCTGTTGTGACCCCGTAAACAGCATTGTCGTAAAAATTACAATATTCAAATTTTGCATTTTCATTTACATAAACGCCGTTATATTCCGATTTTGCCACTATACAATTTCTTACCAAAGCGGTATCGGCAACAATATGCAATGCACTGCGAACCGTATATGCTGAATATTCGGCACCGTAATAAATTTCTACGTGCTCAAAATATACATATCCCATCGACAGGTAAATTTCTTGCCAGTCTCCGGGTTCGGGAACTCCGTCGGAGCCGCTGATGGTATCACCTACGGTATTGTCATCCATTGATGTAAAAATAATTGCAGAACCGTAAGTAGCATCGGCAATAATTTTACCGCCATATCTTACGGTTATTCCTGTTTCGTGAGCAAATTTAATAACCGTTCCAGGCTCTATGGTAACAACATTGCCATTTTCAATGGTTAAATGCGAGTCGATAAAAACAGTTCCGCTCCAAGTTGTGTTTTTTGTATTGTTGTTTACTGTTGTGTATGCCCAAGTGTTTTGTAGTCCGTAAATAAAAATAAATGTTAATAGTAATAGTAGTGTTCTCATAGTAGTTTAGATTTTTTTTATGTTATTTTTCAATTATCTGTTTTAATTCATAAACATAATAATGCCCGAAAGGCTCTTCATTTAAGTCTCTGATTATTTTAATTGGAATTCCGGGTTTTTCGGGAGACATCCATATTTTTACTTTTTCATCGAAATCGCCCATTGCTTCAATTACTTCACAATTAAATGTGCCTGCCGGAGTTATAATTTGTTCTTCACCGGCAAATTTGAATACTTCACAGTTTACCGGAAAAATGTATTTATATTCATCAAAAGTTATTGTTTCAATATCTTGTTGTGTGGCGTTTTTAAAAATATCTTCAATATTGGGAGTGTCCATACTTTCATTGTTTACTTTTGCCGATACTTCTGTTGTTTCAAATGATTGATTGTTGTCAAGAAGTCGATAAAAACTGTAAACAAGTTTTGATATATTTTCATAAACTAAATTTATCTCTTCAAAATTGTTGAAACTATATTTATTAATATCGCTTTCGTATTTATACTCACCGTCTTCGGTATAAAAATCATCATCTTTCCACTGCAATCTTTCCACTGCAACTTCGGGTTGTTTTAGCTTTTCTATTTTCATCTTTTTTTTGTTGTGAACAACTGCAAAAGATGACTCGCCTTTTTTTGATATTTTATACACACCCTTATACTCAGAGTTTTGTGTAATAAATATTAAATTATCTTCCTTTGGGTTATATATCCAGTCTCCCTTTATGCGAGAGGTTACTCCGGGTTCTTCTTCAATAATTTCAAACGAATCGGGTAATTTCAGTATTAATGTAATATTGATATCTTTTGCGAGTATTTTCCAACTACCCTCAAAATTTGAGTTTTTATTTTCTCGGTTAACACTTTCTTGGCTAAATTTTATCAAAAACATCGAAATATCACTATTTGAAAGAGTAATATTATCTTTATCGGTAATGCTTAAATTGTAATTGCCCGACAGCTCCTTTAAAACAGTGCTTGTTAACGAAACAGTTTGTTCACTTGCGTTAAATTTCCATTTTCCAATGGGGTCGTCTTTTATTTTTAAAATGTTGTTATCGGCAAAATTCAGAATAAAATAGATGTCTTGTGTTTTTTTACCTTGTTTTACATTGGTTAGCAACCAAGTTCCGTTTATTGAAAAGTTACCTGCAATACTGTTAAGTTGCGTAACAATCGACAGTATTACAATAAAAATGAATCTTCTCATTTTAGTTAATTTTTTTGTTTGTTACAAAAAAAGCATTTTTTTTCGGTATTTATTCCCAATTTAGAATTTGACAGCGATAAATGTGTTTTTTAACCATATTTGCCATTATTCGCATAATGTTAGAAGCTAGATGCTAGAAGTTAGAGACTAGAAGTTAGAGACTAGAAGTTAGAGACTAGAGACTAGAAGTTAAAAGCTAGAAGTTAAAAGCTAGAAGTTAAAAGCTAGAAGTTAGAGGCTAGAAGTTAGAAGCTAGAGGTTATAAGCTAGCAGTCTAGCGTCTAGCTTCTAACAGTCTAGCGTCTAGCTTCTAACAGTCTAACAGTCTAGCGTCTAACAGTCTAACAGTCTAGCGTCTAATAGTAAAAACAAATAAAAAAAGGAGTTTAAAATAAACTCCTTTTTTTATTTGAATTTTATTACAGCTTTAATTACGATACACTAACTCCGGTAAATTTTTTAATATCATTTTCTACCGATGAGATTCCCGAAATACCAAAATTTTCAACCAAAACATTTACAACATTAGGCGATAAAAATGCAGGCAACGTAGGTCCTAAGTGAATATCTTTAACTCCAAGATAAAGTAACGCTAACAACACAATTACCGCTTTTTGCTCATACCAAGCAATATTGTATGTAATTGGCAGTTCGTTAATATCATCAAGACTAAATGCTTCTTTCAGACTAAGAGCTGTCAATACAAGAGAGTAACTGTCGTTACACTGTCCGGCATCCAACACACGCGGAATACCGCCAATATCACCAAGATTTAGTTTATTGTAACGATATTTTGCACATCCTGCCGTTAAAATAACAGTATCGTTTGGAAGCTCTTTTGCAAAATCGGTGTAATAGTTACGCGATTTGTGACGTCCGTCGCATCCTGCCATTACAAAAAATTGACTTATATTTTTGTTTTTTACGGCTTCAACTACTTTGCCTGCAAGCTGTTGCACTTGATGATGAGCAAATCCACCTACAATTTTTCCTGTTTCTATTTCGGTTGGAGGGGCACACTTTTTAGCGTGTTCTATAATTTCCGAAAAATCTTTATTACCATTTTCATCTTGCTGAATATATTTTACACCCTCAAAACCAACGGCTCCTGTTGAGTATATTCTGTCAATATACTCGACTTTGGGCGGAGTAAGGCAGTTTGTTGTCATTAAAATAGGTCCGTTAAAGCTTGTAAACTCTTTGTCTTGCTGCCACCAAGCGTTTCCGTAATTTCCCGCAAAATGTTCATATTTTTTAAATGCAGGATAGTATTGTGCAGCAAGCATCTCACTGTGAGTATATACATCAACTCCCTGTCCTTGAGTTTGTTCTAAAAGCATTTCAATATCTTTTAAATCGTGTCCCGAAATTAGTATTCCGGGATTTTTTCTTACGCCTAAGTCAACTTCTGTAATTTCGGGATGTCCGTAAGTTGTAGTATTGGCTTTATCGAGCAATGCCATTACATCAACACCAAACTTACCTGTTTCCAAAGTTAGAGCAACAAGTTCATCGGCAGTAATATCGGTTCTTAATGTTTCGGTAAGAGCCTTTGCCATAAATTTATTCACTTCCTTATCGGAATATTTAAGCTGAAATGCATGTGAAGCATAAGCAGCCATTCCTTTTAATCCGTAAATAATCAACTCTTTCAGTGAGCGAATATCTTCGTTTTTTTCTTCTAAAATTCCTACCGTTTTCGATTTTGCAAAAATTTCATCATCACTACCGGCATTCCATTTTACAACATCGTGCTCAAACATTGGAACATTAACTCCCGCCTCGTAACCTTTTTTACGCAACGAATTACGTATTTCCATTCCTTCGCGAATTTTATTGATAATGGCTTTTTTATCAAAATTAGCATTGGTTATTGTTATAAACAGTGCTTCGCTGATGTACTCCGAACATTCATTACAATTTACATCGGTTTTATTAAGTTCACTTGCTAATACAGCTACTCCTTTTGCCGAATATATCAATAAATCTTGCAATGCGGCTGTATCTGCATCTTTTCCGCATACTCCCGCAATTGTGCATCCTGTGCCTTTTGCAGCTTCTTGGCATTGAAAACAAAACATATTATTCATTTTTCTTTTTATTTTAAATTAATCTAAATTAAATTTTTATTTTTGTGCAAATCTAACTTTTGAATAAATACAAAAGCGTAACGAATGTTACACTTATAAAAAAAAATTATATGATTACGGAACTTAAAAATTTAGACTTTTTTAACTCTTTGAAAAGCAGCGATATAGAGTTGATATTAAATAATATACATTTTCAGAAAAAAAAATATAAAAAAGGAGAAACAATGGTTTATGCCGGAAATATTTGTGACAGTTTGCGAATATTGCTTTCAGGTTCGGCACATACCGAAATGACAAATTTGGAAAACAAAACAATTAAAATAGCTGAATTGAAAAAGGGACAAGCCATTGCCGTTGCATTTATTTTCGGGTCGGTAAATACAGTGCCGGTAAATGTAATTGCCGATGAAGATACCGAAATAATAATTTTTCAGAAAGATTCGGTAAAAAAAATGATAGCCCTGAATAACAATATATTAGAAACTTTTTTGGCTACATTATCAAACCAGATACAATATCTTGCCGAAAAAATAAGGTTTCTGAATTTTAACACTTTAAAAGAAAAAATGATGTATTATTTAACCGATTTAAGTATTCGTACAAATACCGATACTGTAATATTACCTGTCACACTGCAACGGTTGTCCGGCTTTTTCGGGACTACCCGTCCATCGCTTTCGCGAACACTGAAAGAACTCGAAGAAGACAGGTTAATAAAAAGAGTTTCGGATAAAAAAATTAAAATATTGTAAATCTTAAATTTTGTTTACCGATAATTTATCGCTGTTTGTCGATTATTGATTTACAAATATCAATAGTGAGTATAATTTTGTTTTCGATAAAAAAGCCGAACCTATGGAAACAAAAAATATACTTATTACCGGAGCAACAGGCACAGTAGGTATTGAAGTGCTAAAACAATTTGCGACAAGTGTAGATAAATATAATATTACGGCTTTTGATATTAAAACAAAACAGTCGGTAAAAAAGCTGTCGCAATTCAAAAATAAAATAAAAATAGTTTTTGGAGATATTTCAAACATTAACGATGTAAAAAAAATATCGAAAAACAAAGATTTTGTTATACATCTTGCAGCTATAATTCCACCGCTTGCTGACGAAAAGCCTGAACTTGCTTATGAAATAAATACACAGGGCACAAAAAATATTGTTAAGCAGTTGGAACAAAATTCACCCGATACTTTCTTTTTATACAGCTCATCAATTTCGGTTTACGGCGACAGACTCAGTAATCCGAATATTACAATAAACGACCCGCTAAATCCGAGTAAGGGCGATGAGTATGCAGTTACTAAAATTGAGGCGGAAAATATTATTACAAGTAGTAACTTAAATTGGAGTATATTCAGATTATGTGCAATAATGGGTGGACATAAAATATCAAAACTGATGTTTCATCAGCCTCTTGAAACTTTTCTTGAAATAGCAACACCCGAAGATACGGCACGTGCTTTTGTTAATGCAATAGATTATAAACCACAACTTAACAAAAAGATTTTTAACCTTAGCGGAGGCGAAAAATGCCGGATTATTTATAAAGATTTTCTTGAAAAATCATTTGAAATTTACGGTTTGGGCAAACTTGATTTTCCAGTTAAGGCTTTCGCCGAAAAAAACTTTCATTGTGGGTATTATACCGACGGCAATGAACTTGAAGATATTCTGCATTTTAGAAACGATACTTTGAATAGTTATTTTGAAAAAGAAAAAACAAAAATCACAACCTTTCAGATAGTTATAACATCACTATTAAAAAAATTTATTAAAAAACGATTGTTAAAAAAATCGGAACCGTATTTTGCATTTAAAACCAATAATAAAAATATGATAAAGCAATTTTTTAATTATACCTAATTAGCAGGTTATTGTGTAAATAATGTATTTAACCAATATTTATACTTACTTGGTATGTTTTATATTTATACAGATAAAATTTTGAGAAAAATTGAAAAAAATTAACTCCTGAATAAAAAATAATATTGATATGCGAACAACTTTTATTTTCATAATATTACTAATTACAGTTTCTCTTTCTTCATCGGTAAAGGCAACAGAAAACACATCGGGAAAGTTTTTAATTAAAGGTAAAGTAATTGATATTAACACAAAAGAGGAATTAATAGGAGCTGTTGTTTACATAAAAGAACTTAAAATAGGTACAGCTACCGATGCAACAGGCGAATTCAGACTCAAAATTCCGCAAGGTGAATATACTGTTGAAGTTTCATTTATAGGGTATAAAAAGTTATCGCAGCAAATATCAGTATCTTCCGATGTTTACAAAGTGTTTAAATTAACAATTGAATCAAAAAAGATAGAAGATGTAATTGTAAATGCCGAACGAAAAAATGCAAATATTACTCGTACTACAATGAGCGTTGAAAAGCTTAAAATGAAGCAGATAAAACAAATTCCAGCTCTTATGGGCGAAGTTGACGTAATAAAGGCAATTCAGCTTTTACCCGGAGTTCAAGCAACTTCCGAAGGAGGTTCGGGGTTTAGCGTTCGCGGTGGAAATTACGACCAAAATCTTATTCTGTTAGACGATGCACCCGTTTATAATGCATCGCACTTAATGGGATTTTTCTCTGTTTTTAACAACGATGCAGTTAAAGATATCTCTCTTTACAAAGGAGATATTCCCGCAGCTTACGGCGGACGATTATCGTCGGTATTGAAAGTTAATATCGATGGTGGTAATACCGATAAAATTCACGCAAAAGGAGGCATAGGAACCATCTCGAGCAGATTTACGGTTGAAGGTCCTGTTTTTAGTGAAAAAACATCATTCCTATTAGCCGGCAGGCGGTCGTATGCCGATATTTTTATACCGCTATTTGCAAAAAACAAACCCGAACTCGACGGTGTAGGCTTGTATTTTTACGATTTAAACGGAAAAGTAAAGCATCGTATTGATAACAAAAACGTAATTCAACTTAACGGATACTTAGGTTGGGATAAGTTTTACCAAAAAAGTGCCGAATTCGGTTTCGGGAATACTACGGCTACTTTGTCGTGGGTGCATTCATACAATGAAAATGCAGTTTCGAAAATATCGGCAATTTATACCAAATACAATTACAAAACATCGGCAACAATATCCGATGACAGAGGTTTTTTATGGACATCGAAAATTCAAGATTACGGCGTAAAAATTGATAATACCGTATTGATAAATAAAAAAAACAAATTAAAATTCGGTTTATCATCGGTGTATCATAAATTTAATCCGGGACTAATTACTCCGATAGGTTCGGATGAGATGTTTTCGGAATTTGAATTAGAACAAAACTCATCAATTGAATCGGGTGTATATATTTCTAATATACAAAATATTACAGATAAGCTCACATTGAAATACGGATTGCGATTTTCATTATTTCAAAATATAGGACCGGGAACATCATACAGTTACAACGATAACTATGAATTGATAGATACCGTTGGAACTTATTACGGAAAAGGAAAAATATTTAATACATACTTTGGCTTAGAACCGCGATTGGGGTTAATCTACAAATTCGACAGTATATCGTCAATAAAAGCAAGTTATTCACGAACAAACCAGTATGTGCAAATAGCATCAAATTCGGCAGGCGGTTTTCCACTTGATATTTGGTTTTCGGCAAATAAAAATGTAAAACCACAGATTGCCGACCAAATAGCTGTAGGATATTTCCGTAATTTTTATTTCAGCAAAATAGAAGCTTCGGTAGAGACATATTACAAAAAAATGAATAATACCATTGATTTTAAAGACCATGCCGAACTTTTATTTAATAAATATCTCGAAAAGGAATTTAGAATAGGAGAGTCGTGGTCGTATGGTGCAGAGTTTATGGTACGATTTGATTTTGATAAATTAAGCGGTTGGATAAGTTACACATTATCAAAAACTCAGCGAAAAATTGCGGAAATAAACAGAGGCATTGTTTACAATGCACCTTACGATAAGCCCAATGATGTAAGTATAGTTTTAAATTATATGCTCAACGGAAGAGTGAGTTTTTCGGCTACTTGGGTGTATGCCACAGGAGCACCGCTTACAGTGCCATCAGGTAGATTTTCCATTGACAATACGGTTCTTTCGGTATATTCCGACCGCAATGCCTACCGAATGCCCGATTATCACCGGCTCGATTTAAGTGTAAACATTAAAACAAAACTCAGAGGCAAACGCAAATGGTATGGCGAATGGAATTTTTCGGTGTATAATGCTTATGCACGACATAATGCTTGGGTTATAAATTTTGTTCAAGACAAAAATAATCCGAATAAAACAAATGCCGAAATGACATATCTGTTTTCGGTAATACCTTCGATAACTTACAATTTTAAATTTTAATTAAAAATGAACAAATTAGACACAAAATTTTATCAGAAATTAAAAACATACAATTTGACAACAATTTTTATACAGTTGTTTGTTTTGGGTACTGTTTTTGTTTCGGTATCGTGCACCGAAGTTATTGACATGGGATATACAACCGACTTTGAACGTTTGGTTGTTGATGGAACATTAACTGATGCCGATACTGTTCAGTATGTAAGGTTATCAAAAATTAATCTTGACAACAGCGATACAATAATGTCACCTGTATCGGGAGCATCGGTGGTTTTAAGTTATCAAGACAATCAGGTGGTTTTTAAAGAAAGTGATAATGAAAAAGGATTTTATGCAGCTCCGGCAGGTTTTAAAGGACAACAAGGTGTAGATTACACACTTAACATAACAAATACCGGAGTAAAAGGCACCGACAATACCAACACCTATTCAGCAGAAGAAGTAATGATGCAAAGTGTTGATATTGATAGTCTTGTTGCTGAATATTTGAATAATCCGCATATGGGAATTGCAGGTTTTGTTCTTAGAATTTGGTTTCAAGACAGTCCCGATTTTAATTATTATCTGTGTAAAGCTTGGAAAAACGGAGTGTTGCTTACCGATACTTTATATGAGTTTCAGAAGTTTAACGACGATGTTTTTAACGGCGATTATTTAAACGGATTAAACTGCTATTTATTGGATGACAACAAACAAGATGAGTATGTAAATAAAGGCGATACAGTGGTGTTGGAATTTGCAAGTATAAACAAATCTTTTTTTGAATATTTAAACAGTGCCCAAAAAGAATCATTCGGTTCAAACCCGATGTTTGGCGGACCACCTGCTAATGTATCTACAAATGTAACAAACGGAGCGGTAGGAATATTCAGGGTATATTCGATAACACGAAAAACTCTTATTATGGAAAAAGCCGAAAGAGATAAATAATCAAGTTTAATATTACATTTTTTTATAATTAGCTTGTAAAACATAATCGTTATATGTAATTTTTTGCATACGTTTTTGTTATTTAGTAAACAAAAACCTAAACCAATAATATTATGGATTTTACAAATCAAGAATTACGCTATTTGAAATTATTATCAAAAAGATATCCGACAATTCAAAAAGCAAGCACCGAAATAATAAACTTGAAAGCCATTTTAAGCCTACCCAAAGGCACTGAACATTTTTTAAGCGATTTACATGGTGAATATGAAGCATTTACACATTTACTAAACAGTGCTTCGGGAGTAATTAAAAAACGAATAAGCGAACTTTTCAGAGATACTTTGCGTGATACCGAAAAAGAAGCTTTGGCAACTCTTATCTATTATCCCGAAGAAAAACTTAAATTAATCCTAAAAAAAGAAAAAGATATTAAAGAGTGGTATAAAATAACCTTACACCGACTTACTAAAGTTTGCAGGTCGGTATCATCAAAATATACCCGCTCAAAAGTTCGTAAGGTATTACCAAAAGACTTTGCTTATGTTATTGAAGAACTTCTTCACGAAAACGAAACACAAATAAACAAACAACAATACTACGATGGTATTATCGACACAATAATAAGCACAGGCAGAGCAAAAGAATTTATTGTTGAACTTAGCGTTCTTATCAGAAAACTTGCAATTGACCGTTTGCATATTGTCGGCGATATTTTCGACCGAGGTCCCGACCCCGATTTAATTATTGATGAATTAATGAGTCATCGCGAAATTGATATTCAGTGGGGAAATCATGATATTGTTTGGATGGGAGCAGCTCTCGGTTCGTTACCGTTAATTGCAACATTAATCAGAATTGCTGCAAGATACGATAACCTTAACACCGTAGAAGACGCATACGGAATAAATCTTTTGCCTCTTGCTACTTTTGCCATGCAGGTGTATAAAGGCGATCCTTGTAAAGCATTTCAGCCAAAACTAACAGGAATTCAAGATTATCACGAAGATGAAATTTATCTTGTATCACAAATGCATAAAGCTATTTCTATTATTCAATTTAAACTAGAAGCACAAGTTATAAAAAATCATCCCGAGTTTAAAATGGACGACCGTCTGCTTTTAGAACATATTGATTTTGAAAAAGGAACCATTAAAATCGGCAGAAAAGTTTATAAACTAAACGATACAAACTTTCCCACAATAAATCCCAAAGACCCTTATCGTTTGACAAAACAAGAAAAAGATGTTATTGTGCGATTAAAAAATTCTTTTGTCAAAAGCCAAAAGTTACAGCAACATATTAAATTTATGATTACAAAAGGCAGCATGTATCTTACTTTTAATTCAAATTTACTGTTTCACGGATGTATTCCTATGACACCTGAAGGTGAATTTAAAAAAGTAAAGATAGAAGGTTCTTTTTTCTCAGGTAAAGCTTTACTAAATAAATACGATGAAATTGTAAGAGAATGTTATTATAATTTTAAAAACGTAAATAACCCCGGTGACGGAATTGATTACTTTTACTATCTATGGACAGGTCCCGATTCGTCGTTGTTCGGAAAAACCAAAATGGCTACATTCGAACGTTATTTTATTGATGACAAAGAACCACATGCCGAAGAAAAAAATCCGTATTTTTCATTACGCGACCAAGAAGAATTAAGTATTAAAATTTTAAAAGAATTTGGACTTGACCCCAAAAACTCGCATATTGTAAACGGACATGTGCCTGTTAAATTCAAAAAAGGAGAAAATCCTGTAAAAGGCAAAGGGAAAATGATTGTTATTGATGGCGGATTATCAAGAGCTTATCAGCCTGTTACCGGTATTGCAGGATATACCCTTATTTACAATTCATACGGACTAATGCTTGCCGCACACGAACCTTTTGAATCAAAACTAAAAGCAATAGAAGAAGAGAAAGATATTATCTCGGATTTGAAAATTCTTGAAAAAACAGCAGTAAGAAAAAGAGTAAAAGATACTGACGTAGGACGAGTTTTGCAGGAAGAAATTTCTGAACTTGAAAATCTGCTGATTGCTTATCGTAACGGATATATAAAAGAAGCTGTAAGCGGATAATTATATGTCTATTTTCAATCCGTCGTAAGCCGAATATACATTTTCAGGTAAAATATTTGTCAGCTCGTTGTAGCTGTATTGCATATGACTTATATGTGTTAAATAAGCCCTTCGGGGCTTTAATTCTTTAATAATATCAAGCACTTCGTTAAGCCCCATATGAGCAATGTGAGTTTTAACACGCAAAGCACTTATTACCAAAACATCTAATCCCGCAAGTTTACTCTTTTCCCTTTCGGGAATGATTTTAACATCTGTAATATAAGCAAAATCACCTGTTCTAAATCCCAAAACAGGTAATTTCCCATGAAATCCTCTTACCGGAATTATAGTATCATTATCAATTGCAAATATTTCATTTTCAATAGGATGCAAATCCATATCGGGAGCACCCGGATATTTATCGTCAACAAAAGCATAAGCATACTCTCGCTTAATTGTATTTAACACTTCAAGCTCTGCATATATTCTCACCTGCTTCTTCATCAAATAGTTAAAAGCTCTCAAATCATCTAAGCCTGCAGTATGGTCTTTATGATTATGAGTAAGCAATACAGCATCTATTTTTATAATTTTTTCGCGTAACATTTGTTGTCTGAAATCGGGTCCGACATCGATAACCAAATTATTATTATTGTCGGTTTCTATAAATATTGAACTTCGCAATCTTTTATCTCTCAAATTATTCGATTGACAAATCTCACAATTACAGCCTATAACAGGTATTCCGTGTGATGCACCGGTGCCTAAAAATGTTACTTTCACAATTATATAATTTTTATTTTACGAAGTTAACCGAAAAAAATAAATCTCAAACCATGTATTGACTTTTCGATTTATTATTGTTAATATTGTATAAACCAAATCAACCAAAATCATGTTTTACAATACTCACATTCACACATTTAACAGCAAAGATGTCCCCAACAGATTTTTAGTATGGCCTATGGTGCCACTGCTTAAAACAAAAGTAGGTTTTTGGATAATAACAGGTTTTATGAAACGACTATGGCCGTTTTCAAACAACGATGTTCTTGACAGATACGTAAAATTTGTTGAAATAAATAAACTTGGCGATCAAAAGGAAATTTTTGAAGATTGTAAAAGATATTATCCATCCGACACGCATTTTGTGTCACTATCAATGGATATGGCTTATATGGGAGCCGGAAAAGTAAAACGAGATTTTAAAATACAACTTGAAAAACTTGCCGAAGTAAGCAATAATAATCCACATTTAATACCATTTGTTCATATTGACCCTCGACGCGAAAATACACTTGAGTTATTAAAATACGCCATTGAAGAGCTTAATTTTAAAGGTGTTAAAATGTATCCTTCGCTAGGCTATTTCCCTTATGACAATCGTTTAGACGATATCTACTCTTATTGCAACGATAATAATATTCCTATAATTACTCACGGAAGTCCATATAATCCTGTTCATTACAAAGGAAAAAAGAAACAGATAAAAAAATGGCTGAAAGATGCTAAACTACCTGTTGATTACAGCAAAAAAAGTAAAAAAGGATTATGTTCTAATTTTACAAATCCGCTAAATTGGAAATTTGTTGTTGAAAAATTTCCCAATTTAAAAATATGTCTAGCTCATTTCGGCTCGGAATATTATTGGGACAAATATTTACAAAACGGCTCCGACAGTAACAATTGGTTTGTAATTGTAAAAAAACTAATACAGGAATATCCTAATTTTTATACCGACGTATCGTTTACTCTAAACAATAAGCAATATTTCCCTCTGCTGAAAATTATTCTCGAAAACGAAAAAATAAGAGAAAAAACACTGTTTGGTTCCGATTTTTATATGGTTGAAACCAAAAGTAACGAACGACGTTTTAGTATTGACCTTAGAGCATATTTGGGTGAAACCTTTTTTAAAGCAATAGCATACGATAATCCTCGCAAATTTTTAAACATTAACGATAACTACGATTATTCGTAAGTAAAACAACACCTGAAAATAATATATTATCTTTGTCCATAGTTAATTTTAAAATATACTTATGAAGGGCAAATTATATATGATTCCTATTACTTTGGGGTCAGATTCGGTATCGGAAATAATTCCTGCCGATGTATTAAAAAAAACAATAGAGTTACGTTATTTTATTGTTGAAAATATACGAACAACACGTCGCTATTTACGAATGTTGGACAAATCATTTCCAATTGACGAATCTCAATTTTTTGAGTTAAATAAACATACAAAACCTGCACAAATAGAATCATATTTAAAACCATTGTTTTCGGGTAACGATATCGGAGTTATTTCAGAAGCAGGAGTTCCCGGAGTAGCCGACCCCGGTGCCGATGTAGTAGCATTAGCTCATAAAAACAAAATTACTGTTGTGCCTTTTGTAGGACCAAGCAGTATTTTACTTTCTGTAATGGCATCGGGACTCAATGGCCAGAACTTTGCTTTTAACGGATATTTACCCGTAAAATCACCCGAACGCATAAAAAAAATAAAATCTCTTGAAAAACGCTCTATTACCGAAAATCAATCACAACTGTTTATTGAAACTCCTTATCGTAATAATGCAATGCTCGATGATATTCTAAAAGCATGTTTACCCGAAACTAAACTTTGCATTGCCGCTGATATTACTCTGTCAAGTGAATTTATAAAAACCGATACTATAAAAAATTGGAAAAAGAAAAAAACTGATTTAAACAAACGTCCTGCTATTTTTATTATTCAAGGATAAGATGATATTTTAATACTAAAGTTTATTAATGCCAAAATATGCAATTACTTGATATTTTAATAAATTTTACAAAAAATCGTCTATCTGTCAAATTTTGCATGTTTTTGACAAAAGATAAAATAAATGTCAAATGTTTACTTTATACTTTCCTGTTTTTCTCAAAATTTTCAATTTTATCTTTTATACTTATCAAATAATCAATATCATCATATCCTTTTAAAAGGCATTCTTTTTTATAAGGAGTTATCTGAAAACTCTCTTTTCTTTTTGTCGAAATAATTTCAATTGTTTGATTTTCTAAATCTACTTCAACTTCTGTTTTAGAATTTTTCTCAATTTCAACAAATAGTTCTTTTAAAAAAACTTCTGTTACCTGAACCGGCAACAAACCATTATTCAAAGCATTATTTTTAAAAATATCGGCAAAAAAACTTGACACTACTACTCTAAAACCATAATCGTAGATAGCCCATGCTGCATGTTCCCGACTGGAGCCACTACCAAAATTACGCCCACTCACCAATATTCTCCCCGAATAATTTGAATTATTCAACGGAAAATCTTCTATCGGTTTATTTTCATTATCATATCGCCAATCCCTGAAAAGATTATCACCAAAACCTTTTCGCTCTGTTGCTTTAAGAAAACGGGCAGGAATAATTTGGTCAGTATCTACATTTTCAACTGCAATGGGAACACACGGTGATTTTATTGTTATAAATTTATCTATCGGCATTGTTATTAATTTTTAGTTTACAAAAATCAGATAATTTCTCGCGGATCGGTTACTTTACCTGTAATGGCAACTGCTGCTGCAGTAAGCGGACTTGCAAGCATAGTGCGAGAACCGGGACCTTGACGTCCTTCAAAATTTCGGTTCGATGTAGAAACCGATAATTTTCCTGCAGGAACTTTATCCTCGTTCATTGCAAGACATGCCGAACATCCGGGCTGACGCAATGCTATTCCGGCTTCTGCCAAAATTTTATCAAGACCTTCGTCAATAGCTTGTTTTTCAACCTGTTTACTTCCGGGCACAATCCAAACAGTAACATCATCAGCTTTTTTTCTTCCTTTTACTGCATTTGCAAAAGCTCTGATATCTTCAATTCGCCCATTAGTACAACTTCCTACAAAAACATAATCAACAGGAGTATCCAAAACCGGCTTTCCCGCTTCAAACTGCATATACTCAAGAGCTTTTTGATATGTTGTATCGCTGTTGACAACAGGAACGGTTTGTGTTATCCCCATTCCCATTCCCGGATTTGTTCCGAATGTTATTTGAGGTTCAATATCTGCTGCATCAAATTCATACTCTTTATCAAATACAGCATCATCATCCGAATATAAAGTTTTCCAATATTCAAGTTTTTTACTCCACTCCTCTCCTTTTGGAGCAAATTCTCTGTTTTTAACATATTCAAAAGTAGTTTCATCGGGAGCAATTAACCCTCCGCGTGCTCCACATTCTATACTCATATTACATACGGTCATTCGTCCTTCCATACTCAAACTGCGAAATGCTTCTCCTGCATATTCGATAAAATAACCCGTTCCGCCACTTGCCGTCAGTTTTGAAATTATATAAAGAATTAAATCTTTTGCCGTCACACCTTTTCCAAGCTTTCCGTTTACGGTAATTTTCATTTTTTTGGGTTTGGGTTGCATAATACATTGCGATGCAAACACCATTTCAACCTCACTGGTTCCTATTCCGAACGCTACACTTCCGAATGCTCCGTGTGTAGCGGTATGACTATCTCCACAAACAAGTGTCATTCCGGGCTGTGTAATTCCCAACTCAGGTCCTATCACATGCACTATTCCTTGAAAAGGATGATTTAATCCGTAAAGAGTAATACCATGTTTTTTTGTATTCTCCACTAATTTTTCAACTTGCATCCGCGATAATTCCTCTTTAATAGGCTTATTCTGATTTATTGTAGGAATATTGTGGTCGGGTGTTGCAATTGTATTTTCGGGTCTGAAAACTTTCAATCCTCGTTTTTCTAATCCTAAAAAAGCAACAGGACTGGTTACTTCGTGTATCAAATGTTTATCGATATACAATACATCGGGTCCCTCTGTAATAGTATCAACTACATGAGCGTCCCATACCTTGTCAAATAATGTTTTTCCCAATGATTTATTATTTTAATTATTAAAACATGCTAAACAACACACAAAAGTATAATATTTGATTTAATACACAAGTAAAAGAAATTTTTTCCAACTTTTATTTTTTTATTTTAGCAATAAGTTTTGCAACTTTACATTATATAAAATGTAACAAAATAGAGTTAAATCATCTAAAACTTAAGATATGAAAAAGTATTTACTATACATAGCAAGTATTGTGGTTTTATCGTTTTCTTCAATTGCTCAAGAAAATTTCCAAGGAGTATCGGGAAATATGGTTGTTGGTGATTTCGACAACGATAATATTATTGATGATATTGCCGCATTTAATACATCTGAAAACATTCCCGTATTACAAATATGGGAATCAGACAACGGATTTATAACTGAAAAAGAAGCTAAATGCCGTTTACCTTTTGATTTTTTAAATGCTTCTTCTCTAAACTCAAAAATAGTATCGGGTGATTTTGACAACGATGGTTATATTGATGATATTGCTTCAATATATGAAATTAGTTTAAATAAAACATCAGTTACCGTATGGATTAACAATTCGGGTGAATTTACTCCGCAACGCTGGTGGTATGGAGGCGATTTTGATGCCAATCAAATTGAACAAACAATTGTATCGGGTGATTTTGACAACGACGGATATGTTGACGACATTGCGGCTTTTTATAATTATGCACAAAAAAAAACCAAAGTATATGTTTGGAAATCAAACGGTAAACAATTTTCGTGGCCCGGAACTTGGTGGACAGGAAACGATTTTAATTCCGTAAAAATTCAAGGAACAACTGTATCGGGCGATTTTGACCACGATGGATTTATTGATGATATTGCATCGCTTTATAATTACGACGACGGATATTGTAAGATATTTGTTTGGACAAGCACAAAAAACAGGTTCAAATGGCCATACACCTATTTCAAACAAAAAGATTTTAATGTAAGCAATATAAAAAACAGTGTTGTGTCGGGAGATTTTAACAACAACGGATATATTGACAACATTGCCGCATTTTACAACAACGGCGAAAACTCATCTTCAATTATTGTTTTTGAAAAAGAGAACGGACGATTTGGCGAACCTGCCGAATGGTGGTATGGCAACAATAAAAATGTAACAACAAAAACACGTTTGGTTGCCGGTGACTTTGATGAAAATTCCGCTATTAACAATATTATGGGTTTGGCAATTGACAACAACAAAGCATCGTTAATTAAATGGACTGCTATAAACAATTCGTTTACTGTTCCCGAAGATGTATGGAAGGGTGAAGTTTTATCTGAAAAAGAGAACAAAACATTTGCTAACAATAAAGAACTAAATTTATACCCGTCGCCAAACAACGGTCATTTTACGGTTGATATTCCAAACTCAGACAATGATTTTCTGACCGTAACAATAATAAATTCTTTGGGAAGCAGAGTAAAAAGTTTTCAAACCAAATCGGGTATTTCTTTACCCGTAGAACTTAATAACATTACTTCCGGAAATTATATTATTCAAATAACCGGAAGTAATTTTACTTTAAACAAAAATTTTATTGTTGAATAAGTTATTTTATTATAATTCAAAAATAGAGTCAAGGTTTCGCTTTGTTTATCTACCAAACATTTTTAGTATATTGTAACTTTACAGATACAGCGAAACCTTGACTTTTTTATTTATATCCAAGTATTATTTTACACATGCAAAACCGGTTTAACAATTTTATAAACAGCAATAATCTTTGTAATAAACAAGATACGATTCTTGTTGCTGTAAGTGGCGGAATTGATTCTGTTGTGTTGCTTGATTTATTTGTAAATGCAGATTATAATATTGCATTAGCTCACTGTAATTTTAAACTCAGAGGCAAAGAGTCGGATACCGATGAACTGTTTGTGAAAAGTTTATGTGAAAAATATAACATTAAAAATCATTTTATTTCGTTTGACACAAAAAAGTATGCCGAAAAAAACAAGCTAAGTATCGAAATGGCTGCCAGAGAGCTACGATACAATTGGTTTAACTCTCTTTGTAAAGAAAACAATTACTCCAAAATAGCAGTCGGTCATCACCTGAACGATTCTATTGAAACTATATTTATTAATCTTACACGCGGAACAGGAATAAACGGAATAAACGGAATATCTCCGGTTAACGGTAATATTATTCGTCCGCTGCTTTTCGCCACAAGAGAACAGATTGAAGAGTATTCCTCTAAAAACAACCTCAAATACCGAAACGATTCAAGCAACGAATCAACCGTTTTTGTAAGAAATATTATTCGCCATAATATTATACCCGAATTGAAAAAAATAAATCCGTCGTTTGAAAAAACAATGATGCAAAATATTAAAAACCTGTCGGATACAGCAGCTATTTATAATGAACGTATAAATTCAATAACCGAAAAAATTGTTTTGCAAAATAACAACCACTACAAAATACCAATATCAGAATTAAATAAATTACCCGAAAAACAAGTGTGGTTGTTTGAGTTTTTGTCGCAATTCGGTTTTTCAAATGCTGTAAGCAATAATATTATTGCGGGAATAAATAACAATTCAGGGAAGATATTTTTTTCAAACACTCATAAATTATTAATTGACAGAAAATATATTTTAATTGAAAAAATTACCGACAATCAATATCAACCATTTATTATTGAAAATATTGAAGATTTCAATAAATTACCCTTTGAAGTGAGTGTTTCGGTGGTATCTGCCGATAATTTTATTTTAAATAAAAATAAGAATATTGCAAATATTGATTTGGATAAGCTGAAATTTCCGCTTACCGTGAGAAAATGGCAAAATGGCGATATTTTTTATCCGCTGGGAATGAAAAACAAAAAAAAGGTAAGCGATTTTTTTATTGACAACAAAATAAACCGCTTTGACAAAGACAATATTTGGATTTTTACCGATGCCGAAAACAGAATTTTTTGGATTGCCGGACTACGAATTGATAATCGTTTTAAAGTTACCGATAAAACAAAAAATGTAATAATTATTACTTGCCAATAATGCATTATACGTTTTAGTTTTTATAAAAAAATCCAACAACTATTTTATTAAAGTTTTTTTTACAAAATATTAATAATAAGTTATTCTCCAACTATCAGCAAAAGTTATAATACTGTTTTGACAATATGTTTTTGTTTTACTATTTTTGACTTATGACAGAAAACAAAGTTAATATATCAGAATATTATGAATGGATAAACAAAATAAAAGCAAAAATTCATTCAACAAAAACTAAAATTGCACTTTCCACAAATTCAACACTTCTTAATCTTTATTGGGAAATAGGAAAAGAGATTGTAGAAAAATAGAATAAATCAAATTGGGGAAGTAAAATAATTGAAAAAATTGCTATTGATCTAAAACACGAATTTCCTGAAATAAAAGGATTTTCAAGAAGAAATATTTATGCTATAAGACAATGGTATTTACTATATTCTCAACGATTTGAATTTGTGCCACAAACTGTGGCACAAATTCCTTGGGGACAAAACAGATTGATAATTTCAAAAACAAAAGATATTGATGAAGCTTTGTTTTATGCTCACGAAACTCTTAAAAATGCGTGGTCAAGAGACTTATTAGAAATACAAATTGAAGATAAATTATTCCAACGACAAGGAAATGCAATTACTAACTTTGATAATGTATTACCGGAACAACAATCAAATACGGCAAAAAATATTTTAAAAGATCCTTATCATTTTGATTTTCTCGGTCTTGAAAATGACGCATTAGAAAAAACTATTGAAAATGAATTAACAAAACATATTACCGAGTTTTTATTAGAATTAGGAAAAGGATTTGCATACGTAGGAAATCAATATAAAATTGAGATAAGCGAAACTGATTATTTTATTGATTTATTATTCTATCATTTAGATTTAAAATGTTTTATTGTTATTGAATTAAAAGCAGGAAAATTTAAACCTGAATATGCAGGAAAATTAAATTTTTACTTATCAGCTGTTGACAGCAAACTGAAAAAAGAAACCGATAATCCGTCAATAGGTATTTTGCTTTGTAAAAAGAAAGACAAAATTGAAGCTGAATATGCTTTAAGAGACATAAACAAGCCTTTGGGAATTAGTGAATATCAATTAACAGAGATAATACCCGAAAACTTAAAAACAAAACTTCCTTCTATTGAGGAAATTGAAAATGAATTAATTGAAAAAATTGAAAGAAAAGATTAGCGATAATCAATCATTACAGTTAATCTTTTTATACCATAAAATATCTCCTGAGTTAATATCAACACACTCAATATATTGCTGAAAGATTACCACCAATTTATCATCTGAAACTTGAAATAATTGATAATCAAAATCAGGAACAAAATCGCCGAAATATTTTTTAAAAGTTTTTGTATGCCGTGCTTTTGCAATATTAAAAAACATTCCTTTCAAGTCTGTTGCCCAATCAATATTTAACTTATCATTAAGCAAACCTATTTTTGTTATTCTTATAAAAGCATCGTCACTATTGTCTGATTTTGACATTATAAAAAACGAATTGCTATCAGATTGCAATAAAATATCATCCGGTTTTTCTCCTTTTATTAAAGCAACAACATTCTCTTTTGCATTTTTTACATCTTCTGCATTTTTTGACAATTCTGCTTTTGATTTATAAAAATTATATAATTTACTACGGTTTTGTTGTAAAATAAAAGCTCCCGATAAAAAAACATTCTTTGGTGCAGAATATCTTTCACACAAAATATTCATCTTATTTTCATATCCTGACAATCGACATTCTACACCATTATAATCAATTTTATTACTAAAATAATTACTGTAAACAGGATTTAAAATTATTTCATCCTGCACAGGTTCTGTTTTAAAAGTATTTACATCAATATAAAAACGTTTGTGCTCATTAGTAGTAACTATAAGTTTCTTTAAAATAGGATTATAACCGTAATTATCTTCAATATTTCCCCAAGCAGGTTCTAAAAACCTGCCTATACTTTTATCCAGTAGGCTGTAAATTTTTGCTTGCGAAATATTTCTACGCAAAGTAACCGGATTTAACGATTGTAAACCCGATTTATACTTATTTGAATACAACCATAAATTCCCTTGCGAACAACCAAGCAAAATGCAAGCCTCTGCACTATCCATAACTCCCGTTTCTTGTTGAGTAATCAACTTGCCTGTTTCTAAATCATAAACAGATATTCTGCCTATATTGTAACCTTCGGAATGCTTTCTGCCTTGTTCATACTCACTCATTGAGAGTTTAAAAATATTTTCTTGAAGAATAAGATACGATACATTATTTTCGGTATAAAAAAATGACTTAATAATATTAACGGTATTACCTAATGCCGTATTTGCTTGCAAAATAAATACTACCGAAATAAAAAACAATTGGGCTACTTTCATTTTTCTAATGTTAATCTTTACAAACTTATCCAAATTTAACAAAAAAATCTCCCACAACAAACTTACTGCTTTTTAAGCACGCTTATGTTGTTAAATAGAAATATTTACAACAAATATTAAGTAACTTTAATTTAAAGTAAAAACTTTTATCAATACAATAAATATCATTGATTTTAAGCAACTTACGAATAAATAAAAACATATATCCTATGTAAATGTTTAATTATTAATTAGAAATATTATTTTGAATTTAATATTACTACTAAAAAATTATTTATCATTAAAAACAAAGTGAAAATGAGATTTAAAAATTATTTAAAAACAATTGTTTTAGTTTTATTGCTTATACCTTTATTAACATTTGCAAAAGACAAAACCAAAGGTGCTGAAAAAAAAGATACATTATTAAACAGTAGTTTGGTATCAGGACTTAAATTCAGAAGTATAGGACCGGCTCTTACTTCGGGACGAATAGCCGATTTTGCAGTAAACCCGAACAACCATTCGGAGTTTTATGTAGCTTCGGCAAGTGGCGGTATTTGGAAAACTACCGACAACGGAACCACATTTAAACCCGTATTTGATAACTACGGAGCATACTCTATAGGTTGTTTAGCTATCGATAAAAAAAATCCCAATGTAGTTTGGGCAGGAACAGGTGAAAACAATCACCAACGCGAATTGGGTTATGGTGACGGAGTGTATCTTACTGTTGACGGCGGTAAATCGTGGAAAAACATGGGACTGAAAAATTCCCGACAAATAGGTATGATACTTATTAACCCCCGAAATTCAAATACTGTGTATGTTGCAGCCGAAGGTTCGGTGTGGGCTTCAGGCGGCGACCGCGGACTGTATAAAACTACCGACAAAGGAAAAACGTGGACTAAAATTTTAAATATTAGCGAAAATACAGGTATCAACAACATAGTTTGCGACCCTCGCAATCCTGACATTCTATACGCCACAAGTGAACAACGCCGCCGTAAATTTTACACCAAGATAGGCGGAGGTCCCGAATCGGGAATTCATAAATCGGAAGACGGAGGAAAAACCTGGCGAAAACTAACCAACGGACTACCATCCGAAGATATGGGCGGAATAGGCATTGCAGTTTCTCCGCAAAATCCCGATGTTGTTTATGCAATTATAGAGGCTGCAAACGATGCAGGCGGCTTTTTCCGCTCATCAGACCGCGGCGAATCTTGGACAAAAATGAGTAAACACTCCGAAAGCGGACAGTATTACAATGAAATTTATTGTGACCCTGTTGAGTTCGATAAAGTTTATTCGGTAGAAACAGTTAGTCATTATACAACCGATGGCGGAAAGACTTGGAAAACTCTCGGTTTAAAAGACCGTCATGTTGACGACCATGCACTTTGGATAAATCCAGATGACAATAAAAATATGATTATCGGAAACGATGGAGGTGTATATCTTACTTACAACGGAGGTGCAACTTGGCGTCACGTATCAAACTTACCTGTTACTCAATTTTACAGAGTAGCCGTTGACAACGAAAAACCTTTTTACAATATTTACGGCGGAACACAAGACAATGCCACATTGGGAGGTCCTTCACAAAATACAAGTGAATTCGGCATTACCAATTGCGAATGGTATGTTACTGTTTTCGGCGATGGTTTTTGGTCGAAAGTTGACCCCACAAATCCGGATATTGTTTATTCGGAATGGCAATACGGTAACGTTGTTCGTTACGATAAAAAAAGCGGCGAAAGAATATCAATAAAACCTCAACCGCGTAAAGATGAACTTACATACCGTTGGAATTGGAATGCTCCACTTATAATAAGTTCCTTCTCGCCTACCCGATTATATATGGCAGCCAATAAAGTATTTCGTAGCGATGACAGAGGAAATACTTGGCAAGTAATTTCTGATGATTTAACCGCTCAAATTGACAGAAATTCATTTCCCGTTATGGGGAAATATTGGAGTGCCGATGCTGTTGCAAAAGACGTATCAACATCGCAATACGGAACAATTGTTTCGCTTGTTGAATCTCCCATAAAAGAGGAATTACTGTATGCAGGAACTGATGACGGACTTATTCAGGTAACTGAAGATAACGGAAAAAATTGGACAAAAATAAGTTCTTTCCCCGGTGTGCCTCAACATACTTATGTTACCGATATTTTTGCATCTAATTTTAATGAAAATGTTGTTTTTGCAACATTCAGTAATCTGAAAAACGACGATTTTAAACCTTACGTATTAAAAAGTTCCGACAAGGGTAAAACTTGGCATTCAATAAGTTCTAACTTACCAAAAAACGGAACTGTTCATACCATTGAACAAGATTTTAAAGCTCCGAATTTATTATTTGCAGGAACCGAATTCGGAATATTTTTTACCGTTGACGGAGGAAAAAATTGGATACAACTAAAATCAGGCATTCCTACAATAGCAGTTCGCGATATTGCCATACAAAAAGACGAATGCGACCTTGTATTAGCTACTTTCGGAAGAGGTTTCTATATTTTAGACGACTATTCTCCGTTAAGGAAATTAAGCGAAGATTTTGCCAAACAATCATCATATCTGTTTCCTGTATCTGATGCTCTTTTATTTATGCAAGTTGACAAAATATACGGACAAGGTGCTACTTATTACGGTGGTAAAAATCCAAAATACGGAGCTGTTTTTACTCTTTATTTAAAAGATACTCCAAAAACAAAAAAACAACTTCGCCACAAAAAAGAGAAGAAACTGTTTAAAGAAGGAAAACCTATTCCTCAACCTACATGGAAAGAGCTTGCCGACGAGAAAAAAGAAGTTCCCGCATATCTGCTGTTTACAGTTAAAGATGCCGACGGCGATATTATCAGAACATTTACAAAAAGACCTTCAAAAGGAATTTCCCGTATAAACTGGAATTTGAGATTTAATCAACCTCAAGCAAGAATATCAGAAAAAAAGTTTGACCCTTTTAAAAAGACAAGAGGCGGAATTTTTGTTTTGCCCGGAACATATACTGTTGACGTAGCAATGGTAAAAGACGGTATTGCAACACCATTGGGACAACATCAAAGTTTTAAGGTAAATCCGTTTAATAAAATTACTCTGCCTGCTGCTAACAGGCAAGAGATGGTAGAATTTCAAAAAGAAGTTGCAGAATTTGCAAAAAATATGCTTGGTGCAGCAACTGCTGTTAAAGATTTAAAACAAGAAATACTGGCAGTCAAGCAAACCGCATTAATTTTACCAAACAGTCATAATGAGTTGATGAAAAAAATAATTGCCGTAGAAAAAGAGTTAAATAATATTGAATTTAAGTTTTACGGGTTGCAACCCAAAGCAAGTTTTGAAGAAATTCCACCTGCTGAATTATCATTAATGAATAGATTAAATTATATTATATATACTCAAATGTATAGCACATCAGATATTACAAGCACATCAAAAATGTCGTTTGAAATATTACAAGAAAAATATCCGCCTGTATTAAAACAGATAAAAGATATTGCTGATGTTAAGATGCCGGAAATAAGGAAAATGCTTGATGAATTAGATGCTCCTTATACTCCGGGACGTATTCCGAAAAATAAATAAACCCAAACTATGCAATAGAAAACAAAAATAGTTTTCTATTGTATAGCGATAAAGAACTACATCTATTTTGGACAATAACCAAAATGGTGTATTTCTAAATCGGGGTTAACCCTTACTAAATGCCGTAAGTTCACTATTTCACAACTCCTACTGCATAAGTCGGGATAAATTTGCCGGAAATAATATACAACATCATAAAAAAAGCGAGTCTTACAACTCGCTTTTTTATTATAAAGAATAATTTTCTTAATCTAAATGAGGCTTAACAGTTTCAATTAATTCAGGTAAATCCATTCCTAACTGTTTAAGATGCTCAATAGTAGGCACACCATTTTTATTCCATCCTCTGCGATAATAAACAGCATCAAGAAGTTTTTCATACTGCTCTTCGCGATATTTACGAAGAATAGCCTTTTTCTCATCTGTTGATTTACCTTCGGGATTAACACCTATAATCTCTTTCAATTGCTTATCGTAACGTTCTTGACGTGACTCATACTCTTCGTTAGTAACAGGTCCTGCTGCACGATACGGTTGAGCATCGTATTTTCTGGTTCCGTATCCTCTGCGAAGATTAAAAATACGCTGATAATTGTAAACTCTTTCCGACTGACGAATAAGTTCTTCTTTATCAATATTTTTTCCTGTAACCGAATTATATATTGTCACATAATTATCAACATGTTCGGGAACTTTTGCCGGTTCATCGGTTTCGGCATTATCACCGGGTTCTATATCGTTCCAAGGCAATTTACATAATCCGTTTAATCCGAACCATGTTCTGAACATCGGAAAATAGTGTAATGCTTCAGCTTTATCTTCAAATGAAGGAATCTGATTATTTACCATATCCATAAAAATAAGCCAAGCCTCATCGTGTTGAGGTCCTTTGTTTGTCATGGCAAAACCACCTTGCTGAGCTAATGATTCCTTAGAAACATACTCTGAATACTCAAGATTTTTATTTACCATACCAATATCGTTAAGGAATTGAGCATCACCCCAACCTTTTTCGATAAACATTTCTTTCATTTTTGCAATACCGAGTCCTGCAATTTTTCCGAAACCTTCGCCTCTTGCCAATTGATGCATAACTTCCATAGCTGCCTCTTTGTTGCCAAAGTTAAGTTCCAAACCACCTGTTCTCTCTTTATTCAGAATGCCGTTTTCATAACATTCCATTACAAATGCCATAAGAGTTCCCCAAGTAATGGTACAAATACCATAAGTATCGCAATAAAAATTAGCTTCTATAATATAATCAGCATCAAAAATTCCACAATTGGAACCTAATCCTGCAGCATTTTCATATTCAGGTCCGTCAACAATTACTTTTTGTCCTTTATAAGGACCTGTTTGTATCTCGTAATGGTCAACACCTTTTGCACAACTCATATTACATCCTAACCAACACCCATCAGGCACGCCTTGTGTAAAACGTTTTTTCCACTCAACAGAATCAATATTGCTGATATCTTTGTGTGCTCCGAATTTGTAATTATTTGTAGGCAACAAATCGTAATCGTTCATTATCTCCATAAGGTGAGCTGTTCCTGTTTCAGTCATTTGATTTTGAACAGCATCAAAATCTTTCATCTCTTTATTAAAACGCTTACCTCTTTCCATTATGGCTTTAAGGTCAACTACGTTATTACGGTTTCCACCTATATTTTTTACTCTTGCAACAAGAGCTTTTACTCGTTTATTTCTAAAAACAGAACCTATACCACCACGACCTGCTTGCTTTAAACGAACTTCTTTACGTTTTTTATCGTAAAAACTGAAATTCAACATTCCGATTAATGAATGGTCGGCTGCTTGACCTGAAGAAACAACAGAAACATTAATTTCTTTTCCTTCTTCGGCATACATTTTTGTTAATTTGAGAGCCAACTCATGGCTGTCACTCTCTTCAATATTAAGCTCTTCAATTCTAACTGTTTCAGTTAATTCATCAACAACAATTATTACATCTTTATCAGCTTTTCCTTGAATTTCAATAGCATCAAATCCACAAAATTTTAAAAACGGACCGTAAAAACCTCCCACATTACTATCCATTATAAAATCAGTAGGAGAAACTGATACTACAAGTGATTTTCCTGTACCTGAATATTGTGTAATACCGGCAATTGGTCCGGGTGAAATTACAATCTCATTCTCGGGGTCATCCCACTTTGTTTCAGGTTTTGTAGCTTCCCAAAGAAGTTTTAATCCAAATCCTTTACCACCGATAAATTTATCTTTCATTAATTCGGTAACAGGTTTCTCTTCAATTTTGTTATCATCCAAATTTACATAAAGAGTACGATTATTATACCCTTTATCAATAGGACGCCACTCATACTTATACTCCTTGATGAGTTTGTGTGTTTTCTTAATTTCTTCAAGATTCATTAGAATTCCTCCTTAATATTTAAACTATATTATTTTCAAATTTATTTTTTTAAAATACAAAAGTAATAAATTGTTAGTTTTAATTTATGAATTTTATCAATATGTAAAATATTGCAATTCGGTAATAATCAAATATTTAACCTTAAAATATTATTTATTACGTATAACTTATTTGAATAACTCTGATTTTCAACAGTATATAAAATATATATATTTATAGATAAATAAAATATTTCATCAAAAATATGTTATAAAATAGTAGTTTATTTTTATTTTTTACCGTAAATTATTTTTTTAATATTTGATACATTTGCTAATTCTATATACTGAAAAATGGACTATAATCAAATTAAAGATAAATTGTCAAAATTTAAAATTGGTATTGCCGGAGCAGGCGGATTGGGGTCTAACTGTGCAGTATCACTTGTAAGAGCAGGTATTACAAACATTATTATTGCCGATTTTGACATTGTAACCGAATCAAATCTTAATCGTCAATATTTTTTTCACAACCAAATAGGCATGAAAAAAGTTAAGGCTCTTGCCGATAATCTTTTTAGAATAAATAAAAATATTAACCTGCAACTAATTGATAAAAAATTAGTTGCAAAAGATATTACAACCTATTTTGCCGATTGCGATGTTATTGTCGAAGCTTTTGACGACAAAAAAGAAAAACAAATGCTGATAGAAACCGTTATTGAAAAAATGCCTGCTAAACCGTTAATAATAGGTTCGGGTATGGCAGGTTGGGGAGATAATAATTCACTAAAAACAGAAAAATTTGACAATACATATATATGTGGTGACGGAGTTTCAGAAGTAGATATAAACTTACCTCCTTTGGGTACAAGAGTAGCTATTGTTGCAAATATGCAAGCAAATCAGGTTTTGGAAATCTTACTCGGTAAAATGAATATAAAATGATAAATATCATTTTATATATTAAAAAAAATATTTATTTTAGTAAAAAGATATTAGTTAAGTTCAAATTTTCATTAAATATTTAAATAATTTACAAAAATCATTTAATCTGATTTTTTTAATTGTTAAACACTAAACTTGGTAATCATGGATAAAATACCTGAAAAAGAAAGAAAAGAATGGCAAGATTTGCTAACCGGTCAAATAAATGTAGAACTTGAAAATTTTGTTTTACAAATGCAAATTGACCAAACAAAACGAGCTATTAAAAATGCAAAAATAACCTTAGAAGATGGAATTACAAAAATTCACAGCTTATGTGAAAAATATTCTTTAGCTGTAAAAGCAGATATAAAAAAAATTTTTAACCACATAGAAGTAGAATAATCATGGAAAATAAATTATATAAAGTAGAAGAAGTAGTACAATTTATTAAACAAGGTAGATTTTTATCACTGGCAGGTGATGAAAGAGTATTATCTAAATTACCTAATGGTAATTGGATTGGTGGAACAACTCCTTATTTTATGGGTACCAAAAAAGGAATGTTTACTCAAGAGTTAATTTTTGTTAATAATCTGTCTGATAAACCTGATAATTATTTAATAAAATCATACTCTGCCAATGAAGTTATGAACATTGTTGATGATACTTTTAACAATGGATGTTCTACCATTATTGTTCCTCCATTTACCGATGTTCACAAAGAATATGCTTTACGAATACCGGAACACGAAAACCTATTTGACAACCCTATAACAGGTTGGGTAGCAGGAATAGATATTAATTCTAATGATATTGCTAAAACATATAACGGACTAACAGGCGAAGTTTATACAGATAAAATTGTTGCTTTTCATATCGAATTACCTAAAAATAAAATTGCAAGATTAGAAATAACAAATATTTTTTCTCAATCGGATAACAATATCGAAATTGAATTTCTAGAAGATGGATTCTGTTGTACAGATTGCTGCTTAATAAACGGAAAAAAAACAAATCTTGCTAAATACATTAAAGAAAATAATATTGATATAAAATTACCTATCATATCAGACTATTCAGGAGCTTTAATAAATGTAAGTTTTCAAAGTATAGAAAATGATAAAGTGAAATTTTATGCTCCTATTTTTAAAGGCAGAAAATATAAATTTGCAAACCCTATTACAAACTATGTTGCAAACTTTAATATGCAAGTGAAAAATATCAAAACAAAACCTGAATTTTCATGCAACTGTATTTTAAATTATCTGTACGGAGAATTAGAAGGAAAAAAAATAGATAACGTATCAGGACCTATCACTTTTGGTGAAATAGGTTATTTACTTCTTAATCAAACATTAACATTTTTATTTATAGAAGATAAATAAAAATCATAACTATTATAACTTAGAAGCTGCTTGAAAAATCATCATAAAATCAAAATATTGATTTGATTAATTTGATAACTTTTTTAACAGCTTCTTTTTTTATTATAACCTCAAAAAAAACTACTTTCATTATTGATATTTCTTACCTTTGTTTAATAATAATAGATACTCTATTTAAAAATAAATAATAATACTTTACTGTTAAATTATTATACTAATGGAAATAATATTAAACAACAGACAAGAAAAAATAGAAAAAGATAGCTTAACAATTCAAGAACTTCTTGAATATAAAAATTTCACATTCAGAATGTTGGTTATTAAAGTTAACGGGAAATTAATTAAAAAAGATGCTTATAATACTACCGTAATTAAAGAAGGAGATAATGTAACGGTTATGCATCTTGTGAGTGGAGGATAATTGTGAATAACTTTTATAAAAAAATAATATTGCTTTAAAAAATTAAACCGAAAGTATAGTATTTTAGCAAAAAATTAATAATGCTTAAAATAAGACAGCAATGACGAGTAAACATTTTTGGTCGGTTACTTTTCCTATCTTACGAAATAAGTTTGTTATTACAATACTCATTTTTACTGTTTGGATATTGTTTTTTGATCAGAATAATTTGATAGATAGATTTTCTTCAATGAAGAAACTTAAAAGTCTTGAAAAAGAAAAAATATATTACAAAAATAAAATTGAAGAAGACCAACGCAGAATAAAAGAACTCACATCCGATAAAGATGATCTTGAAAAATTTGCCCGAGAAAAATATCTTATGAAAAGAGACAATGAAGATATTTTTGTGGTAATTAAAAAAGAAAAATAATCAAATTAATTTATTATTTAACATAATTTTACTTATAGATTTGTCCATAATATTGGACAAATCTACAAGTCTTATTTATGATTTGTCTATAATATTGAACAAATAATAAAATATAATATTATATTTGCCTAATATATTGGGCAAATAATATAATTTTATTAACTTTGTGTCCGAATGTTAAAAGTGAACTATGTTAAAACGGAAAATAATATCAAAAGCTAATTATTTATTAGAAAAGTTTCCTGTAATCAGCGTTACCGGTCCCAGACAATCAGGTAAAACAACATTGATAAGGAATTATTTTCCCGATTATACATATTATAATCTTGAAATGCCTGATTTTAGAGAGTGGGCAACCTCCGACCCAAAAGAATTTTTAAACACAATAGGTGAAAAAGTTATTTTAGATGAGATTCAAAGAGTGCCAGATATATTTTCGTATATACAAGTATTTTCCGATGAACGAAATACAACCGGACAATACATTTTAAGCGGCTCTCAAAATTTCTTGTTAATGCAAAACATATCTCAATCGTTGGCAGGGCGTGTGGCTATTTTAAAACTTTTACCATTCAGTTTGGCAGAGATTAAAGAGTTAACAATAAAATTTGGAATAGAAAAACTAATATTCAACGGTTTATACCCGAGGATATACGATAAAAATATTGCTCCGCAAGACTATTATCCAAACTATTTGCAAACTTACATTGAACGGGATGTTCAACTTTTACGAAATATTGTTAACCAAAACAGTTTTATACAATTTGTAAGGTTGTGTGCAGGACGTGCAGGGCAAATAATAAACCATGCGTCGTTGGCTAATGATGCGGGCATATCTGTATCTACCGTAAAAGAGTGGTTGTCGATTCTTGAAGCAAGTTATATTATATATTTTTTGTATCCACATCATAAAAACTACAATAAAAGACTTATAAAAATGCCTAAAATGTATTTTTATGACACGGGGTTGTTATGCTATTTACTGAAAATAAAAACATCCGACGATTTACAATATCATTTTGCAAAAGGTGCAATATATGAGAATTTTGTTATCAACGATATTTTAAAACAAATATACAACAGGGGCAAAGTTCCTGCTGCTTATTTTTGGCGTGACAAAAACGGTCACGAAATAGATTTAATTTTAGAACTAAATAATAAAATTTATCCTATTGAAATAAAAGCAGCTAAAACAATGAGCACCGATTATTTTAAAAACTTGACATATTACAATAAAATATCAGGGAATCCTGCCGAATACAGTTATGTATTTTATGCGGGAGATAATAAATTTAAAATGGCAGAAGGAAATTTAATAGGGTTAGATTATTTGTATGATTTTATTGAACAGATTAATAAATAAAGTTCAATTTCGGCACTGTGTTGCTAAAAATACAATTCCTTAAATATTACGCAGTAAAGCCAATAATTTTTCGGGAAATTTTGACTGATTCTTTTTGCCGATAGCAGTAAAATAACTATTAACTGCATCTACAACAGAAACCCGCTGTATTTTTGTATGGACAAAGTTCAAATATTTAATTACCTTAAAAGCATCGAACCAATAATAAAAACGTTGCTTAAATTTGGCAGGTGAAGCAGTGTTTTTATTTATTTCAGTTATTTTTCTTAAAAATTCTTCATCTGAAATAAATTCTTTCAGCGAAATATCTAAACTTTCGTAAAAAGCATAGATTGTATCATTATTCGCATTATAAAGACTTTCAATAGTATTGAAAAAGTTTTTCAGATATATAAAATATTCAAATCGATAGGTAAAAAAATCACCTTGCTCAATAATTTCTTTAACAGCGGGACCTGTGCCGAAAGGCACTCTGTCGGATATTCGTGCCGAAGGATACACTGTTACCGAATTAAGTTCAACGGTGTTTCCCAAAGGAAAAACTTTATGTAAAAAATAAAAATCTTCGCCGCCCTGTCGCTTGTTCATTCCGCCCTGTTTTGCATACACCGATGCTTTTACTGCAAAGCACGAGCCTATTGTGTGATAAGCATACGGAAATCCTGTGTATTTCATAGCCTGCTTAAAATAATAAAGATACAATTCATAAAAAATAACAGCCCTTTTCTCTTGTTGTGGTGTATTTTCTGTAATTAAATGCTCAAAATTCAGAATTGCACAATTTAGTTTAAAGTTATTTAAGAAAGTTCTTTCAATTTCTGTTAAATAATTCTCCGAAACAATTGTATCGGCATCAAGAGAAATAATAATTCCATTATCATTATTAATATAAGCAAAACGCCTTATTGCTTCGTCCATAGCTGTTTTACGTGCCAGCCCTGCTCCGGCATGTTTTTGCGGCATATCTTCAATTAATATCGGGCAAAACTGCAATTTACCTGTATCAGAATTGGAATAATCGGTTGTAATTTTATTAAAAACTTCTCTGTTTATCTCTTTAATATGTAAAGGTGTATTAGCTGTGTGATTAATTAAGATTATAACTTCAACATTATTTTCAGGTTTTTTACATTTTTTCAGAGAATTCAGTGTTGCAAAAATATCGGGTTCATTGAAAGCAGGTATTATAACAATCATTTGCAAATTAGGTGAAGGTTTTTGCAATATCAAAGGATGTGATACTTTACATTTTTCAATATATCTGTTTAAAATACTGCTCATTCGTTAATAATGAAGTTTATAATTTTACTAAATTTCATTTTTAAAGAGTTAAATCCAAACTATACAATAGAAAACAAAAATAGTTTTCTTTGTATAGCGATAAAGAACTACATCTATTTTGGACAATAACCAAAATGGTGTATTTCTAAATCGGGGTTAACCCTTACTAAATGCCGTAAGTTCGCTATTTCACAACTCCTACTGCATAAGTCGGGTTAAAAATATTAAGGTAACAACACACCTTAACTTACGAATTTATCAATAAAAAAACTGCTTATGAAACAATCAAAGCAGTTTTTATTAAATACGAAAAATGAAAAAAAAGTTTATTCTTTACTGTATCGTGAGTTTAACCCGCTAATTATCTCTTTTGTAATATTAAGAGATTCAGAACCATAAAGCATACTTCCGCCCAATGAATGTCCCAAAATAACCTGAAATTTTTCGGGTGTGTTATACTCTTTAATATAATTTGAGATACTGTCAAAAAGTTGTGCATTCATTTTTTGCTGTTCGGCTGCAAGCTGATTTGTATAATCGTATTCAAGTTTTTGCAACTCTTGCTGACGCATTAACAGTTGTTGCTGTGCTTCTTCGGCTCTTTGCTGTGTTAAAAATATTCCACGTTGAACTTTATCTTGAAAAATCTGTGCATCTTTCTGAAAATCAGCCGCATCTTTTTCCAATTTTGATTTCATTCTTGCCTGTTTTTTTGTAATGGCATCATTCAAGTCAACGGCAAAATTATATTGTAACAATACCGAGTCGATATTTACGTAAGCAATATTTAAAGATACTTGTTCAGTAGAATCGGCTACTGCAACTTTATTCGATTCCTTTTCACCTATTGGTGATGTGAAATGTAAAATATACAATACCACTAACCCTATAAATAATACTACATTTAATATTAAAGATGTGTTTTTCATTTAACTAATTTTTAATTTAATTTTTTTATAACGGTTACCAAAAATATAATAAAACGGTAAATACACAAAATATTTATTCTTTATCTGCATTATTTGTCTTAAAAATAAAAATTAACAATGCACTTATTGCAAATACTGCACCTATAATGTATCCCCATTGATGATTTATAGCCAAACCTCCGTTTTTGTTTGGTGCAACCAGTAAATATGTTACGGTAACAGCAGTCATAAATGTAGCAGGCAATGAAAGCAACCAATGAAATTTAGCTTGTTTTTTAAGATACATGGCGGCAGTCCAAAGCATTATTACCGATAAAAGTTGATTAAATAATCCTAGAAATTTCCAAATTGTAGAAAAGTCTATTTGTGTCAACACATATCCCACAACAAAAAGCGGAATACTTACCCAAAGCCGTTTTGATATTGTTGCTTGTTTTACTTTAAGTGCATCGGCAATTATCAGGCGAGCACTTCTGAAAGCGGTATCACCTGTGGTAATGGGTGCTGCTATTACTCCGATAATTGTGATAAAAGTTCCTACCACTCCAAACCAAGTTTGGCTTATCTCTTTAACTATCCAAGCGGGATTTTTGCCTGACATTACTATTTCGTTAAGTCCCTGAGTATCTTTAAAGAAATTCATGGCGGCAGTTGCCCAAATAATAGCAACAATACCTTCGGTTACCATTGCTCCGTAAAAAACATAACGCCCTTGACTCTCTTTTGTCATACACCTTGCCATCATTGGCGATTGTGTAGAATGAAACCCCGAAATTGCACCGCACGATATTACTATAAAAATCATGGGATAGAGCAAATTTTGCTTTGGATTACTATGTAAATTCCGTAAATCGGCAAACGACAGTTCATTTAAATGAAATGTTCCGGTAAAACCGTTTATAAGCATATAACCACCAATAAACAAAGCCATAAGAATAAGTGCAACACCAAAAAAAGGATATATTTTCCCGATAATTTTATTGATAGGCAATAACGTGGCAATAAGGTAATAGGCAAAAATTATATAGAGCCAAACTTTAAAATCAATTCCCGTATAAGAGTTCAGCAAATCGGCAGGCCCGTTTACAAATGCCACACCAACCATTATCAACAGCAGCAGAGTAAAAATACGCAATGTTTGCCTGAAACCGTTTCCGAGATATTTCCCCACAAGTTCGGGTAAACTTGCTCCGTTATTTCGCACTGACAACATTCCCGAAAAATAGTCGTGAACCGCACCCATAAAAATATTACCCACAACAATCCACACATAAGCCATTGTCCCGTACATTGCTCCGAGTATTGCTCCGAAAATAGGACCGAGTCCCGCAATATTTAAAAACTGAATTGTGTACATTCTCCACGGTTTCATGGGAATATAATCAACTCCGTCAGCCATACGTATTGCCGGAGTTTCTATCTTATTATCGGCACCAAAAAATCGTTCGATAAATTTTCCGTAAAAAATAAACCCGATAATTAATGCTGCTATTGATAAAATAAAAGTAATCATAACTTATATAAAGTTACATTAAACATTGAATCTAAAATGCATAATATCACCGTCTTGCACTACATATTCTTTACCTTCGATTGCTATTTTTCCTGCATCGCGACAAGCCGATTCAGAACCCAAAGTAATGTAATCGTCGTATTTTATAACTTCGGCACGAATAAATCCTTTTTCAAAATCGGTATGAATAATGCCTGCACATTGCGGAGCTTTCATTCCTCTGCGAAATGTCCAAGCACGTGTTTCGTCGGCTCCTGTGGTAAAATAAGTTTGCAAGTCTAATAATTTATATGCAGCTTTAATCAACTTTGCCACACCTGCCTCTTCGAGTCCCAAATCTTCGAGAAACATTTTCCGTTCTTCGTAAGTTTCAAGTTCGGCAATATCCGATTCTATTGCTGCACCTATTATTAATATCTCCGCATTTTCATTTTTTACGGCATCGGCAACAGCCCGAGTATATTTATTGCCTGTTTTTACAGAACTTTCATCAACATTGCAAACATATAAAACAGGTTTGTCGGTAAGTAAGTATAAATCAAACAAAAATTCTTTTTTTTGTAACGGTTCTATATCCACGGTTCTGGCTGATTTTCCCTGCAAAAGGGCTTCTTTATATTTTAATAACAATTCAAGAATTTTTGCAGCTTTTTTATCTCCGCCTGTTTTTGCAATTTTTTCAACCTTTACAATTCGCGACTCAATTGTCTCTAAATCTTTAAGTTGCAACTCTATATCAATAATTTCTTTATCACGCACCGGGTCAATAGTTCCGTCAACGTGGGTGATGTTATCGTCATCGAAACAACGTAATACGTGAATAACTGCATTAGTTTCGCGTATATTACCCAAAAATTTATTACCTAACCCTTCTCCTTTGCTGGCTCCTTTTACCAATCCGGCTATATCAACAATTTCTATTGTAGTAGGAATAACTTTGGCAGGATTGTCTATTTCCGCAAGTTTATTTAATCGTTCATCGGGAACGGTTATAACGCCCACATTCGGTTCGATGGTGCAAAACGGAAAATTTGCCGATTGTGCTTTTGCATTCGACAAACAATTAAACAAAGTTGATTTTCCCACATTGGGCAGTCCCACTATTCCACACTGTAACGCCATAGTATATAAATATTTTTAAATTAAAATAATCTTTATTTTATAAAGTTGCAAAATTAATTAATTTATTGATTTTTTTAGTTATATGTTATAACATAAAAAAAGCAATGCCGGTGCATTGCTTTTTTATTAATATTTTAATCAATTTATCTGTTTAACAAATGTTTAAAATTTCTCATATTGCTGGCAAACACTCTGCGAACAACAGGGTCTTGTGCCCAAGCGGGATATTTTGGCGGCTTGGTTGACAATGTTGTAAACGAAACTTTTACTGTATTTTTATCTGTCGGTATAATAACCCATTCGGCTGTAAAAGTATCAAGTCTGTCCATATCTTTTTGTGGCGGCAACAGTGAACTTGCTTGTTCTATTTTTACTTTTATTACATTATCATTTAATCTGATTACTTTATATTTAGTTACCATATCTTGCTTTGAAAACGGCCATGGTGTATCAATAATTGTATAAACAACCCATTCGTTTGAATTTATTGTTTTTAACCTTTTAACACTTTCAGCATTTTTCATCCACAAAGGTGTCTTTTCAGCACTTGATATAAGATTTAAAACATCATTTGCAGAACAGCGTAAGGTCATTCTGCCTGTTCGTTGTTTAACTTTAAGATTCTTTTCGTTTATTATCCAACGTTCTAAAACATTAACACCGTCTTCTTGACTAACCACCTGCCATTTAGTTGCAGTTTCTTTTTCTGTTGCTTCTGTATTTTCTAATAAAATACTGTTAATAAAAAAAGAAATAAAAAGAAATAAGAAAAAATTTTTACCCATTAAATCTATTTTTTGAAAAAACAAAAATATATTTTATTCTTATTTTACCAAAATATTATATTGCTTTTAATAAAATTGCACTATTAAAGTTTTGCTAAAAGAGTTACATAACTTGTTAAATATCAAACAAAAAAACTTTCAGCAAAACCTATTTAAATAAAATAACAAAAATCAATTAGTTTCAGCTTCTTCAAATATTGATTGAGATGCTGTTCCTTCTTCTAACTCTTTTTTGTTAAATACCGCTGTTTTTGCAATCATATCATGCAAAGCAAGTTTTTTCTCACCCAAAACTAAAAAACATCCTATAAAAACTACAAAACCTACAACAGACCCTAATGTATCAAACAAATGAATTGATAAAATCAATGCTATAATACTTAAAATACTACTACTGTTTTTTAAAGCAAATCGAGTCATTAATTTTGCTGTTTCGGCAGGTGTTCCGTCTTGATTGCCTACTTTTAATCCTACTATTAATTTACCTAAAGTATAACCTGTAAATCCTTCAAGCAGATTATAGAAAAAACTTGTAAAAATAATTGCTGCTCCAAAAACAAAAAAAACATCGGCAAAATCACCGTAAATATTTTGAAGTTGTTCAAATTGTTCATCAGAAATTGCCGAATAATCAACAAAGTTTTCAAATAAACCTCCGGCAAAAATAGCCAATACAAAGCCCGCCCCTATAATAATGAGAAAATCAAGCAGGTATGCTCCAAATCGTGGTCCAAATCCAATTCTGTGTTCCATTTTTTTTAATTTTAATTGGTTAATGATTTATTTTAAATTTAAAAGTTTTTCAAATATTTTAGGAATTTCAGTATTATCAACACCGCCTTTAAATAAATCTTGCCCTTGTCCTATTGCATATACAGGCACCGGCATTCCCGAATGGTCATGACTTGTCCAAGATATTCCGGCTTTTGCGTTAAGCAAATAAATCGCTCTGTCAACTATTGTTGTTTCTTTTGATGCTTGTAAATAATCCTTATCGGGATTTTCTTCTTCGTGTTTTTTAAATTCATTAATATAAGCCTCATTCATATATTGCAATTCATCCTCATCAAGAGCCAATCCTTTTTCGGCATCTCCAAGACCAAAATATTTTTGCACAAGTTGCATTACTTGTTCAAATGTTGCATTCGGGTTATCCTGTTTATAATTAACCATCAGTCGCCCGAATTCTTGCGATGATATATTTTGATATTGTAATAATCCTAATTGTAAATTATACCTGTATTTTTTATTACTCATGGTAAGTCCGCCTGTTTCATGGTCGGCAGTAACTACAATTAGTGTTTCATCAGGATGTTGTTTGTAAAACTTTATAACTTCAGTCACTGCATCATCAAAAGCCAATACTTCGTGAATAGTTGTTGCTGCATCATTTCCATGACATGACCAATCAATCTTTCCACCCTCAACCATCATAAAAAAACCTTTTGGATTATCCAAAATTTCAATTCCTTTTTTAGTCATTTCAGCCAGTGATAAAGCACTGTCTTTTTTATCAATATCCCAATAAAACTCTCCTGTGGGATAAGTTTGCGGGTTTTCAATAAATATTTTAGTATCTCCGTTTTTAACAGCTTCAAATTCCTCATTGCTTTTAATAAATTTATATCCTTTTGTTTTAAGATTTTCATAAGCATCAGGTTTATCTCCACTTCTTCCTTTGGGAAGATGAAAACCTCCACCCGCAAAATACTCAAAACCCGATTCAGGCATCTCCAAACTTATTTCGTAATACATATTTCGCTTATCTTGATGTGTATAAAATGCCGCAGGTGTTGCATGGTCAATTCCTACACTGGTAAGTATTCCCACTTTATAGCCTGCTGCATGAGCCTTTTCGGCTATGGTTGTAAATTTCTCTGTTAAAGTAGTATCTTTATTTAAAACACCGTTTTTTGTTTTATTACCTGAAGCTAAGGCTGTTCCTGCAGCAGCCGAATCAGTTGTGAGATTATCAGCTGAATATGTGGTTGACCACGACTGAACAGGAAAATCTGTAAAACTTAAATTATCGGGACCATATTGCATCTTCAATGCCGCTTGATAAAGTTGTGTTGCATAAACTTGATTTTTTCCCATTCCGTCACCTATAAGCAAAAATACATATTTCGCTTTTTTTTCGGTTTGTTTTACTTGACAACCTGAAACTATTAATAAAATAATTGCAGGTAAAATAAATAATAACTTTCTCATTGTTAGTTTTTTTATATTAAATTTTAGGGTTACCCATTTAAGTCGCATGTAATTTAATCGAAGCATATGCAACCGGTTCATGCTCTACGCATCTCATAATTATTTTATCTAAAATTGATTGGCGATGATTCCTTCTGTTAAATCTAAAGAAATATTCATCAATATAATTTTGAAGATATTCTTTATTACAGTATGAATGCACACCTCTTAGCCAATTTTTAAAATTTCTAATCTGAATATGGAGCATTTTAAAGTTCTTGCCATGATCAGATAAAGTTTGTTCTAAATTTGGGTATTCTTCTTTAAGAGGTTTATACCCTGACCATCCATCAGCCATCACTATTGCATCTTTCTTTATGTGATGATCAAAGATAGGTTGTAGTGATTTTGAACTATAATCTTGGATTACTTTTGCATATCCTCTTCCTGATTTACCATTTCTATGTTCAAATGCAATAATAACTCTTACCTTTTTATCACTTTTACTTCTGCCTTGTTCTCCTGCTTGTGGCGTCCCTATTTCAAACTCATCAACATGAACTTCATCCTCTAATGGGTATTGTTCACTGCTTTTCATAGCTAATTGTACTTTCTGTCTAAATAACCAAGCTGTCTTTTGGTTAACACCAAAGTGTTCAGCCAACCAAATACTATTTGCCCCCTTTTTACTTGTAACAATCTCGTACATCATCTCAAAAGCTTTATCTATTCCAAACTTTAATTTGTGAAATAGCGTTCCGGTTGTAGCAGATTCATCATATCCACATTTGCTACACCTACGACTTGCAGGTTGTTTTCCTTTTATAAACACTTGAGAACCACATCTTTTACAACTATAGCCTTCGCTCCACTTAAGTTCTGCTAAAAAATTATAGCAATCATCTTTTGTTGCAAACCTATCCTTAAAGGTCTGTCTATCAATATCTTTTAGTATCCTCATCTTTCTAGAATTTGAATACAATTTACAAAATAATATATTCATATACAACTATTTGAGAACTAAATGGGTAACCCTATTAAATTTTTACTAAACTGCCAGATGCCAAGATGCCAGACTAATAGATGTTAGATACTAAGATTCTACTGTTATTTAGTTTCTAACTTCTAGTTTCTACCATACCCTGTAAACCCTCTTAATGAAGCACGAACTTCAATTTAACATTACATTATCGCATTATATCACTAAATCATTGTATCATTAAATCATTATATCATTGTATCATTGAACCATTATATAATCAGTATCCATATAACTTTCCCGTAAAACTCTCTATTTTAACTTTAAATACAGTTACCTCTTTAATTGACGGTGTCGAATATTTAAAATCTCTGTTTTTTACATAATTTTGCATAAAGATATTAAAAGCCTCAATTTTTTCATCATCATTTTCAATAAATTCCACTTTACCGTTTACCAACACACTTTTATATTGCATTCCGTAACTGCAGGCTACATCTTCGTTTATACTAAACAAGTTATGTGCGGTTGTAAAATTTATACTCACATAAGGATTATTTTTAAGAATATTTATTTTTTTACCTTCGGGAGCACTATGCAAGTAAATAACACCGGTTTTATACCCGAAATTAAAAGGCAAAACATAAGGTTTATTATCGAAATCAACCATTGCCACATGACATACATTACTCTCTGTTATTATCGGTTCTATCTGTTCCAATTTATTTAGAAAAGTTATTTTTCGTCTGTTTGTAACCATTTTCTACAAAAATTTATATTATTGATTTTAAGATATTTAATTAAAAACATCTTTTTTTCTTTATAAAATTACACTTTAATAGAACAAAATCAACATTCTGTTGTTTATTTGCAAGAGAATTTTTTAAAATAAATAAAATAACAATTAAAAAATAAGAATTATGTCAATATTAGTTGGAAAAAAAGCACCAAAATTTAGTGCAACAGCAGTGGTAAACGGTGGAGAGATTGTAAACGATTTTTCGTTAGAGCAATATTTGGGTAAAAAAGATGTTATATTTTTCTTTTATCCTGCCGATTTTACTTTTGTATGCCCTACTGAATTAATAGCATTTCAAGAGAAAATAGCTGAATTTGAAAAAAGAGATGTAGCAGTTGTAGCTTGCTCAACTGATCAGGAGTTTTCACATTGGAAATGGTTACAGACTCCAAAAAATGATGGTGGTATTCAAGGAGTAAAATATCCATTAGTGGCAGACCCTTCAAATACTATTGCAGAGAATTTTGGTGTTTTAGCCGGAAACTATGAATATAACGACGAAGGTGAAGTTGTTTTTGCCGGTGCTGCTCAGGCATTCCGCGGATTATTTTTAATTGATAAAGAAGGTGTAGTTCAACATCAAGTAGTAAACAATATGCCTTTGGGTAGAAGTGTTGATGAAACATTAAGAATGGTTGATGCATTACAATTCTTCCGTGAAAACGGAGAAGTTTGTCCTGCCGACTGGCACAAAGGTGAAGAGGCAATGCCGGCTACACAAGAAGGTGTTGCAAAATATCTTGCAAAAAAATAGTTTGTTTTTAAATATTTTATTTACTAAAAAGAGATTATCTAAAATAATCTCTTTTTTTATGCTGTAAAAAATACAATAACAATAAAGTTAAAATCGGTTGCTTGAAAAAATTCTGCTAACTTTATAAAGTTACATACAGCAACAAAAACCTAAAACAAAATTGTAAACTATGAATAACGAAATTGTAATTGTAATAAATCCGGGGTCAACATCTACAAAAATTGCATTATACAACCGCAAAGGTGAAATTTTATCGGAATCAATACAGCACGAACAATCTGACCTTGACAAATTTAACAAGGTAAGCGAACAACTTGATTACAGATACAAACTCGTATTGAATTTTGTTACCACAGCATTAAAAAACAAAGATTATAAAGTAGTTGGTATTGTAGGACGCGGTGGTATTGTAAAACCTCTTGATGGCGGAACTTACAAAATAAATAAAAACTTTTTAGATGATGCCCTTTCGGGAAAATACGGTGAACACGCATCAAATATGGGCACTTTGCTTGCCGATAAATTAAAAAATGTTTTCGGATTAAAAAATTGTTATACCGTTGACCCTGTTTCAGCATCGGCTATTTCACCTATTGCCGAAATATCCGGTGTGCCCGGAATAATTCGCGACGGAAGAGGACATCCGCTTAATATGAAAATGACAGGTAGGAAAATAGCAAAAATTCAAAATATTCCTTACGAAAAAACAAACTATGTAATTGCTCATTTAGGCGGTGGTATCTCTATTGCTCTTATTCAAGGCGGTAAATTTATCGACATAAATGATGGACTTTTAGGAATGGGACCTTTTTCCCCAAATCGTGCAGGAGCTTTACCTATTCGCGGTGTTATCGACTTATGTTATAAAATGAAAAGACATGAAGTTGAAAAATTATTGTCGAAAGACAGTGGTTTTAAGGCATATTTAGGCACTGAAGACATTCGCGATGTTATGAAAATGATTGAAAACGGAGATAAAAATGCTAAACTTATTTATGATGCTTTTGTGTTTCAAGTTGCTAAAAATATAGGGGCTTGTTATGCCATATCAAAAGGTAAAGCACAAGCAATTATTATTACCGGAGGTATTGCTTATAATGAAATATTTACCAATGATTTAAAAGATTATGTAGGCTCACTTACTGAATATTTTGTTTATCCCGGTGAAAACGAAATGGAAGCTCTTGCCGAAGGAATTTTCAGAGTTATTGACGGCGAAGAAAAAGCTAAAGATTACTAAGTATATTATTATTACACTAAGTTTTGTAAATCTGTATAATCAATATACAGATACCATTGTAACTCTGCGACTTTGCGTGATATAAATCTATTGACAACATTTGTATAAATTGCTCATTTTATAAATATATTAAAAAACTTTAACTTTAAGACAAATAAAAATATCAACTTTATGCAAATAAAACTCAGCAATACAAAAAACTCTTCGATAATAGCAATGGGTGCTCGTTTACAAAAAGCATCACAACAAACAGGACAAGAATATATTATGCTTAATAGAGGCATTAATTCCGTTGTAAATATTAATTTGAATAAAATTATAAACCAAATAGATTTTAATTCAAAAGATATTCAGGTTTATCCCGGAAGTAAAGGAAAAATTGAACTCAGACAAGCAATAAATGCTGAATATTTTAATAATAAAACCGACATTAACAATATTATTGTAACAGGCGGCGGCATTTCAGGACTTGATATTTGTTTGCAAAATATTGTTGCCGATGAAATATTATTACCACCGTTTTTTTGGGGAACTTACACACAACTGTGCAATTTGCGGCAAATTCCGTATTCTTGCTACACCGATTATAACAGTTTAAAACAAAATGTCACCCAATATAAAAACAAGGCGGTAATAATTTGCGATCCGGGAAATCCTCTCGGCGAAAAATATCCCGACAATTTACTGCTTAAAGTAATTGAAACCCTAAACAATGCCAATGTAACAGTATTGTTCGACAGCCCTTACCGAAGACTCTTTTTTGATAAATCGGATGATTTTTATCAAAAAATTATGCATTTTAAAAATGTGATTATAGTTGAAAGTTTTAGTAAATCGCTGGGGCTTAGCGGACAAAGAATAGGTTTTTTGCATAATACAGATAAAGCATTTATAAACGAAGCTACATTACGAATTTTATACGCTACAAACGGTATCAATACTTTTGCTCAGGTTTTAGTAACAAAATTGTTGGCAACAGAGCAAGGTAAGCAGATTGTAACCGATTTTAAAGAAAAAACCGTTGCCGATATTGCAGCAAACATCAATTTTTTAACCGAAAATAATCTTCTTGCACAAAATTTTTACACCGAAACCAAGCCTTTGGGGATTTTTACCGTAGTAAATAAATCGCCCGATGAACTGTTTGCTCATCGCATTGGCAGCGTAGGTCTTGACTATTTTGTAAAAGATGTTTTTGAAGATATTGATAAATATTCAAGAATATTAGTATCGTATCCTCACAAAAAGTTTGTATCTTTCTTCAAAACATTATTATAAAAAATGTGTGGTATTACGGGTGTTTATGCTTTTTCCGACAAGGGAAGAGATAATTTCAGAAATATTAAGAAATCGGTAACGTCATTAAATATGCGGGGTCCCGATACTTCGGGTTTTGTTGAAAAAGGCAAAGCATGTTTGGGACATTCCCGTTTATCTATTATCGATTTATCGGATGCTGCATCACAACCATTTAGTGATGTTACCGGACGATATACAATAGTCTTTAACGGCGAAATTTATAACTACAAAGAGCATCGCGAATATCTTGTAAAAAAAGGACTACCGCTAAAAACCCAATCCGACACAGAAGTTTTGTTGTATTTATATATAATTGAAGGCGTTAACTGCCTGAAAAAGTTAAACGGATTTTTTTCGTTTGCTGTTTACGACAGTCGCGAAGATACCTTGTTTATTGCTCGCGACAGAATAGGGATAAAGCCGCTTTTATATTATTACGATAAAAACAAATTACTTTTTGCATCTGAAATGAAAGCCTTAATTGAATTAGGCATTCCGAAAAATATAGATAAAACATCGCTGAGTCAATATTTTCAATTTAATTATATTCCTTCAACTTTTACCATTTTTGAAAATGTAAAAAAATTGGAACCTGGTCATTATATTTACATAAGTAATAATATAACCAAAAAACAACAATACTATAAAATTAACTATAACCGTAATCGTAATACCGACTTATCTTACGACCAAGCCAAAACCAAACTTAAAGAACTAATAAGCGAATCAATTAAGTTACGAATGATTTCGGATGTTCCGCTTGGTTCATTTTTAAGCGGCGGTGTCGATTCATCAATAATTGTTGCCGAAGCATCAAAGCTAACGGATAATCTCAATACATTTTCTATTGGGTATAAAGATGAACCGTTTTTCGATGAAACACATTATGCCGAACTTGTAGCAGAAAAATTTAAGACAAATCACCATGTTTTTAAACTCACAAACGACGAATTATACGACAATTTGCATAAAGTGCTTGATTATATTGACGAACCGTTTGCCGATTCATCGGCTTTGGCTGTGCATATTTTAAGCATGCACACACGTAAGCATGTTACCGTTTCGCTTTCAGGCGATGGTGCCGACGAACTTTTTTCGGGATACAACAAGCATAAAGCACATTTTGAAGCAATGCAAGGCGGGTTAAAATCGTCGCTGATAAAAGCAGGATATCCGCTGTGGAATGCTTTACCCAAATCACGAAACAGTAAGAGCACCAATACCATACGTCAATTGCAAAAATTTGCCGAAGGGTTACGACTTGATGCCAAAGAAAGATATTGGCGATGGGCTTCGGTTTATTCCGAAAAATCAGCCAACAACCTGTTTCAAATTCAAGTATCGCTAAATGATTTGTGTAAACGAAAAAACAATATTCTCAAACACATTCTTCCTCGCGAAACCGTTACCGATATTTTATATACCGATATGCAACTTGTGTTGGTAAGCGATATGTTGCATAAGGTTGACTCAATGAGTATGGCAAACAGCCTTGAAATTCGCACACCTTTTCTCGATCACAATATTGTTGATTTTGTGTTTTCGCTACCCGACAGTTACAAAATAAACTCAACAATGCGAAAACGTATTTTACAAGATGCTTACCGCGATGAACTTCCTTCCGATATTTACAAACGTCCCAAACACGGTTTTGAAGTGCCACTGCTAAGTTGGTTCAGAAATGAACTGAAAGATGAACTGTTTAACAATTATCTTAACGATGATTTTATTGTCAAACAAAATATTTTTAACCTTACGGAGATAAAAAAATTAAAAGAGCAACTATTTTCAAATAATCTGGGCGACATACAATATCACCTGTGGGCATTACTTGTTTTTCAACATTGGTGGAAAAAATATATGGATTAATCAATTGAGCGGCATTAATAATACAATTTATCTAACATAAAGTGCTTAATTTGTGTATATTTAATTAAAAAGATACCCTATATCTGTAAAAACAGCTTTACTTTGCAGGTTTCAAAAAATATCTTTTTATTTTGTAATCAAATTAATCAGAATAAAAAAGTGCCGAAAATATTAAGAATAATAAACAGGTTTAATTTAGGAGGACCGACTTATAATGCGGCTTATCTGACAAAATATATTTCAAGCGATTTTGAAACAATATTGGTGGGAGGAGTAAAAGAAGAAGCAGAAGGCAGTTCGGAATACATAGTTCGCAATATGGGCATTGAACCTGTTGTTATTCCCGAAATGCAACGCTCTCTTAACCCTTCATACGATTTAAAGGCTTATCGCAAAATAAGTAAAATAATAAAAAAATTTAAACCCGATATTGTTCATACTCATGCATCAAAAGCAGGAACAGTAGGCAGACTTGCCGCCATCAGAAACAAAGTGCCTATAATTGTTCATACATTTCACGGGCATGTTTTCCACTCCTATTTCGGTTCATCGAAAACCAATTTTTTTATAAATATTGAACAGGGACTTGCAAATCAATGTTCAAAAATTATTGCCATAAGCGACAAACAAAAAGAAGAACTATCGGAAATATACAAAATTGCACCGCCCGAAAAATTTGAAGTTATTCCACTAGGTTTCGATTTACAACGATTTAGAGAAGATATTTCGGAACGAAGAAAAAAATTCAGAGACAAATATTTTATTGACGATGACGAAATTGCCATCGGTTTAATCGGGAGACTTGCCCCTGTAAAAAACCACGAACTGTTTCTTAGAGCAATAAAAATTGCATCTCAAAAAACAGATAAAAAAATCCGTGCTTTTGTAATTGGCGACGGAGAATTAATGAACAACCTTACCGGTTTATGCAAAAAAATAAATCTCGACTACACAAAAGCATTTAACGGAAGTGCACAAAAAGCAACGGTAACTTTTACATCGTGGATAAAAGCAATAGAAACAGCCTATCCGGGACTTGATATTATTGCAATGACATCGCTTAATGAAGGCACACCCGTCAGTTTAATTGAAGCACAAGCCGCAAACAAGGCAATTATAACAACAAATGTGGGAGGCATTGAAAATATTGTTATCGGCGGAAAAACTGCCACATTAACAAAAAATAACGATTTAGATGATTTTTCAGCGAAACTTATTGAGCTTATAAATAACGACAATTTGAGAAAACATTACGAACAAAACGGTTGGGAGTATGTAAAAAATAAATTTCACTATACGCGGCTGGTTTCCGATACCGAAGAATTATATTACAATTTATTAAAAAAGATTGAGAAAAAGCCGCAACTGTTTTTAAGTTTCTTGCATGCTAAAAAATAAAAGTTAATAAATTAAAATTTCTCACTATTCGACTATAAATGTATATTTGCAAAAGTTTACAATAAAAATCTGATGACAATAAAAAATATATTTAAAATATTAATGGGAATAATTCTTATCGGTTCGATATTTTCCGGTTGTAAAGTATTAAATCCCAGTGTAATGTTTGAAACCGAATCTGATTATCAATATGCGGGATTCGAAAAAGAACCTGATGAATATATAATAAAACCGTTTGATAAACTTGATGTGAGAATATATACAAACAACGGTTATCAGCTTATTGATATGGAAGGCTCTGCTGCTGTTGCACAAAATCAACGCAATGTAAGTCCGTATTTAGTTGAACACGACGGCTTTGTAAAAGTTCCCACATTAGGAAGAATAAAAGTATCGGGATTAAGCATTAAACAACTTGAAAATACTTTGGAACAAAAATACAGCGAATATTATCAAAAACCTTTTGTATTGGTAAAAGTAACAAATCGAAGAGTTATTGTTTTTACATCAGGAAGCACCAAAGGAGCTGTTTTGGAAATAGAAAACGAAAAATTTACACTTATCGAAGCATTGGCAAAAGCAGGCGGAATTGATGATTTCAGTAAATCGTATAAAATAAAATTACTGCGTGGCGATTTGGAAAATCCGCAAGTATATCTTTATAATATACGAACCATTGAAGATATGAAAAAGGCAAATATGGTGCTTCAAGCAAACGATATTATTTATGTAGAAAAACGACCGCGTTATACATCAAGAGTTCTTGGCGAAATTATGCCTTATGTCACTCTGTTTAACACGTTCGTATTGCTCTTTATAACTATTAAGGCTCTGTAAAATTATTATGAATAAAACAAAAATACCCGTATTAAACGATAAATTCGACCCTGTAATTTTTCTACAAATATTAAGGAAAAGTTATTGGGTAGCTATTGTTTTTTTTATTTTATCTGTTGTAGGAGCATTTTTATATTTACGATATACATTTCCCGTATATTCAGCATTAAGTGTTATTCAAATTAACGAAAACGACCGCTCTACCAGAGTATTAAATATTGAAAGTGTTTATCAAAGTAGCGATGACATATCAAAAGTTATTGAGCTTTTACGTTCAAAAGAATTTTTAAAACGTGCTTTTTCTAAACTAAACCTTGATGTTTCATATTTTATCGAAGGAACATTTTTAGGCACCGAACTTTATAACAGAAGCCCTTTTATTATTGAATGGAAAGCTGATGATATCGGTTTTTACGACCGTCAATTTCATATATCTTTTGACGAACAAGATAAAGCTACAATTACCACATATAGCGGGAAACAAGAATATAAATATACTGTTGAAAGAAATAAATGGTCAAAAATACCGGGTGGAAGTATTAAATATAATATTGTTGATTATAATGCAATAAAAGAACAAACTTCAAACCAATTTTACTTTACAGTAAACAATCCGGAAAGCATTGTAAATAAACACATTAACAATTTACAAATTACTCTTTTAAATCGCTCGGCACATACCATCGAAATAAAGTATTCGGGTCACAATGCCGAAAAATCAGTTAACATTGTAAATACCATTGCCAAAGAATATCTTGATTATGATGTTGAGATAAAGAAAGAGAGTGCCGAAAATATTATAGCCTTTATCGAAGACAGATTGAAAGTTGTTTATAAAAATTTGGATACTACCGAAAAGCAATTACATGCTTTTAAAAAAGAAAATAAACTTAATATTGACCAATACAATTCAACAAATTCACCATTTCCTTATTTTACCGACCGTATAAATCAAATGGAAACCGAATTATTGAATATTGAGTTTGAACTTGCAACTCTCGAACGTATCAATAACCAAATCAGTAAAAATAAAGACCTTAATATTTATGAAATTATAGCTACCCTTTCGGGAACAAAATCAGAAGCAATTGTAGTTAGCGTTTTAAATAATTTACAACAACTTGTAAATCAACGCGAACAGTTACTTAATGATGTTACCGCCGATAACATTAAAATAAAAATCATTAACAAACAAATTGAAAACCAAAAACAGCTTTTAAAAGATTTTTTGGGAACAACTGTTGAACGATTAAAGCATCAACAATCCGACTATAAAATAAAAATCGCAGAATTCGAAAACAAACTGTTTGACGACAAAAATTTTGATGAACTTGAATATAAACGATTAGAAAGAATTTTCTCAATAAACGAAGGTTTTTATCATAAACTGATAGAGAAAAAAGCCGAATATATGATTTCGCAAGCCGGTTATGTTTCGTTAAACACAATACTCGAAAAAGCCGTAACACCGAAATATCCTGATTTTCCCATTAAGAGCAAGATATACCCGATTTTTATTCTTTTAGGGATGTTTTTGGGAGCAGCTTATATCATAATCAGATATTTACTTTACAATAAAATACCTTCAATAAGCACAATTCAAAATTATACCGATGCACCGATATTAGGAACAGTGCCTATTTATCGTAAAGATATTCCCAATTCTCAACTTTTGGTAAATCGAAGACCAAACTCAATATTTACCGAAGCATTTCGCACAATTCGTTCAAATTTGCAATTTATATCACACGGTGCCGAAACAAAAATTATAACAGTGTCGTCAACCGTATCAGGCGAAGGAAAAACATTTGTAGCAATTAACCTTGCGGGAATATTGTCTATTACAGGTAAAAAAATAATTTTATTAGACCTCGATTTACGCAAACCTCGTATTCATCTTGGATTCAATGTAGATAACAACAAAGGTATCAGCACACTGCTTATCGGACAACATAAATTAGATGAATGTATTCAACATTCCGAACTTGAAAATTTCGATTTTATTGTTGCAGGTCCTGTTCCGCCAAATCCTGCTGAACTTGCATCAAGCAGCCAAATGGAAGATTTATTATCGGAACTCGAAGATATATATGATGTTATTATTATAGATACTCCGCCTGTGGGTATTGTTACTGATGCTTTACCTAACTTACAGCGGGCAAACTATCCTATTTATGTGATGAAAGCAAACTCATCAAAACGAAGTTTTATCGAAAATATTAATTACTTAATTGAAAATAAAAATATGGATAACCTGTCGGTAATATTAAACGGCGTTCAAATTAATAACAGTAGTAAATACGGAACTTACGGTTACGGATATGGTTATGGATACGGACAAGGTTATTATACCGACGAAGATGAAATATCAATAGGAAAAAAGTTTACCAAAAAAATTTTTAAAATAAAAAGATAACCAATGATAATAAAGTTTTTAATATTTTTTGTTTATACATTTATATTCAGCTTGTTGATGCATCGGTATTTTGTGATTCGTGCAGAACGTTACAAAATAAAAAAAATGAATACAAGTGCTGAAAGATGGAGCAGCCAATCGAAACCCATACTTGGCGGCATAACTTTTTATGCAACATTTATTTTTGCAATTTTTAATTATTCATTTTTTTTCGGCATTGACAATTTGCTTAATGCTCAAATATTCGGAACCATCGTTGTTATTACCATGGCTTTTCTTATGGGACTGGCTGACGATATGCTTAATACACCTCCCGGATTTAAATTTATATTTCAATTTTTAAGCGGTATTATACTGATATATACAGGCATTTTCATAAATATTTTTGATAATAATTGGCTAAATTATCTACTTACAATTTTTTGGGTTGTGGGAATTATGAACAGCGTAAATATGCTTGATAATATGGATGCTATTACTACATCGGTAAGTAGCACTATACTTTTGGGAGCAATATTTATTTTGTATATAACTCAACCGTTTTCGGGAGTATTTCTTTTTATTGCCATCGGTGGACTTGCCGGACTTTTAAGTTTTCTTTATTACAATTGGAATCCGTCAAAAATGTATATGGGCGACAACGGTTCGCAGTTTCTCGGTGCTTTGCTGGCTATTATCGGTATTCAAGTATTTTGGAACGGAGTAGAAATGCCCGACCATTCAACTCTATATCCCTTTTTGATTGTTTTTATGGCGTTTATAATTCCAATTACCGACACTACCACTGTTACTGTAAACAGGCTGCTTCGTAAGCAATCACCATTTGTAGGCGGCAGAGACCACACAACACACCACTTGTCGTATTTGGGGTTACACGAAAAAACAATTGCACGGCTTTTGCTTTCAATTAATTTAATATTTGTTGCTTTTTCCGTATTTATAATACTGTTTCCTCAAAAAATATTCTTTCCTGTTTGGATAATCGGTATCTTGGCACTGTTTGTGATGATACTTTTGTATGTAAATACAAAAATAAGCAAACCTGAAAAGTAAAAATTAATCAAATGAAAAAACGCTCAATTATTACCATAATTGCAATAACGGCAATTTGCATTACCGGCATAATAATATTATCGTCATATTCCGAAAATGATGTAACAACTCAACATTTTCCCGAAAATATTCACTACCGCATTACTCCTGTTGACATTCCCGAAACAATATATTTTGCAGGCGAAAAAGTTCCCGTAGATAATTTTGATATTTACGAAAGTTTAGACCGCGAAATGCTGATAAATACTTATTGGCAATCGCAAACACTTTTGTTTATAAAACGGGCAAACAGATATTTCCCTGTAATAGAACCTATACTTAAAAAAGAAGGTGTCCCCGATGATTTTAAATATTTGGCTGTCGCCGAAAGCGGATTAATGAACGTTGTTTCTCCGTCGAATGCCGCAGGGTTTTGGCAATTTTTAAAAGGCACCGCACAAGATTATAAACTTGAAGTAAACAGCGAAGTTGACGAACGTTATAATTTAGAAAAATCAACAGCGGCAGCGGCTCAATTTTTAAAAAAATCTTACGAAAAATACGGCAATTGGACAATGGCGGCAGCATCTTACAATGTGGGCAGAAAAAACCTGTCGAAACAAATTGCAAGACAAAAATCGGACGATTATTACAATCTTATTCTCGGAGAAGAAACAGCAAGATATGTTTATCGTCTTATTGCCATAAAACTTATTCTTGAAAGCCCCGAAAAATACGGCTTTTACGTAAGTGAAAACGAAAAATACCAACCCATACCTCACAAAACGGTTACTGTGGATACTGCAATTACAAATATGCCCGATTTTGCCCATAAAATAGGAGTTAATTACAAAGTTCTGAAACTTCTTAACCCTTGGTTACGTGATGATAAGTTAACAAATAAAAACCACAAAACTTATCAAATAAAAATTGCGTCGGACAAATTCAGAGAAATTCCCGAAAACAATAAATTTTATCCGAAAAAACAATAAGTCCGATTCATTTGTTAATTTTGCAACTTATTTTAAAATAGAATGCAAAAGAAACAACCTGTAAATAAAGAGATAATAGAATCGAACAAAGAGATAAATGTTCTCGGGGCAAGGGTTCACAACCTGAAAAATATTGATGTCACAATTCCGCGTAATAAACTGACGGTAATAACGGGAGTAAGCGGCAGCGGTAAGTCATCGCTGGCTTTTGACACTATTTATGCCGAAGGACAACGCCGGTATATCGAAACATTTTCGGCATATGCACGACAGTTTCTCGGTAATATGGAACGCCCCGATGTTGATAAAATTACAGGACTGAGTCCGGTAATTTCTATCGAACAAAAAACCACAAATAAAAATCCTCGCTCAACCGTAGGCACCACAACTGAAATTTACGATTTTTTGCGTTTGCTGTATGCTCGTGCAGGCGAAGCATACTCATATGTAACGGGTAAAAAAATGGTAAAATACACCGACGAACAAATTACAAATCTGTTGCTCGAAAAATTTGCCGGAAGTAAAATTTATATTACCGCTCCCGTTGTTAAAGGACGTAAAGGTCACTACAAAGAACTGTTTGAGAGATTCTTAAAAAAAGGATTTATTTATGCTCGCATAAACAGTGAAATTAGAGATATTGAACCCGGATTAAAACTCGACAGATACAAAACTCACAATATTGAGATAGTTGTTGATAGATTGAGAGTTGACGAAAAATCAACAAAACGTATCAGAGAATCGTTGCAAACAGCTATGAAACTCGGCAACGGCATTACTGCTGTTTTCGATGTAGAAAAAGATGAAATGCACTTTTTCAGTAAACACCTGATGTGTGCCGAATCAGGAATTTCGTATAACGAACCTGCTCCGCATTCATTTTCGTTCAACTCTCCGGCAGGAGCTTGTCATGCATGTAAAGGTTTGGGTGTAATCAATAAAATTGATATTGATAAAATAATTCCCGATGCAAATATCTCGATAAAAAAAGGCGGTATCGTGCCGTTGGGAAAATATAAGAGCAACCTTATCTTTTGGCAAATTGAGGCTATTGCCGATAAATACAAGTTTAAACTTGATACTCCCATAAAAAATATTCCCGAAGAAGCTCTTGATACTATCCTTTACGGAAGTGAAGAACCGTTGAAACTGCACAATACACCGCTCGGAAATTCAAGTAACTACTTTCTGAGTTTTCAGGGAGTTATCAATTATCTTAACTTTTCGGAAAACGAATCGGCAGATACGGGTAAATCAAAATCAAAAATTAAAAACTACATAAAAGAGACTGTTTGCCCCGAATGTAACGGAACACGACTAAAAAAAGAGTCGTTGCATTTTAAAATTGACGGTAAAAATATTGCCGAACTTGCAGAAATGGATATTGAAAGTTTATATAATTTTTTGCAAAACATAGAGAATCGACTTTCCGATAAGCAACGCAAAATAGCAACCGAAATACTTAAAGAAATTCGCGACCGTTTAGGCTTTCTGTTGCAAGTAGGATTAAAATATCTGTCGCTTAATCGCTCGTCGCGAAGTTTGTCGGGCGGCGAAAGTCAGCGTATTCGTCTTGCCACGCAAATAGGTTCGCAACTTGTAAATGTGCTTTACATTCTCGACGAACCCAGCATCGGACTTCATCAACGCGACAATCATAAATTGATAACATCGTTGAAAGAATTGTGTGATACAGGCAATTCGGTTATTGTGGTAGAACACGACGAAGATATGATTATGTCTGCCGATTATGTTATCGATATAGGTCCTTTTGCAGGGCGAAAAGGCGGCGAAATTGTAGCAGCGGGAACTCCGCAAGAGATTTTAAAAACAAACTCGCTTACCGCTCAATATCTTAACCGAAAAAAAGTTATTGAAATTCCCGCCAAACGGCGAAAAGAAAACGGAAAAAATATTGTATTAAAAGGAGCATCGGGACATAACCTGAAAAACATTGATGTAACTTTTCCGTTGGGAAAATTAATATGCGTTACGGGAGTTTCAGGCAGCGGAAAATCAAGTTTGATAAACGAAACTTTGCATCCTATTCTTAACAGGCATTTCTACAACTCTCTAAAAACACCGCTTCCGTATAAATCAATATCTGGAATAAAAAACATCGACAAGGTTATAGAAGTAAATCAATCACCGATAGGACGCACACCACGCTCAAATCCTGCAACTTATACCGGTTTGTTTACCGATATTCGCGACCTTTTTGCACGATTGCCCGAAGCACAAATTCGCGGTTACAAGCCGGGCAGATTTTCGTTTAACGTAAAAGGCGGACGGTGCGAAACTTGTAAAGGTGCAGGTGTGCAGGTTATTGAAATGAATTTTTTGCCCGATGTGTATGTCAATTGTAACGAATGCAGCGGTAAACGTTACAATCGCGAAACTTTGGAGGTTCGTTACAAAGCAAAATCAATATCCGATGTATTGGATATGACAATAAATACCGCTGCCGATTTTTTTGAAAATATTCCTAAAATAAAACAAAAGTTAAATGCTTTGAAAGCCGTAGGTTTGGGATATGTAAGGTTGGGGCAATCGTCAACAAGCCTTAGCGGAGGCGAAGCTCAACGTGTAAAGTTAGCTACAGAATTGGCAAAAAAAGACACGGGCAAAACTCTTTATATTCTTGATGAACCCACAACAGGTTTGCATTTTGAAGATATTAAGGTGTTGATGGGAGTTATTAATAAACTTGTTGACAAAGGAAATACAGTAATTATTATTGAGCACAATCTTGATGTGATAAAACTTGCCGACCATATAATTGACATAGGACAAGACGGTGGCATCAACGGCGGAACAATCATTTGCGAAGGCACTCCCGAAGAAATTATTAAAAACAAAAACAGTTATACCGGCGAATTTTTAAAATTAGTGTTGAATAAATAGAAACTAGAAGTTAGACTGTTAAATAAACAGTCTCGGTATAAATAGTATTTATACCGAGACTTATAAAAATTATTTTAACCCAAACTATGCAATAGAAAACAAAAATAGTTTTCTATTGTATAGCGATAAAGAACTACATCTATTTTGGACAATAACCAAAATGATGTATTTCTAAATCGGGGTTAACCCTTACTAAATGCCGTAAGTTCACTATTTCACAACTCCTACTGCATAAGTCGGGTTTAATTTTATTATCTATTCATTAAAACTTATATGTTGCCGAAAAATAAAATCTATTATTAGAAACGGCACCATCGGTATTTGCTGCCTCGTATTTTCCGTTACCGGCCAAATCAAAATATGTAGCACTTGTCAACATATATTCTAGTCCAAACATAAAATTACCCGACATAAAAGCCACTCTTGGAGATATTCTGTAAGTTTTATCTATATTTCCGCCAAGAGTATAACCCAAGTCATAATAACTATTTTCACTTGTTCCCAAATTATCGGAATATCCTGCAAATAATCCTGCACAAAATTTACCACTCACTTTATACATAATTTCACTCCACAAATTCATAGAAACAATATTTGAATATGTATAATCGTCAACAGATGTAGGATTTTGAGCTGCTCCATATCCACCAATACTAACATAAGGAGTTAAATTTTGTCCGTAAATTCCATACACTTTAAAAGTCAATTTACTGATTTTATATTTAGCGAAAGCTGCCACATCAAAACTACCTATAGTTTTATCGGTTATATTACCGTTATCTGTTTCTAATCGCGGTTTAAGAACTTTATATCCTCCTACAACTCCTGTAGCTAAGTTGTCACTCAAATACTTAAACGAACCGTGAAAATCAGGTAATCCTGCATCTCGTTGAGCATTTACAGGTCCTTTGCTTCTAAAATCTAAATACGAAAGTAAAGCACCTTCCACTTGCAAGTTGTCAGTTAATTTGTAAGTAGCTTTTATTTGAGGAGAACGATTTAAAGGATTATAAGGCAAAGCCGCTCCCATACCTAAAACCATAGGGAAACATTGAGTAACAAAAACAGGATGCCATGTTTGTCCGAAAATCAGTTGTAATTTATCCCAACTCATTTTTACAAACATATGACGAATTCGCGGTGTTTGGACAAAATCAATAGGAGCTCCCATTTTTCCTAAAAAGTCAACTTCAACCAAACCGCTTACCTTTGCACCAAAAGCATCAGGTCCGCTTATTTTAGCCCGAACTCTTGATTGTGCTGCCAACATTGTAAGTTGCCCGTTTTTATTTATATCTTCACCATTTACAAAATTTACTCTCTTAGGATACAAATATACATCACCATTTCTGGAATAAACAGACATGTAAGAGTCAAAATAAGCCTCATAACGAATATGTCCTGAAAATTTGACTACCGGTTCTTTCTTTTTTTCTGTTTTTTCATCTTGAGCATTTACAACACTTGCCAATGCCAATAATAAAGTAATAAAATAAATTTTTCTCATGTGATTAATGTGTTAATTGTTAATTTATTATTTATTTAATTCTAAAAATTGAAACCATCTCTTTTAACTCTTCGGTTTGAGCTGCAAGTTCTTCGGCACTTGCCGATAGTTCTTCACTGGTAGATGCATTTTGTTGTGCTATATTACTAAGTTGCACCACAGCATCGTTTACTTGATTAATACCGGTTGCCTGCTCTTTACTTGCTGCCGAAATTTCTTGCACAAGTTCGGTTGTTTTTTTTACATTTGGAAATGCTTCTTGCATTTTTTCACCACTACTTTCGGCAAGTTTTAAACTATTTTCAGCTAAAGATACAATATCTTCAGCCGCCTTTTTACTGTTTTCGGCAAGTTTTCTTACCTCAGCAGCAACCACAGCAAATCCTTTACCGTATTCACCTGCACGAGCAGCTTCTACTGCCGCATTTAGAGCCAATATATTTGTTTGAAAAGCAATATCATTAATAATCTGTATTTTATCAGCTATCATTCGTTGAGCCTCTACATTTTCAGATGATTGCGAACTAACTTTTTCAATACTTTTCATTGCCAACTGTGATTTTTTTTCTGTCTCTAAAGCATTATTTGAATTTTGCTCTATATTTGCTGCAACCTCTTCCATTGTTGATGACAACTCTTCTACCGAAGATGCCTGCTCACTTGCTCCCTGCGAAATAGTATTTGACGAATCACTTAATTGCTTACTTGCCGATGCAATATTGTCTGCTCCCGATATAACTCCGGCAATCATATCCCGCAATTTATGAACCATTATATTCAATGCTTTTGCTAATCTGCCTATTTCATCTTTTTGATATATTTCAAGTTCCTCGGTTAAATCACCATTTGCAATAAGTTCAGTTAATCTTACTGCTCTATCTAACGAGCCGGATATTGATTTAGCTATAAAATAATTTATAATCATAAAAACAATAATACCTAAAACAATAGCTACCATTAATGAAATTTTTAATTTATTTATTATATCCATTAATTCAAACTCATAAATAGATACAGAAACATAAACCCCCGCATCTTTCAAATATCTGAAATATTGAAACTTCTGTTTCCCTTCCCATTTATAATAAGTCTTTCCTGTTTCTGATTTTGAATTTATGAGTTGTTGAAAAAATTTAGCATCATAAAAATTTTGATTTTCTTTTTTGGGATGAATAATAAATGTTCCGTTTTCACGAACCATAAACGGATAACCCGATGCAAAGTATTTTTTATTTTTAAAAATATTTTTAATATCCGACAATGACATTTGTGGAACCTCACCTGCTAATATTCCTTGAAATTCACCATTAATATACAATGGTTTATAATCAATAATAACGGTTTTATTATCTATAACTTTTGTTTCTTTATAATCTTGGTTATTATTTATTGCTGCTATAATCGGAGATTCTTTAGAAATCAACTTATCTGCCTCATTGTTATTATCATCAACATTTCTATTTGACAATATAAGCACAAAACCGTTATCTGTTTTTTGATATACCGAAATATCAACCCCTGCCTTTTCTGTAGCAGTAATTGCAATATCTGCATTATTTTGTATTGTGCTACCATTAACTATCCACGCAGGAACTTTAAATTGATTTTCAGCAACAAAAATTAAACTATCCTCATTAATTATAATATTTCCTAAGCTGCTAAAATATTGCTCAAAATACAACATTGCAATATCAAGCTTTTTTTCATTATGCTTAATATCCTGCTCTATAAGCATTGACAAGTCATTAACTTGTTCATGCATTCTAATGTCGGTATCTTTTAGTATTTTTTCTTTTTGCTTATTTAATACATAAATACCAAAAATAATAAAGATAATTCCCATACTAACATTCAAAAAAATATTAAGCCTATCACGAATTTTTAAATTGTTGATAAATTTCATAATTGTGCTGTTTTTTAAAATTAATACCCTATTTTACTACAATAATTTAAATAAATTTAATAAATTTTCTTGAAAATAAAAAAAGAAGATTTCTTTGATTTTTAAATTTATTCTATCAAAACAGCACTATTTGTGGAAAATATTAATATTATTATTAATTTTACTTAACAATATAAGATAGCGTATCTACAATATAATCGTAATTTTTCAACATTCTGACTTCAATAATATATTTTCCGGGTATATTACTTGTAGTAAATGTTGTTTTTTGTTTATCGGTAAGATTTTCTTTTGAAATAACATCCCAAAAGACAGTATTTCCTGACAGCGGAATATGTTTATTGGTTGTCCTTTTATAATTAATAACAGCATTTGCAGAAAGCATTTTATAATTTAAAAACATACCTGATTCAGGCAATTCTATTTTTGCCAAATCATCATCTTTTGAATTTATGCGTATTACTCCACCAAACAACTGATTTCCTATTGCATAAGGCTTTTCAAATGTTTCAATACTATAAATATTATTGGGTGATATTTGCAATAGCTTATCTATATTTGTAATTATTACATTATCAATCAATACCAAAGGACTGTAAATCTGCAACTCCGAGATATTACCAAAAACTTGAAACACCGATTGATTATTTTTTCTGCGAATTCCCACGTTAGGTATCAATTCGTGAAAATAATCAGCAAGGTGTGACATTGATATATAATCAGACAATATTAATTTAAAATCGGGCTTTTGATAATTCAAATTTATGTAATTTTCTTCAGTCTGAATCTTTTGACTGTCAATCACAATATAACTGTTTTCTACAATTCCTCTGTTGATAAATTCAGTATAAAAATCACGTTCGTTATTATTTATTGTAAACGGAATAAACGGTAATTTAATTTGCCGATTGCAAAAATCATTATCTACAAGTATTTCCAACGGATTACCTTTTTCTTTTACTGTTATTAACAGTTCTTTATTTTTATAAATATTACCTAGATCAAAATAAAACTTACCTGCCGAATCAGTAATTGTTGTAAAACTGTAATTTATCGTATCAATAATCGATAAGTTCACTTGATTATTTGCAATGGGCTGTTTATTTTTTTTACCAACAATAATACCCGATAATGACACTCCACGAGTTTCAGGCAAATATTTAAAATTAAAATAATTTTTATTCTCTTGCGACACTATTTTTAAAATATTATTGTTGTAAACAGCATACGGCAAAACTCTTATTACTGCTACACTTGTATTTTCAGGTATTTTATTTATTGTAACTGTAATTTCATCACCTCTGTTTACAGTTTCTTTATCAACACTTAACAGTTTATCTTCATATTTAACAGTTGATGAGTCAATTTTAAAATCAGATATATAATTTGATTTCGGTGAATTTACAAACTCATTAGACTTATAATTTATAATTTTTACGGGAGTATATGAGAAAGTTTGCGGCGAGTAATTACGCTTCCAACGTGTATATACTTTTAAGTAGTAATATCCGGATATTAATTCTTCCGGTATTTTTATTATTCCTTTCGTTCTTCCGTCTTTTATTAATAATTTCTTTTTTACAAACGACTCTCCTTCGTAAGTTATCAATTCTAAATAAACTATATTACTAAGTTGTTTATTTGTTAAGTCCGGTATATCATAATATTTTTTATCTATTTACATAATGATTTTTGTTTAAAACAAAAATAATGCTGCCTTTATGTTTATATCACTAAACATAAGAACAGCATTATAAAAATAGTTGCTTATTTTATTTACAAATTACTGAATTTTATTCCGAAATATACTGTTCGCGGTAGTCCCGGTCCGTAAATATATCCCGGGTCACGGTCAACTCCACTGTCAAAATCGGTTTGATACGAATTAAAAATATTTTTCATCCCGCAGCTGAGTTGCAATGTAGTTCCGTTGAGTTTTATGTTGTATGCAGCTTTTATTCCCGCATCAAAAAACTCTTTTGATGTTCGCAACTCACCGTCTTCGGGTGCATTTACACCAAAATAAGGAACAAGCATTTTACCTGTATAAGTACCCGATGCCGAAATACTCAATTTTTTAATAACATCGTAACTTACCGTGATAAAACCATAAGTATCAGGTGTTCTGAAAAAACTTTTTTCGTTAAATTCATAAACAACATCGTATTTACTAACCTGCCAAGTAAACCCCGATTGAATAATAAATCCGGGCTTTGGTGCAATATTCCATTCTAAATTTACTCCCGAAACAAAAGCTCCGTCTTTGGAATTTGTTCGTGTATAGATTACTGTTCCCGTAGTATCAGGTTCTCCGTAGATATTCACAAAAGGGTCTTTCAACCGTGTATAAAATCCTTCAATAAGCCATTCGTTTTGCATATTACCCAACGGAATATCCAAATCAAGCGATACCATTAAGCTGCGGCTTTTTTCTTCAGTCAAGTTAGGGTCATTTTTATGGATAACCTTACGTGCTCCCGACACTTCAATATGTAAATCTTCGTTAAAAATTTGCGGTGCTCTGAAACCGTGCGAATAACTTACTCTTGCCATTATATCACCGGTAATATTATATTTTAATGTAATTCGCGGACTTAAAACATCACCGTCAATATTGCCTGTGGTTGTCACTCTGTCGCGAACAATAAAATGGTCGTAACGCAAACCTACCGATGCTTTAAACTTTTCCCATTCCCATTCACCTTGTAAAAATGCTCCCGTAGTATTTGTCATCTGATTAGTAATAAGCGTATTGTCGGTATGTTTGCCGGTATCGTAATCGTAATAACCAAGTTTGCTGTCTTTTAAATATCCTCCTGTATTTTCAATTCCCGTTACAATATTCCCTTTTGTAAACAACAAATTGTTCCTTACAAGTGATAACTGCACTCCCGTAGCAAACGACAAATCGTCGGTATGTCCGTAAGCCGACGGATCTTTATGTGCTCCGTAATACGAATCTCTGTTTACGTTTTGCACCGATGCAAAAACGCTCAACTTATCTTCACCGTTAAAAAGTTGGTCGTAAGTTAATGCTCCGGTATTTATGTTATGTTCCACCGCTTCGGCAATATTTGCTTCATACAACGGCTTTTTAAATTCATCACCTCCGCGGCGTTTTTCTCTTATATTAAAATAATCAAAAGTTATCTTACCGCGTTTTCCGGTGCGATGATATGCCCTTGTGCCCACTGTTGTATTGCTTATTTCTGCTATTTCGGAAAATCCGTCACCATTGGCATCAAACGGGTTTCTGTCACGAACAAAACCGTAAACGGTAACTCCGGCTTTTGCCTCCAAATCGACTACCGAAGTGTTAAAACTGACATTATTGTCAAAAGCAGGAGTTGCACCCGACATACCAACACCGGTTAAACTTGACGAACCCGAAACTTCAAATCCGTTTTTTACGGGGTCTTTGGTTATTAAGTTAATGGTTCCCGCAATGGCATTACTTCCGTAAAGAACCGAACCGCCACCTCTTACAACTTCTACACGCTCAACCATACTTGCAGGAAAAAGCTCCAAACCGTAAACTGCTGCAAGTCCGCTGAAGATAGGACGACTGTTTATCAATATCTGGCTGTAAGGTCCGTCCATACCGTTCATTCGCACCTGACTGAAACCGCAATTTTGACAATCATTCTCAACACGCAATCCCGAAGTGAAATTCAAGCCTTCACCCAACGAAACCGATTGTGTTTCGGAATACAATTTCGGTGAAATAATATTTACTACGGTAAGAGCCTCTTTTCTGTTTTGTTCATTACGATTTGCCGAAACTACAACCTGCTCCAACCCTATAAGGTCTTCTTGTAAATCGAATTTCAACACTACTGTTTTACCTTTTACAATGGTAACTTTTTTCTCTTGACTTTTATACCCTACGGCTTGTGCTCTCACTGTATATTCGCCTTCCGGCAAATCAATAAAACGATAATGCCCTGTTTCGTCGGTAGCTGTTCCTATGGTTGTTCCTTTTAATATTATCGTTGCAAACGGCAAATGTTCTCCGTTTGCGGTAACGTGCCCCACAAGATTAGCATCGGTTTTTTCTTTTTTTTGTGCAGAAACCTGTAACTGCAATGCTATCAGTAAAATAATTAATAATAATTGTTTTATATTATTCATTGTGTGTTTTTTATTTTTCATTATTATAAACCAGTAATATTATATCGTAAAAATTGTACAAACTTAGTATTATGCATAATATACTTAACTTGACACTCAATATGGAAATATCTAAAAAGACTAAAAAACAATTATTACAAAAATAAAATCTGTGATAATCCGTTTGAGAATACACTACTATTCGCTAAAGGATTCCTCACTTTCATTCAAAATAACTACTTTTAAAAAAGTTCTGTTATTTTTCTGTTTTTTTTCATAATTGACCTAATCCTTAATTGAAATCAAGAGTATAAAATGCCTTATATTACAATACATTCAGCTATCTTTCAGACAACTTCTTAATTTGTGTATTTATAAAGTCAATTTTATAAATGATATATAGGATAAGATTTATATCCTATTAGATAAAACAGGGAGGTGCTCTAAGTGGAATTTTCTCATCTCTATCGAAGTGAAAAAATGTTTTTACAACAGGATAAATTTGTTTGCTTAAAAGTATAAGTAAAGCAAATGCCACAAATATTCCTGCAAATGTTATAAATGAGAAATGAGAAAAATGTTGAATAAATTGAAACCCTTCGTGAGTGTGTGAATGTTCAATAGGATGTCCCTGCTTATCGGAGTGTTTTAAAAACGGATGCGAATGAACAACCGTAACACCGTTTACCGTGTGGGTATGATAAAACATTGTCACACCCGAATAGTATCCGATAAACAGAAATAATACAAGGAATTCTATTAATATTTTAATTCGCGATTTCATTATTTATTATAAAACACCGACAAAAGTAAACTTATTTATAATTATTTAAAATAAAAGACAAAAAAACATAATCTAATTTCTATTTTATAATTCAAACGCAACCAAAAACGCCAAACAACATCTTGTATATGAAAAAGAGATGAAAAATTAACTTTAAAAAATGGAAAACATAAATCAAAAAAAGGTTTTAAATTTGAGGTTGTATAAAATTTTAAGAAAAATGGGAGTGCCCCGTAAAGATGTTTCGCTTAAAGCGAATTTATTCAATGATTTATTTTTTGACAGTTATGATATGAATATTTTTCTTTTTTATTTAGAAGCAAAATTTGATATTCAAGTAAAAGATGAAGATATTTCACAAATAACAACTATAGGACACACCTTACATTTTATCGAAGAAAAACTTGATGTAGCTTAATTAAAAAAAGATTATCCGAAATATTAAAATTTGTAAAAAAATTAATATATTCGTTAACTAAATTTGCTTTAAATATAAAGTAAGCAACCAAAAATAATTTATTTTCATCATAAGTTTGAAAAAAAATTATTTATCATAAATTTGTAAGATTAACAAATAAAATAATTATCAATTAAATTTATTAAATTATGAAAAAAGTAACATTATTTGTATTATCATTAGCAGCTGTTGTTACTCTTACTTCGTGTGGAGGAAGTAAAGATATAACAAAAGGACGTAAAGAACTTACTATTCCTTGCTCAGATAAAGGACGTTCAGATAAAGAGTTCTTCAGAGCCAGTACTATTGGAAAAAGCACTGACCTTGCTATGTCAAAAGAAAAAGCTTTAACATTAACAAAGCAACGTTTGGCTTCGTTAATCAGTTCTAAAATTAAATCGGTAACTGAAAGATACGCAAGTGACATGGATGCAGGAGGTGCAAGTGAATTTGCTCAAACTTTCGAAAATATGACTCGCGACGTTGTTAATCAACAATTAGTTGATGTTAAAATAATTTGCGAAAAAACATATGAAGCCGAAGGTGGCGGTTATGAAACTTACATGGCTCTTGAAGTTAGTAAAGATGCTATCCTCAATGGTATAGACAAAGGTATCTCTAAAAACAAAAAATTAGAGGTAATGTATGACCGTGCAAAATTTAAAGAAAAATTTGACGAAGAGATGTCTAAACTTGACAGCGAATATTAAAAAATATTAAGCAATAAAAAAATCAGCACTTTGTTGCTGATTTTTTTTTATCGATTTTTATTATTAATTTACAAATCAAAAATCTGTCAAATAAGTTTAATTTAATACAATTTCTCATGAAAAAATATATTATTTTTTTTATGCTTTCTGTTTTCTTTTTGAGTTTTACTCAACAAACATCAGCTCAAAAAGTTAAAGTTCTGGAAAGTAGTCAAAAAAAGAAACCCGATTGGGTAAACGGTTTGCAAAAAGGATACATTATTGTTGTGGCTTCGAGTAAAACACTTGACGATGCTCAACAAAAAGCACTCGACAAAGTAAAAGAGCAAATAATCAGTTCTGTTGCCGAGAACATCCAAACTAAAAGTGATTATTTTCGCAGCGAAAAAGTAAAAAACAACAGTTCAACTTACGAAGAAGAATTCAAAGTGGCAACTAAAACCAGAGCTGCCGATATTCCTTTTATCAAAGGTATTTCGTTAAGTAAAGTTGATGCTTATTATTGGGAAAAAGTAGGTGATAAAAAAAGTAACAATTATAAATATTATTATCATATTAAATATCCTTTTTCGCAAGCTCAACTGCTAAAATTAATCAGAGAATTTGAAAAAGCAGACCAAGCTCTTACTACTCAACTTCACGGATTAATTCAAAAAGCTGAAGCAACCAACAGTATTGAGGTTATGGGGCAAACAATAAAAGAGCTAAACGCTCTTAACGAAGGTTTTATTGATGTTGACCCACGAAAAGACGAAGCTAATGTTGCCATTGCAAAATTACGAGAAAAACTTAAAAATGTAAGTGTTCAAACAGTAAGCAGTACTCTTGGCGAAATAAGAGTTATTTTAAAAATTGGCGAACAAACTGTTACTACCGCACATAAACCAAAAGTTAAATCAAATTGTGCGAAAATTACAAGTGTAAAAAGTAAATCGCCCGAATGGATTATTACTTATACTTATGATGAATGTTACGACGACCCCGATAATGCTATTTCAGTTGAATTTCGAAATGCTTACGGCAAAGCAAGAAATGAATACTACTTTAATATTAATGCCGATAAAATTGATATTTTTGTAAATAATGATATTAACATTACCGGTGGTGATGCTAATGACTCAATTATATCAAATGCAAATTGCTATATAGGCATAACCTCAAAATATGAAAGTGGTTTTGAAATAACAAAAGTTATATTAAACTTTGGTAAAGAACCTCCTGTTATTATTGATAATATCAATCAAACATTTGAAGGTAAAGGAAAACACGATTTAAATTTAGTTATTGAACAAGCTCTTAATAAGGATATATATAATTCAAGAAAATATTCAATGATTAAAGGAAGTATTGAATATAAATCGGTTAAAACAGGAGAAAAAAATATTTATAAAATGTATAATCAAAAGATTACAACATCTTGGTAAGATACTAATTGATTAAATTTTATTTTTCATACTTTAAAAAGTCGGGTACTATGCAGTCCGGCTTTTTTTTATAAATTTGTCCGGAATTTTTAATAATACTTATTATGAGAATAATTATATTTTTATCATTTATTATATTATCGGCATGCAGCCAACCTAAACAAAAAACAGCATCCCCAAAAATAAAAACAAAAAAACAAAACCAAAAAGAAACAGTTCAAGTAAAAATAACTGCAGATAAAAGCAAAAAAACAGTTATCGGTGATACAATTAATTTTAAATATAATGCAAAAAACGGCTCTGCCGACTCTATTAACTTGGCAATAAATTACAAACATTATAAGGTTTATTACCCCGATGATTCGCTAACATGGAATACTTCAGATGCAAATGCCGGTAAAAACAAACTGTTTTTTACTTTTTACTGGGGCGACTCAATTACAGCAAGCAAAACATTTGAATTTGAATTACTATCGAATATTATTCCAAAAAAATACACATATAAAGTTATTAAAAAAATACCCCATAACATTAATGCTTATACACAAGGACTTGAGTTCTCCGATGGATTTTTATACGAAGGAACAGGCTTATACAAAGAATCTATGTTGTATAAAATCGATTTTGATAAAGATGAAATTATTCAAAGCATAAACCTACCCGATGAAGTATTTGGCGAAGGAATTACTATTTTAAACAATAGAATTTATCAACTTACATGGCAATCGAACACAGGATTTGTTTACGATAAAAAAACTTTAAATAAGTTGTTTGAATTTGATTATCCTACCGAAGGTTGGGGATTAACAAATAATGATAAAGAACTTATAATGAGTGACGGAAGTGAAAATATCTATTTTCTTGATACTGAATTTATCCAAGAAACTCACCGTATTCAGGTATATGATAATAAGGGAGCTGTAAAAATGTTAAACGAACTTGAATATATTGACGGTCTTATTTATGCCAATGTTTACGGTTCCGATTATATTGTTGCCTTTGAAGAAAAAACAGGAAAAGTCGTTAAGCATATTGACTTATCCGGCATTCTTAAAAAGAAAGATATAAAATCAAAAATTGACGTGCTTAACGGAATAGCATGGGATAAAACAAATAAAAGAATGGTTGTTACAGGCAAATTATGGCCATATTTTTATGAAATAAAATTAATAAGCAAATAAATTAACTACCAACATAATCAATTAATTGACAACTATCTACCTCAACAGAACCCCATAATTTATCTATTTCAAAAATTGCAATATCACAAGTATTAAAATGCAATAACGCATCATCATCTAAACGTGAAGCCATTACCGAAAGAGTAGGATTATGAGCTATAATAAATACTGTATTATAACAATCATCAATTTCTGATATGAGATTAAAAAAATCGTTTGTAGTATATTCAAAATACAAAAACGGAATATTTACTATTCTGCATTTCTGATTAAGATGATTGGCAAATACCTCTGCTGTTTGAACAGCTCTGACAGCATCACTTGATAAAATCAAATCGGGTAAATATTTTTTATTTAACAAATACGCAGCTCTTTCTGTTGCTTTTTTAATACCATCGACTGTCAACTCTCTTTTATGGTCTTCTTTACCAAACGATGAAGATTCGGCATCAGAATGTCTTATCAAAATTAATCGCTTCATTAATTAACTTTATTTCTTATTTTTATTAATTGTAATCATACTATACTTGTAAATAACAACGTACAATTAGTTCAATAATAATTATTCCAATTTTTTCTAAGGTAATTCATAAAAATACGTTCGGTCGAATTATTGGATAAATATAAACCATAATTTATTAATTTCACAATATTTTTAACTTGTATGTACTTTTTGCACAAAAAGTGTTGCAAAAAAAAAATACATTCGTCATTAAATCGAACAACAACTTAAAAGTGGGTAATAAATATAAAAATATACATCAGTCAATAATTGACAAATGCAAAAAAGGTGATACAACAGCTCAGTTTGAACTGTATAAGTTGTATTACAAGGCAATGTATAATACCTGCTTGCGAATTGTTAACAATAGTGTTGATGCCGAAGATATTATGCAAGAAACTTTTTTAAAGGCTTTTGATAAAATAAACAGTTATAAGGGTGATGTTAGTTTTGGTGCTTGGCTGAAAAAGATTTCAGTAAACAGTTCTCTTGATTTTTTGAAAAAACGAAAAATAGAAACTGATGAAATTGACGAAAAAAAGATAGGGAATATTGCTGATGAAGATGATTTTAATAGTGATATTCAGATACAAAAAGTTAATAAGATAAAAAAAGCTGTGTCGGAATTACCTGAAAATTACAGAGTATTAATAGTTTTGCATCTTTTTGAAGGTTTTGACCACGAAGAGATAAGTCAAATACTGAAAATATCGAATGCTGCTGTTAGAACAGGATACTCACGAGCAAGAAAAAGATTACAAGAAATTTTAAATAAAAGAGAAACTGCTTATGGATGATTTAAAAATAATAATAACAGAAAACAGACAGTTGTTTGATTCTGCCGAACCAAGCAGTGAACACTTTATTAAGTTTCAAAATAAACTTAATAACAAACAAATTAAAAAAACAAAACCGTGGAATTCATGGATGTTTGCTGTAAAGGTAGCTTCGGTTTCAATACTTTTTATATTATCGGCACTGTATATTAACGAACATCTTTTTATTAAAAATAATTTCACAAACAAACAAAATAATAATGAAATAATAGAAGCTCAACAATACTATAATCATTTGGTGACAACACGAATAAATCAAATTGAGCAACTTAACGATTACATGACACCCGAGCAAAAAGAGATGCTGAAAAAAGAATTTACCGAAATGGATAAGATGTATCAAAAATTGCTTAACGACTATAATAAAATGCCTAACGACCCTAGAATTATTCAATCGTTGTTAAAGCATTATCAAATGAAAACTGATATTCTTAACAGAATTGTTAATGACTTAAAAAATATTCAAACTCAAAAAAATCAGAAAAATGAAAACGTTGAATTATAAAATATTAGCATTTTTTCTTCTACTTTCAGCAGCAGCTTTTGCCCAAAAAATAGATAAAAAAATTAATAAACAATTTGATGCAAATAAAAACACAAATCTTATAATATCAAACTCTTTCGGGAATGTTATTATACAAAATACCAACTCTAATTCTATAACCATAAACGTAGAAATTAAAGTTGATGCTCATACTCAAAAAAAAGCAGAAAAAATATTTGAAAAAATATCAGTTGAATTAACTAAATCGGGCAATACTGTAAGAGCAATAACAAACATCAACAATATTTCATCGAACAACAGCAACTTTGAGATTAATTACACAATTGTGATGCCTTCTTATATCAATACTGATTTAAACAATAAATACGGTGATGTTATAATTAATGAACTTACAGGGAAAAATACCATTAATGTTAAATACGGTTCGCTTAATGCAAATAGAATTATTGATGATAATACAAAACCATTAACTTCTATCGAACTGGGATTTTGTTCTAAATCAAAAATCAATGAATTTAACTGGGGGAAAATAATAATTAAATATTCCGAATTGCAAATTGATAAAGGACAGGCAATTGTTGTTTCAAGCAAATATTCCGAATTAACACTGGGAAACTTTTCTTCAATAGTCAGCGAATGCAGTTTTGATGATTATAAAATAGAAGAAGTTGCAAATATAGTAATGAATGCCCGATATACCAATATTACCGTAAGGAACATAAAAAACAAACTTGACATTACCAACAAATACGGTGATATTAATATAAAATATATTGCTCCTACCTTCAACAAAATAAATATTGACAGTAGATTTACCAATGTTAACGTTGATGTTGACGAAAATGCCGAATATAAAATGCAACTTTCAGCAGGATATGGTGATATTGATATCGATGTTTCTAATTTTGTTACAGTAAAAAGAATTAAAAGTGACTTTAACATCTCTATTTCAGGGTATAAAGGTAAAGAAACTGCTACTCCTTTTATTAATATCAGTAGTGAATATGGTGATATTGATGTAAATGATAATTAACAAAATTCTAAAATTTAAATATTTTAAATATCCACCACTGCGAACAAATTAGCATTACATTATTATACTATTATACAACTAACTCCGGCATCATATTAAACCCGACTTATGCAGTAGGAATTGTGAAATAGTGAACTTACGGCATTTAGTAAGGGTTAATCCCGATTTAGAAATACACCATTTTGGTTATTGTCCAAAATAGATGTAGTTCTTTATCGCTATACAATAGAAAACTATTTTTGTTTTCTATGTATAGTTTGGGTTAAATGTATTGTATAATAAAGGTTATAGAAATTTTTCGCAACTATTTTGTCTATTAAGCCTAAAATTTTTAACGCTGCTATCTGCAAAATTCACAAAACATTAGTGTAATAACAATATACTTAACGTGATAGTAGTATAATTATATATCTTCTTTCTTCTTTATTAAAATAATCATTAATTTCGCACTTTAATTATTGATGTATTTTATTGTATAAATTTATGACAAAAAAAACAATAGCTGTTGTTTGTGGCGGATATTCAAAGGAGGAGGAAATTTCTTTGAAAAGTGCCGAACAAATATCCGAAATAATAGATAAATCACAATTTATTGTTTATACTGTTTTAATCAATCAAGACGAGTGGTCAGTTCTATTTCCAACAGGAAATTTACCGATAGATAAAAATGATTTCAGTTTTCGCTTTCGCGAAAACAAAATAACTTTTGATGCTGTATTTATGGCTATTCACGGCACTCCGGGCGAAGACGGTAAGCTGCAATCATATTTTGAGATGCTGAATATTCCCGTTACCACAGGCGATTCATTTGTATCTGCACTTACATTCAACAAATATGCAGCAAAAACATATTTGAAAGATGCAGGCGTATTAACGGCAAAAGCAGCTTTGGTGCGTAAAGGTGACAACTATTCGATACAAGAGATAATTGATAAATTGGGATTGCCTGTTTTTGTGAAACCAAACAACGGAGGTTCAAGTTTCGGAGTAACAAAAGTAAAACACAGCAACATGCTAAAAGAAGCTATAGACAAAGCTTTTAAAGAAGATTACGAAGTTATTATCGAAGAATTTATCGAAGGCAGGGAATTTACGGCAGGCTTATTTATTTCAAGCAACAGAAAATTTATTCTTCCGGTAACGGAAATTATAAGTAAAACCGAATTTTTTGATTACGAAGCCAAATACAAAGGATTGTCAAACGAGGTTACTCCTGCCGAAATATCACAAGAGCAAACCATAAGATGCCAAAGGTTAACCTACGAAATTTATAAAATATTAAATTGCAAGGGAGTGGTGCGAGTTGATTATTTACTTAAAAATAATCAGTTTTATTTTATGGAAGTAAATACCGTTCCAGGAATGAGCAAAGAATCGATAATTCCTCAACAAATAAAAACTTACGGTGAAGATTTGTCCGATTTTTACACCAAACTCATTAACGATGCTATCGAAAGGCAAACAAAATGATAGAAAGAATATCCATTGAAGATTATATTTATAAATACAATCATATTCCCATAATTGATGTTCGCTCTCCTGCCGAATTTGAGCGAGGGCACATCCCTAATGCCATAAATATTCCGCTGTTTGACAACGAAGAACGTGCTGCGGTAGGAACCGTTTACAAACAAAAATCGAAAGAGGCAGCTGTTAAATTGGGTTACACTTACGTAAATCCCAAACTTGAAAGTTTTATTGCCGAATCGCAAAAAACAGCTCCCGACGGAATAATTGCCGTTCACTGTTGGCGAGGAGGAATGCGAAGCCAATCGTTTGCCGAACACTTGCATAAAAACGGATTTAACACCGTATATGTAGTTGAAAAAGGATATAAAGCATTTCGTAATCTTGTGCTTTCGTTTTTTGAACAAAAATTTAATTTAAAAATACTTGGCGGATATACAGGTAGCGGCAAAACAGATATTTTAAAACAACTTGCCAAAAAAGGTGAACAAGTTATCAACCTCGAAGCATTGGCAAATCATAAAGGGTCGGCATTTGGTGCTATTGGCGAAGAACCGCAACCTACTGTTGAAACATTTGAGAATAATCTGTTTTGGCAAATGCACAAACTTAATTTAAACAAACCTGTTTGGCTCGAAGATGAGAGTTTAAATATCGGTAAAATTGTTATTCCACGACCTCTATTTATGCAAATGCGTGAACAAACCGTAATTTTCATCGACATCCCCGTAAGGGAAAGAGCAAAATATTTGGTAAACACATACGGACTGTTTGACAAAGAAAGTTTAAAAAACAGTATTTTAAAAATAGAAAAACGACTTGGTTACGACAGAACAAAAAACGCAACGGATGCTCTTGAAGCAAATGATTTACAACAAGTTGCCGAAATAACTCTAAGATATTACGATAAAGCGTATTTACGGGGTGTGGAAACAAGAGACAAATCGAAAGTTGTTACATTAAAACTTGCAACTGTTGATGCCGAAAAAAACACAAACGAACTTTTAAAAATAACACAATAACATTAATTAATCAGCCTTACGGCTTTATAAAAATAAAAAATTAAGATGAATACCATAAAAATTTCGGATATTAAGATGACTAAATACAGTCATGGTGCAGGGTGCGGATGTAAAATTTCACCTAAATCGTTGACAACAATACTTAAAACACAGATAGAGCAAGTAAAAACCGACAAACTAATTGTAGGTAACGACACCCGTGACGATGCGGCTGTGTATGATTTGGGCAACGGTATGGGAATAATAAGCACTACCGACTTTTTCTTACCCATTGTTGACGACCCTTTTAAATTCGGAAAAATTGCTGCTACCAACGCTATCAGCGATATTTATGCCATGGGCGGAAAACCTTTAATGGCAATTGCAATATTAGGCTGGCCTGTTGATAAACTGTCGAACGAAGTGGCAAATCAAGTTGTGGAAGGTGGCCGTGACACTTGCAAAGAAGCAGGCATTCCGCTTGCCGGAGGACACAGTATTGATAATCCCGAACCGCTTTTCGGACTTGCCGTAACAGGCATTGTTCCACTTGATAAACTTAAAAGAAATGATAAAGCAACTCCCGGTTGTCGTCTGTTTTTAACAAAACCGCTTGGTGTAGGAATTTTAGCAACAGCTCAAAAAAACGGCTTGATACAACCCGAACACGAAAATATTGCTCCCGAATCGATGATGAAACTAAACAAAATAGGTTCTAAACTTGCAGCTATCGACGGTGTTACAGCAATTACCGACGTTACAGGATTCGGACTATTGGGACATCTGCTTGAGGTGTGCGAAGGCAGCAATGTGAGTGCTGTAATAAATTACGATAAAGTGCCTGTTTTTGAACCTGTGGAATATTATATCGCTAAAGGTGCTATTCCCGGCGGAACAAAACGAAACTGGAAAAGTTACGGCGATAAAGTTCAACTTGAAAATAATGAAACAAAACGCTTAATACTATGCGATGCTCAAACAAGCGGCGGTTTGCTTATTGCTGCTACCGAAGATACTGCTGCTACCGTAAAAAAGATGTTACAAAACGAAAATCTGTTTAGCCAAGAAATCGGTTACTTAACTGAGTATATAGGAGATAAAAGAATTATAGTTAAAAGTTGAAAGTTGTTCAATGGTTCAATGATATAATGATATAATGATATAATGATATAATGATATAATGATACAATGATTTAATGCGATAATGCAGTAATGAGTTGAAAGTTACAGCGGAGGCTGAGCCTGTCGAAGCCGAATTAGCAACGAAGAAAATGATATAATGGTTCAATGATACAATGATATAATGATATAATGATATAATGATATAATGATATAATGATATAATGCAGTAATGCGATAATAAGTTGATGACGAATAATTGAAAATAAATTTGTGTAATTTGTGGACAAAATTATTTTGCGACTTAGCGTCTTAGCGTCTTAGCGGTGAAAACCTTTGTGAAACTTTGTGTTCTCTGTGGTAAGATTGAGTTGAAAGTTGAAAGTTTATAAAGTTGAAAGTTACAGCGGAGGCTGAGCCTGTCGAAGCCGAATTAGCAACGAAAAAAATGATATAATGGTTCAATGATACAATGATATAATGCGTTAGCGTTTATTGAATCCGATAGAGAAATAGAGTGGAAAACATTGTTGGAAATTATGTAATGAATCGAAGAAATTATACTATTTTTATTCCTTGATAAATTAAGGAGAGTGTATGAGTAAGACTAAATTGAATGTAAATGAATTAGAGATTGTTCTTTATAAACAGAATGAAGAAGAGTTTATTTCATTGACTGATATGGCTAAATTCAGAGATTCTGAAAGGACAAATTACATTATTCAGAATTGGATGAGAACTAGAAATACAATTGAGTTTCTAGGTCTTTGGGAACAATTAAAAAACCCGAATTTTAAAAGCATCGAATTCGATGCCTTTAGAAATGAATCAGGTTCTAATAGTTTTACTCTAACACCTAAAAAATGGATTGAGGCAACCAACTCAATAGGAATAATATCAAAGGCAGGAAGATATGGGGGAACTTATGCTCACAAAGATATTGCTTTTGAATTTGCATCTTGGATTAGTCCAACTTTTAAACTGTACTTGATTACTGAATATCAAAGGTTAAAAGAAATTGAAACTAATCAATATAATCTTGAATGGAATGTGAAACGAATATTGAGTAAAACAAATTATCATATTCATACGGATGCTGTTAAGAATTTTATTATTCCAGAAAAAAATTATGAAAAAGAAAAGGAATGGTTGTTATATGCAGAAGAAGCTGATTTGTTAAATGTGGTTCTTTTTAATTGTACGGCTAAAGATTGGAGAGATGCGAATCCTACTTTGGCTAAAAAATCTATGAATATTAGAGATATTGCAAGTATTAATGAGTTGGCAATCTTATCAAATTTGGAAACTTTAAATGCACAGATGATAAAAGAAAAGATTGATAAAAATAGTCGATTTTCAAAATTGAAAGAAATAGCGGAATATCAATTAACTATTTTGAATGAAAAGGATTTTATGAAAGCATTGAGAAAATTAAATGACAATATGTATATTGAACAAAAAAACAAATTGACAGAATAGCAACAAACGCTAACAATAAATATACGTAATGCGGGCAAAGTACTAATTTTTAAGATTATAGCATTAAACAAAATTAGTGGACAATTGAAAAATAATCGTTTCAAAACCCCGCACTACGCATATACTCACCGATAATGCCAAAATGCGATAATGCAATAATAAGTTGATGACGAATAATTGAAAATAAATTTGTGTAATTTGTGGACAAAATTATTTTGCGGCTTAGCGTCTTAGCGGTGAAAGCATTTAAAACCTTTGTGAAACTTTGTGTTCTCTGTGGTAAGATTGAGTTGAAAGTTAAAAGTTTATAAAGTTGAAAGTTACAGCGGAGGCTGAGCCTGTCGAAGCCGAATTAGCAACGAAGAAAATGATATAATGATACAATGCAGAAATGCAGTAATGCGATAATAAGTTGATGACGAATAATTGAAAATAAATTTGTGTAATTTGTGGACAAAATTATTTTGCGGCTTAGCGTCTTAGCGGTGAAAGCATTTAAAACCTTAATTTTTTTTAATTCCTTAATGTTTCACAATTGCTGAGCAAAGCGAAGCATAACTTAAATGTTCTTATATGGTTCAAAAAAGCGAGCGTAGCGAATACGGTAATGAGTTGAAAGTTAGTTTCAATGGTACAATACGAAAATGCCGTAATAAAATAAGTATTATTTACTCCGATTTATAAACAGCTCCGCCGATACTGTCTTTACAGGCTCCTGTTACCGAATTAAGACAATTGTTGATATTATTTATTCGTAAATATCCCAAAAAAGCAAAAATAAGTGCTTCTTTAAAATCAATAAGTTTATTATCGGGAACGATAAGCTCAGCCGAAGTCTTTTGTTTCAACAACGAGATTAAAAATGAATTATATGTCCCGCCACCTGTCACCAACACTTTTTGTCCTTTAAAACGATTTAAAATATTTGCCAATTGTGTAACAATATGCTCATACGATGTTCGCAAAGCATCGGCAATAGACATTTTATCATTAAAAACAGGCAAAATAAATTTTTCGGCAAATTCTCTTCCCAACGACTTTGGCGGCTTTTGTCGATAATATTCCAAATTGTTTAATTTACTTAAAATATTATAATTTACACTACCCGATTTGCCAACCTCTCCGTTTTTGTCAAACTCCATATTCGCCTGACGAGCAAAATAATTCAGCAAATAGTTTACCGGACAAATATCGTAAGCCTCTCTTACTCCGTTGTTTGTGTCATACGAAATATTTGAAAACCCGCCAAGATTCAAACATGCGGCATAATCATCAAAAAGCAATTTATCGCCAACGGGAACCAACGGAGCACCTTGCCCACCAAGAGCCACATCAATAGTTCTAAAATCGGTTACAGCTGTAATTCCTGTAAGTGCTACAATTTCAGCTCCCGAACCTATTTGCAGCGTTAACCCGTTTTGTGGTTCGTGAAAAATCGTAAAACCGTGACTTGCAATGAAATCGGGAATAAAATTATTTTCAATAATAAAATTTTTAACCTCTGTTCCCGTTAAATGCCCGAATTTATTATTTAACATAGCAAGTTCATATCCCGACAATTTGTGAGCATTTTTCAGTTGAGATAAAATATTATTATCAAACTTTACCGTTTTACATTGGTGAAGTTTATAAAAAAACTTATCGGATTTTTGCCAAAATTCACATGCGGCAATGTCAATACCGTCGAGCGATGTGCCCGACATTACACCTATTGCTTTTTGCGTTTTCAAATTCGGCATTTTTATAACTTACAAAGTATTGCGAGTGCATATTTTTTTAAAAACAGCAGTATTGCCCACATTATCAGTAACTTTAATTTTAACTTCAAAACTTCCCTGTCGGGGAATATGTTCGTCAAAATAGTATGTTATCAAATTTCTTTTTGCATCGTATTCAAACAATACCCAATTATCATCAATATAACCTGCATATTTTGCTATTCCGCTAAAATTATCTTTAATAACAAATTGTAATTTCCTTGTATCACTCAAATCATTACCGGCAGCAATTTTCCCGACAGGGATAATTTTAGGTTTTATAGTATCAACAACAACCGTATAATTACCCAAATCTCTTACCAAACCTGTAATAGTACCATCTTTAACAACTCCTCCCCTGTAAACAAATTTATTTTTTCGCCACAATGCCAACGATAGTTTGCTTTGTAAAGAGTTAGCTGTTGAATCGAATTTTATCGCCAGTGTAAAATAATTTTGCACCGGTGTATATTGATTGTGAACTCTGTAAACAGGCGAATATGTGTTATACCTTATAGTATCAATACTAAATTCCATTTTAAGAGTATCGTAAAAAGTTTTTTCTTTAAAATAGACACTTAATCCCATAGTATCAAGGCTAAAACTATGTTGCCACGGAATAATTATTTTATTACTATTGTCTGCTATAACTTTTTTATAAAATGCATTATCATATTTAACATAAAAAATTAATTCCGATTTATTTAAGTAAGCATCGTAGGTTTCTATTTTAATTTTATGAACTTTATTATCATTTGTAAAATTCAAGACACCTCTGTTTTTCACATCAACATAAACCGACAATTTGTTATTGGGGTCAACAAATAATTTATGCAAACGCCGTTTTTTGCTTACACTTTCCGAATAATCCATAAGACTATTTATATAACGCGTTTCGGCAAACGAAAAACCGTCGAATTTATCGTAAAAGAAAAGAGTATTATCAATAAAAGCCTTTATTTCATATACACCGCAACGATTAGCCGAGCCATTTAAAAAATCGTTTACTTTCAATCCTAAACCTACCTCACCTTTCATCAACAAAGTATCGCCACGACGTAAAGTAAATTTGCCATAGCCTGTTTTCTTTAAAGTAAAATAGTATTTAGTATTTTTACCGTTTACAAATGAGTTTTCGGTTTGCGGATATACATACAGATAATACATTTTGGGAGGGATATTATCTTTTATGTTAAAACCGAGAAACAGACCGTTTAGCGGATGAGAATTTTTAGTATCGCGTATTTCAAAATGTAAATGCGGACCACCGCTAGAGCCTGTATTTCCGGATAATCCGATAATATCACCTTTTTTTACGGGCAGCTCTCCTTTTTGCGGAAAAATATCAACCGAGTAACTTTTTTTTGCATATTGTATTGCTCTTACATATTTATCAAGTTGAATACTATATTCTTTAAGATGTCCGTAAACAGAAGTATATCCGTCGGGATGATTTATATAAATGCATTTGCCGTAGCCTGTCGGCGATACCTTTATACGCGAGATATAACCGTTTTGCACGGCATGAACCTTAAATCCCTCACGACTTTGCGTTTTTATATCGATACCCGAATGAAAATGTCCGGGACGTAATTCGGCAAAATTACCCGATAAAAATAAAGGAATATCAATAGGCTGTCGCCAATTTAAAGTATCTAACCTTAACTGAGCGTTAACGGTTATTGTAAATAATATTAATAAAACGGTATTAAAAAATAATTTCATTGCTTATGATAAATATTTAATTGAAAAAGGTATAAAGTAATATAATATATCGGTTTTGAACAAGCAGAAACGGTAGTTTTTTATTATAAAATCCATATATTCACAAGAGTTTTTGTAATATTCATTATTCCAAATAATCATATCTGACAAGTTTCTTTAAAATAAGTGTAATTATAATTATTTAATCAATTGATAACCAATAAAAAAACTGTTAGATCTTGTGGATTTAAGACATTATAAAATTCCATTGATTAATTAAAAAAATCAATTAATTTGAAAATTCATTAATTTCAAAAGTATAATTATTTAGTATATTCCAAAATATTTTACAAAAAGTTTACATAAAAAGGTCTGCAATAGTTTGAAAATTAAAGTAATATTTATACATTTGCAGCCCTAAAAATAATTATTAATTATTAAAAATTTAATTAGTATGACAAACAATTATGAAACCGTTTTCATTGCAAATCCCGTTTTATCTGCATCGCAGATGAAGGAAGCGGTTACCAAATTTAAGAATTTTATTGCCAAAGAAAAAGGCGAGATTATTCATGAAGAGGATTGGGGCTTACGTAAATTAGCTTATCCTATTCAAAAAAAATCAACTGGTTTTTACTATTTATTAGAATTCAAAGCCGAAGGTGATTTAGTTAACAAATTAGAGACAGAGTTTCGTCGTGATGAAAAAGTTATGCGTTTTTTAACTGTAAAGATGGATAAGTTTGCAGTTGCTTACGCAGAAAAGAAAAGAAGTTTAAAACAAGAAAAAAAGAAGGAGGAATAAATCATGGCACAAAATCAATCGGAAATTAGATATCTGACTCCCCCGTCAGTTGAAATTAAAAAGAAAAAATATTGCCGTTTTAAGAAAAATAAAATCAGATATATTGATTACAAAGACCCTGAGTTTTTGAAAAAATTCTTAAACGAACAAGGAAAAATTCTTCCTCGCCGTATTACCGGCACATCATTAAAATATCAACGCAAAGTTGCTACTGCAATTAAAAGAGCACGTCATATTGCGTTATTGCCTTATGTAACTGACATGTTTAAATAAAAAGGAGGAATAAAGATGGAAATTATATTAAAACAAGATATTCCGAGTTTAGGATACAAAAATGATATTATTACAGTTAAAAACGGATACGGACGCAATTATCTTATTCCGCAAGGATATGCAGTTTTAGCTACAGAATCGGCTAAAAAAGTAATGAAAGAAAACCTTAAACAACGTGCTCATAAACTTGAAAAAATTAAGAATGAAGCATTGGAATTAAAAGAAAAATTAGCCGGCGTAAAAATAACTATCGGTGCTAAGACTAGTTCTACCGGTAAAATTTTCGGTTCGGTTAATAATATTCAAATTTCTGAATCTCTTCAAAAAGAAGGATACAGTATCGACAGAAAAAACATTCTTGTTAAAGGCGATACTATTAAAGAAATAGGCGAATATAAAGCTATTATTAAACTACATAAAGAGGTTGAATTTGAATTACCTTTTGAAGTAATTTCTGAATAATATTTTAACAAAACATTATAAAAAAGGTTGTCACTAAGTGACAACCTTTTTTTTTTATTTTATACTCTCCCATTTTTAATATTCTATTACTTTTTGTTACTTTGTAATTAATCAAATATTTATAATTTAATTTTTACCAATTATGAAATACACATTAATTATTGCAGTCTTTTCATTATTTGTTATAAGTTGTAACAATACTCAACAAAAGAAAAACAATAATGACCAAAAGGAACAAACAGAATTACAAGAATTTGCAAAAAAAGTTTCTTCAATTAACAATAACATTTCAAACGAAGAGGCAATTGTTACTTTATTTACTATGTCGGGAGCTTCGTATATGCCTGATTTGGTAAACAATCCTCAAAATGTCAGCAAATATAAAACATCAAAATATTTAGCTGCTGCCAATTTAGGTATTTATAATACCGACTTATTATATCAAGCTGCATATCAACAAAGCGAAGGTTCTATGCTAAGTTATAATGCAGCAAAAGACCTTGCTTTCTTTATAGGATTGGGAGATGCATATAACGAAGTTATGTTAAAAAGAATTGAAGACGGAATAACTCCTGATGATTCTATTGGTTACATTTTACATCAAACACTCAAAAAATCAGGAACTTTATTAAAAGAAAAAGAAGAAACTAAACTTTATACATCTATTTTGATAGGTGCAAATATTGAGAAGTTGTATATTCTTAATAATATTATTTTTAATTATCCCGAAGATATTCCGGATGAGGCTAAATTACAAGTTCTTCGTAAAACTGTTATTGCATTGGGGTCTCAAATAAAATATTTTATAAGTTATTCCGATTTATTTAAAGAATACTCATACGATAGTGAAACAGCTGCAAATGCTTATAAAATGCTTAAAGAATTAAAAGATATTTACTCGTCGTTTAATCCTGCAAAAAATATTCAAACAGTAGAACCTAAGCAATTATTTGAAAATAAAAAACTTTTGGAAGGTTTTGATAAAGTAAAAGAGATACGAAAAATGTTAACAAAAAATAGTTAAATATATTCAATCAAAAAAAGGAACAAAATTGTTCCTTTTTTTTATGACTTAACAGCTATAGTTTCAATTTCAACAAGCACTCCCAAAGGAAGATTTGCAACTTCATAAGCTGCTCGTGCCGGTGGATTCTCCGAATAAAATCCGGCATAAATTTCATTCATAGCCGCAAAATCACCAATATCATTTAACAATACTGTTGACTTAACAACATCTTGTACCGAATAACCGGCAACATCCAAAATAGCTTTAATATTATTTAATGCTTGTTGTGTTTGTGCTTTTATCCCTTCAGGAACTTTTCCTGTTTCAGAATTAACAGGTAACTGTCCTGAAATGTATAAAGTTCCGGCAGCTTCTACAGCCTGACTATAAGGACCTATTGCTTTTGGAGCTTTATCAGTAGAAATTATTCTTTTCATTTTAATAAATATTTAATTATTCTTATTCTGTTTCAATAAAATCAAAACCCACATCAATCAACGATTCAAAATCCTGTCCTACTTCAAACATATCCTCATCATTTGGGTTATAATACCATTCTATTTTTATATCTAACCCGTCTTTATTCAATCTTTCAATAAAAGCAAGAAAACGCAATAAAACTTTTGCTGTTGAAGAATTAAAATAATCAAGTTTAAACTTAATAATTGTTTCAGGATTAGGATCTATTCGATATTTCTCAAACCATTCAAATATTGGTTCAAAAAAACCAATAACATCTTCGGGACGTGATCGTCCTTCAAATTCAAAAATCCCTTTTGATTTATCCAAATGTACCTTAAATGTCGTAGTGGTACCACTTAAAATAATAGGTTCCATCAATATTTTTTTGATATTCGTTTTTCAAATATAGTAAAATATATTGAACACCAAGTTTTAAGCTTAAAAATAAAATCCCTTTTTGTTTTTAAACCCAAACTATACAATAGAAAACAAAAATAGTTTTCTATTGTATAGCGATAAAGAACTACATCTATTTTGGACAATACCCAAAATGGTGTATTTCTAAATCGGGGTTAACCCTTACTAAATGCCGTAAGTTCACTATTTCACAACTCCTACTGCATAAGTCGGGTTAAAAAAACAGGCATAACAAAAGCTAAACCTGTCGTAATCTGTTTAAAAATATACTTTTATTCACTAAGAAATTTTCAACTTTCTTTTGAAATAACAGCCTTTAAGCAGTCTCTAATATTGCATAGTTAATAATAATTATAACATAAGCTATTCCAAAAATATTATATTACAGATACTGACTGACGCACAATTAATTTTGTTGCTCCTAAAATAGGACTGTTTTTTTCTTGTGAATATTTTATTTGCAACTTATTAATGGAATCTTGAAAAGAAAAATTCTTTTTGCTTTCTTCAATCATTGCATTATGAAAAAATTCTTTTGATTTGGCAACAGAACCTCCTAATACAATAATTTCGGGGTCGAATGCCAATACTATAAGTTTTATTACTTTCCCGAGATGAGTTCCTAATTCTTTAAAAACTTGAATGGCATTAGCATCACCTTCTTTAGCCTTTTTAAACATCTGCTCACCCGAGATATTATATTTATTTATAAAGAACTGTCCGCTACAATAATTTTCAAAATTTGAATCCAGATAAGGAATTTCACCAAATTCACCGGAACCTCCATTTGCATCACTTAATAAATTACCACCCGAAATAATACCTGCTCCCATTCCGGTACCTATTGACAATCCTACCATATTGTTATACCCAATTCCTGCACCGAAATGCTTCTCACCTAAAACAAAACAGTTGACATCATTATTAATAAAAACAGGTACTTCAAAATGAGATGATAAAATATCTCTAATCGGTACTTTTGTAAAACTTTTAATATTTACAATTGAATGTATTATACCGGTTTTATTATCAAAAAGTCCCGGTATTCCTATACCTATTCCACTAACACCTTCTACAAATACATCAGCAATTGTATTAATAATACTTTTAATTATCTCTTGTTCAACATCTTCTCCTTGTGGTGTTTTTGATGATGCATATTTAACTAATTCTGTTCCTTTTACCAATCCGGCTCTGATATTAGTCCCCCCCAAATCAACACCTATTGCATAATCGTGACTCATTTTATTTAATATTTATTTAATAAAATCTTTAATTAATTTTTCAGGTTCTAAATTATTTGACTCTATATCTTTAAAATACTTAACTGTACTGTATTTTAATTCATAAACAGCCTCATCATCACATATCATCATCCCTTTATTGTGTAATTGCAAAGCACTTACTGTCCACATATGATTTACACCTCGCTCAATAGCATGATGAATAGCCGTTGCTTTATTATGTCCTGTAGCAATAATAACAACTTCCCGCGAATCTAATATTGTCCCCACTCCTACTGTCAATGCTGTTTTGGGAACTTTATTTATATCATTATCAAAAAAACGCGAATTTGCTATTATGGTATCTTGTGTTAATGTTTTTATTCTGGTTCGAGATGATAACGAAGACCCCGGTTCATTAAAAGCAAGGTGACCATCGGGACCTATTCCTCCAAGAAACAAACGAATACCTCCATAAGATTTAATTTTTGCCTCATAATCATCACACTCTTTAATTAAATCGGAAGCATTACCATTAAGAATATTTATATTTCCCTTAGGAATATCAATATGATTAAAAAATGTTTCGTGCATAAAAGTATAATACGATTGCGAATGATTTTGCGGTATTCCTATATATTCATCCATATTAAATGTTACTACATTTTTAAATGATATTATACCTTCGTTATATAAATTTACCAGTTCTTTGTAAACTCCAATTGGAGATGAACCTGTTGGCAACCCTAACACAAAAGGCTTATCAGCTGCAGGATTAAATTTTAAAATCTTACGGGCAATATAATATGCCGTCCACTTTGATGCTTTTTGATAATCATTTTGAATAATCAGTCTCATTTTATTTAACTTTTTTATGTTTTATTTTTCAGGAGGATAAACATCCAATAGCGTAAAATCAACCCAATACAAAGATTCTGCATTAGGTATTTTATTTAAAATCTCAGAACCTATTGTTAGATTCGGATTTTTAAATTCTTTCCACCATTTTCTATCATCCGAATAACCATATTGAAATCCGACTTTAGCCGGAGCAAAAGCCTCTCCCCACTCTTTAAATTCATTTATCATATCTTCCATTCTCTCAAACATTTGGCTATCGTCAATAAATACAATACCGTCTCGTTCGGTTAACGGCATTTTACTTATTAACCAATGCTTAAGGAATATTTTATAATCAGGATTAAATTCTCTTACCTCAGAAACCCATTTTGCAGCCATTTCATCGGTAACCGCAACTCCTTGATCGGGATCGTCAGATTTGTGCCATTCAACATCTACACCAAAGCCTTTTATACATTTATGATGTGAGTATCTGCTTAATACTAAATTTATTAATGTATCAATATTAGCCATTCCCGGTTCTACTTGCAACCATACTTTATATCCGAGAGTATCAAAATGGCAAAGAATATTCTCATTTTCGTCAACAGTTGAACATGTAATATAATTTGCCGATGTTGTTACGGGAAAATTCAAATAAACTCCGCTAGATTGCAGTGTTCCCAATATCCAAATGCTTTCAGGGGTTGCATTTTTACCGAAATCATCAGCTATTCTAATACCAATATTCCACCAATATGCTTCACCCGGATTATATTCGGGTCCATAATCGGAATATCTGAATCCTGCTCCAAATGCTCTATCGGGAATACTCAAAGTATCATTATCGGTTGTATCATTTTGAGTTGTATCTTGTGGTATTGTATCATTTTGTGTTTTATCCGATGCCGATTCAGGAGTATTTTCTTTGCTACATGCAGCACCAAATATTTGTAATATTATTACAAGAAATATTATTAAAGTAGTTTGAGTAGTTTTATTCATTTTATATATTTTATTCTTTTTTTGAAAAATAAGTTCTATTCAGGCTTCCACCAATTACCCGACATTGTAATAATTGACAACATCTTAATACTATTTCCGAAATATTGTTCCGAACTTATACTTTTGTTTATTATTCTATTCCACATTGCATCAAGCCATTCTTGATTTTGCGGGTCAACCATTGCACAAACACCAAATGGTGCAGTAAAAGCCATATCATCATAACCGTATAATTGCGTGCCGTCTAATTTATATCCTGCTCTGATTTTTGATGGTTTATTATCTGTTTTTTGAATAATCCACCGGTTTAATCTTGTTAAAACAGCTAATGCTCCCGTGTCGCCGTAAACAATATAGTCAGTTGCTATTCGCCAAGGCGAACGACAAGAATTATAATAATAGTCTCCATCGTTTTCACTTTCAAGAAAATTAGGTGTAGCCGGTTCAAATTTATTATCATCCAAATTGTAAATAGCAAAATCGGGTAAAAGTCCTGTTGCAGAGTTAGCTACTGTGTTAATAACACTATATGATGTATCTATTATTTCATCCCATTTATTATCACCGGTGGCAATTTTAAATGCTCTCATATGGTCTAACATAAAATCGCAAAATCGTGTGCCGCGAGCATGCCTGCCTGATGTTGCCCAATCACCAAGTTCTGTTACTTTATATTTTGCACTAATGTCTGATTGATAAATTCCTTCAATAATTTTTTTTGCTTCTTCCAAAAAATCAACTTCTCCGTCACTACCCCACTGATAATGAGCTAATAGCAGAGCATAAGCAATATCCAAATCTCCGTCGGTAGCCGAATCGGCACCGTTTGAGTTGCCTCCCCATTTATTCTGTTGCCAAGCCATTAAGTTATTGTTGATACGACTACGGTGATTGTCATACCATTTATACAATTTAATAAAATCGTCGTAAGATGTTGTATCAACACCTGCCATAAGAGCAGTAATTACCATTCCGAAACCGTGACCTTCGGAACATGATATTGCATTGCCTACGTGATATTCACGTGTATAATGCACATAATACATAGAGTCGTTAAATGCTTTTAGATATCTGCTACGCCAAGCTCTGTAAAAGCTTATTACTTTAGCATCCATTTCATTTTGAGCTGTTTGCGGTTTTATAACTGCGTCTGTATAGTTTGTATGATAAGGAAAAGGACGTAAGGGCTGTTTATAATAAAAAACAGGTGTGTACGTAGTTGTATCCTGACTATTGGTATCTTTATGAGTTGTATCGACAACAGTAGTATCTTTTTTTTCGGGAATAACAATATTATCGTCATTACACCCTGTAATACTTAAATAAGTAAGAGTAAAAAACAAGCATAAGATTACTATGTGCCGAAAGTTAAGCATATTTTAAAAAAAATTAATCAATGAGTTAACAATAATATGAAAGAAAGGTGTTTTTAAAACTACCCGCCGGCGTTTTGCACAGCGGGTAGTAAAAACCTAAACCAAATTTTTAAACTAAGATTTAAAAATTATTTTAAATTAATTAGACTTTACAAAAGTGATATAACCCCATTCTCCTTCTCCAAGAGGATGAGATTCTTCCCAATTTGGGTCAGGTGTCAAATCTTGAGGATAAGTATTATCATAACGAATTTTTAAAGTATCACTATTAATTCTGATTATTTGATACCAGTGAGCATCATTACTTCTTGAAGCAGCTGAAGCTATTCCTAAATATTGACCACCTTTTATATGAATAATATAAGCGTTTGTTTCCGGTTGACCATTAACAATCGTTCTGAAAGTAGAATCAGCAGGAATTTCTTTAATCTCTAGTTCCCAACTTGTAACAGTATCTGAAGGTTGAAGAAGAGCTACATCACCCCACTCTTCAACAGGCTGATTTAAAGTATATTTAGCCCAAGCCCAGTTCCACATAAAACCTGTTTCTTTATAGCTGTTTACATATTCAAAATTTTGATTTAATCTAAAAGAATACTCATCATCTAAGGCTTCATCATTAATCGGCTCTTTAGCATTATTATGCCACCAACTTTCATCAACTACATCAAAAATATCATAATCAGCAGTATCTCCACCGGCAGTATAAACATGTGTCTTAGGCCCACAACTAAACATACAAGTATCAGCCGCCCATCTCCAAACAGCAGTACCTTCAGGATTTTCATCAGTAAAACCTACAAGCAATTTTGATACTATATTATAAACTGAAGGATCTTTATATGTAACTTTAACATCAACAGTTTTAGAAATACTGTTTGTTTGTCCTGTTGCTGTACATTTTACCTTATAAGTTCCTGCCATTTTAAATTTATGTTTAACTGCAGCTCCACTACCTGTATTGCCATCGGCAAAATCCCAAGAGTAAGTATTGGCATTAGTTGCACTTGCTGTAAAAGATACTAAATTTTCTACTCCTACAGTAAAATTAACATTCAAGTCTTTTACCGTATTATCGTCTTCATCTTTTTTACATGACCATAATCCTATAAATATAGCCATCATTAGAAATAAAAATTGTTTTTTCATAATACAAAATTTTATTGGTTTAAAAATTAAAAAATTATTATTAGTTCCATTTACTTAAAATCCACCTCCGTTAAGGTCTAATTGTATTTGAGGTATAGGAAAATAGTTATTAACACCTTCCACAAATTTTCCTTTAATATGAGAATTATTAAGAGAATTAAATACAGTTTCTCCTCTACCTTGACGTACTACTTCCCAAAAACGTTGTCCTTCCATACCAAGTTCTACACGTTGTTCGTGATAAATTGCTTTTAAAGCATCAGTTTCGGTAGTTGCAGCTAATCCGGCACGAGCACGAACCTGATTAAGCGGTGTTTGCCAATCTCCTCCAATATGAGCTTTTGCTTCGGCATTCCAAAGTAAAACCTGAGCATAACGACAAACTATCCAATTTTTTGGTTGATCTGCTTCATTGATTGCTTGTTGTGATTTAGGTAAATTATATTTTTTACTAAGCATTTTATCGTAATTTCTTCCAGAAGCATTATAATTCATATGATAAACTATTTCATCGGGAGTTCCTTTATAAAGAGTATCGCCATCGAATATAATAGTAGCTTTTTTACGAATATCACCCGATTCAAATTCATCGGCAAATTCTTGAGTAGGACAATCAAAACCCCAACCAGAACCGCTCCCAACTGTATATGGATTTCTTGCTTGAAGATATACTACTATTAAAGTTCCATTACTTTCATTACCCCAATCATTTAATTGATTTTTAAATTCTATTTCAAAAATAAGCTCTTTATTATGTTCATTTTCCAATTTAAATACATCGGCATAATTAGGCAATAATTCATATTCGCCCGAAGCAATAATTTCATCGGTTAAATCGGCAGCTTCTTGCCATTTCTTTTGATAAAGATATACTTTTGCTAACATAGCTTGTGCTGCTCCTTTTGTTACTCTACCAAATTCATTTGCTTTTTCTACATCAGAACGAACAGGAAGCCCGTTTATTGCTTCTTTAAAATCCTTCTCTAAAAAAGCATAAAGTTCTTCAAAAGTTGCTTTCTTAGCAACATACTCATCGGGCAATAAAAGATGATCAACCAAAGGTACTTCACCAAATATTTTTACAAGTTCAAAATGAAAATATGCTCTTAAAAATTTTACTTCGGCTATATATCTGTTTAAAGTGTCTGATGGAACACTTACCATCTTATCAATATTAGAGAGAAACTTATTACAACGATTAATTGCAATATAATCATTTTCCCATAAGGTATTCAACTCTTTACCTCCGGGAGGATAAGAAAAATCAATTAAACCATCCATCCACGGTTGGTCACTCCCTTCATCTCCTCCTTTATAAGCATCTCGCCCAATAATATCACCAAAGAAATAGGGAGCTGTATTATGTTTACTATCCCAACCTAAAACATCGTAACAACCGATAACAGCCATATAAACATTATCTTTATCTTTATAATATTCATCTTCAATTAAAGTAGGAGGTTTAATATCAAAGAAGTCTTCGGAACAACCATAACCAAAGCTCAGAAGTATTGCTATTAATAATATTTTATATTTTGTTTTCATTTTTTTATTTTTTGTATTAACAATTTTTTATCAAAATTCAATTTACTAATTTTTTTTTAAAAAGTTAAAGATATACCTGCCATATAAGTTCGCGGTTGAGGATATTTAACTCTATCAATACCTATATCCAAAGGATTTCTTTCTCCTGTATTATCATCTAAACCTATACCCACCTCAGGATCGAGTCCGGTATATTTTGTAAAAGTAAACAGGTTAGTTACACCTATAAATATTCTAAGGTTTTGTATTTTTAATGTTGACAATAAATTTTGGGGTAGTGTATATCCCAATTGCAAGTTTTTAACTCTTAAATACGAACCGTCTTCCACAAAACGATCTGATAAATATCCATTTTGTTGATCTGTAACATCTAATCTAGCTAGATTAGGATCATTAACATTATTAACAACATTACCTGCATCATCAACCATACATCTTTTAATCATATCAGCAGATAGATTATATCTGGCACTGGGATTATTGGTATAATACTTGGTAGTATTAAATACTTCGTTACCATAAACACCTTGTAAAAACATAGTAAAATCAAAACCTCGATAATCTACTTTAAAGTTTAAACCATAAGTAAAATCGGGCAATGGACTTCCAATAAAATCCATAACCAAATTACCGTCATCATCGGCTAAATATTTTATATCACCGGGTTTTGCATATCTTTGAATAGGCTGTCCATCCGGTTTTACATAAGCATCTACTTCTGCTTGATTTTGAAATAGTCCTATTGCACGGTAACCGTAAAATGAAGCTACAGGACGACCAACTTCTGTTCTTGAAATCATTTTTACATTTTGAAAATCAGCACTAACAATATAATCAGCTATACCTAAATCGGTAACTTCATTTTTATTATAAGCAAAATTTCCTGAAACACTGAATTTCCAATTACCAAACATCTCTTTATATCCTAGCTCTACCTCAAAACCTTTATTATCCATTCTTCCTTGATTTGTCCAAGGATATTCTTCGGCACCAACTGCTCCCGGCAATTCTGTCTTTATAAGCATATCCGATGTTTTTTTGTTATAAAAGTCTATGGTAAAAGACACTTTATCAGCAAAAAAAGCTGCATCAATTGCTATATTTGTAGTAACCGTGCTTTCCCATCTTATATCATTATTCACCAATTGCGGGAAACTAGTTCCTCCTACATTTTCATTATTTATAACATAATCAGCTCCTCCTCTTGATACAGAATAGAATGCAAAAGGAGTAATTCTATCGTTACCTACTTTACCCCACCCTGCTCTAAGTTTTAAATTGCTTAAAAATGCTATATCTTTTAAAAATTGCTCTTCTGACATTTTCCAACCAAGAGAAAATGATGGAAAATGTCCGTATCTGTGTGCTTTTGCAAAATTTGAAGAACCGTCAATACGATAATTTATTTGTGCAAGATATTTATCTTTAAATGAATAACTTACTCTTGTCATATACGAAGCACGACGTGATTGATAGTAACTTCCTTCGGGAGTTGCTTGATTATTTCTAAGATTATCAAAAGTTGCCAAATCGGGATTATTTGATACTAAGTCGACTCCTGTAGCACCCATAAATTTATAATTCTCTTGATACATCTCACTTCCTAATAAAAGATTCAAATAGTGATTGCTACCAAAAGTATTAGTATATGTAAAATAATTAGTCCAGTTTTGCGTACCACCGACAGAATAACTTTCATATAAACTGTTAACACCACGTTCATCTCCTGTCTTAACAAAGTAAGTAGGTTGAAACTCCCAGTATCTGTCATATCCGTGAGTTACTCCGTAATTAGACTTAAATTTTAATCCTTTTACAATATTAAATTCAGCATAAATATTACCAATTATATTAAATCCTGTTGCTTCATTATTTGTATTATCAATTTGAGCAATAGGATTTGCTATTGTTGAAGTATATTTTGAACCGTTATATTTTCCGCTTGAGTCACGAGGAGCTGTTGTAGGTTCAAAATTTACCGCACGAATAAATACTGCATCCCAATCGTTTCCTTCACTAACTTCATGTGTTTTACGATTTTCAATAGTGATATTTTCACCTACGGTTAACCATTCTTTTGCTTTATAACTGGTATTTAAACGTAATGCTGTTCTTTTATAATCTGTTTTAAGAACAATACCTTCTTGATTAATATTATTTACACTTAAAAAATAAGATAATCTTTCGCTACCGCCTCTAAATGATACATTATAATTTTGAGTGTAAGCATTACGTGTAATTTCATCTTGCCAATCGGTTCCAGCTCCAAAAGACATATAATCTTCCAACTCGGGAGGAACAGAACTTCCTGCATTACTAAGAGCTTCAGCACGTAACATAGCATATTGCGAACCATTTGCCAAGTCAATTTTATGATACAGTTGACTTAAACTGAAACTGGCATCAAAACTAACTTGTCCTTGTCCTTCTTTACCTTGTTTTGTGGTAATAATAATAACACCATTAGCACCTCTAGCTCCATAAATAGCACACGACGCTGCATCTTTAAGAATTTCCATCGACTCAATATCCGACGGATTTATAAAGTTCATATTATCAACAGGCATTCCGTCAACAACATATAACGGGTCGGAATCGTTAATTGTTCCTGTTCCGCGAACACGAATTGACATATCGGCACCGGGAGTTCCCGAATTTGTAGTAACAACAACACCGGCAGCACGTCCCTGCATTGCTTGGTCTATTGTTGGTGCTTTCATTTTTTCAAGTTCCTCAGACTTAATTGATGCCACCGAACCGGTTACATCACTTTTCTTTTGAACACCATAACCGACAACTACTACCTCGTCAATACTTTTTAAATCAGACTTTAATACTATATCAATTTTTGTTCGCCCGTTTACGGGAATTATTTGATTTTCGTACCCTATATAAGAAACCAATAGAGTATCGTTTGCATTTGCCTGCAAAGTATAGTTTCCCATATAATCGGTAACTGTTCCCGCTGTTGTTCCTTTTATTACAATATTAACACCTATCATTGATTCTCCGGTTTTATCGGTAATATTACCGGAAACTGTAAAATTCTGAGCAAAAGCACCGTTAACCGAAACAAAAAGAAGTATAAACAAACTTAATGTCGTAAAAAAATGATAACTTTTGCGTTGTTTGTTGCAAGTCTTCATAGTTTTTTCTTAATTAAAATATTTATTTAATTTATTTTAAAGATTAATATTATTTATTTATAAGCATCCAAATATAATGCTGCTGCCCCCATTATGGCAATATCAGCCTGATTACTAACTTTTATCTGTAATCGAGAAACACTCTGTTTATAAGGAAACGTTTTTACTACTCTCCACATATCTTTTTCAAAATATTTATATACCTCTGCCAAACGTCCTCCTATAACAATAATTTCAGGATCAATTGCATACAAAATAGTTTTAATTGCATTCCCTAAGTTTATACCGTATTGTTCAAAAATTGCAATTGAAATTTTATCATTATGCAATGCTCGTCTATAAAATTCCGAATAGGTTTCTCCGTATTTATTAACAAAGTATCTTTCGCTGCAATAGTATTCATAATCGTATTCCATATAAGGAATAGAGCCAAATTCACCGGCTCCACAATTATGTCCGGAATACAATTGATTATTGGTAATAATACCTGTTCCAAAACCTACTCCGAGAATTAAACCTACTATATCGGAATAATTTTTTGCTTCACCGAAATATTTTTCACCTACCACAAAACAGTTTGCATCGTTATTAAGCAATACATTTACTTTAAATCTGTCTTCAAGAATTGCTTTTAAATGCACCTCTTGCCACGAAGGGATATTAGACACATTATAAACTATTCCTTTACTTACATTTACCAAACTTGGAACACCAACTCCAATACCTTCAACATCTTCATCAAAAACTTGTTGAATCACATCAATTACCTCTTTAAGTATCTCTTCCTCCGAAGCAAGGTTATTAATTATTTTGTTAACCTTTTTTTCAAGTTTCCCGTTCTTAACCTTACCTGCCATTAGCGATTTCCCGCCAAGAAATACTCCGATTAAAGTTTGATTTATGTCAGTGTTCTGAAAAATCATAACAGATTATAATGTTTTACTTTATTTAAGTTTTATTCTTTATTTTCTTTTTCTCGTTTAAGAGATATTGTTTGATTTTTTATCAACGGCTTTGCCCAAAAACCTATACTTAAAATATACGCTAACAAAACAAAATTGAATGCCATTCCTACTTTTAACGATGTAAAATCGCTGATAGCACCTATCAATAGTTGCACAACAGCTCCACCCATAATACCTGTCATTAAAATTCCGGCAAATGAACCGTGATGTTCCGTTACTGAATTTAGTGCCAACGATAATATTACCGGATACATTACCGACAAAAAGAAACCGCTCATTTGAAATGATAACAAAGAAACATGAGCACTACCAAATAAAGCAATAGCTAAACTTACTATTGCCAACGATGTAAACAGTTGTAATACTATTTTACTGTCTAATATTTTAAGAAGAATCAATCCCAATACTCCACCTATTGTCATTAATCCCCAAAAATTTCCGACAGCTCCGGCACCTATTGTATTGGCATCAATATTATGATACACTTGTAAAAATTTAGTCATCCAATAAGATATACCTTGCTCTAATCCTACGTAAGCAAATATTCCTAAGAAATAAAGAATTACAAATTTATTTTTAAACAAATGTATATAACTGTCTTTTGAACCTACTTTTTCATCTTCGTTTAATTCAACTTTAGGAAATCGTGTAACAAAAATTACAAAAACCATAATTAAACTAAAAAGAGCAAACACCCAATACATTGATACCCAATGCAAATCAGTAGGAACTATTTTTGACATCAAAGTTAAAATTCCGCCTTGTTCTGCAGTCGGCTTATCCATACCTACTACCAACCAAGTGTAAACTCTAGGGCTTACAAACGATGCCGCACCAAAAACCAATTGTGCCAATACCGATGTAAATGCATAATGTTCTTCACCACCGCTAACACGCAACAACGGATTTATTACCACTTGCAAAACTGCCATGCCTGTTCCAATGGTAAACAGTGAAAACATAAACACTCCGAATGTAGGAACTCCTACAAACAGTATTGATGCAACCAATGCCAAAACAAAAGCAAAAAGCATCATTCTTTTTTCACCGAAACGTTCTACCATAAACCCTGATGGTATAGACATAACACCATAGGCTATAAAGAATGAAAAAGGTAAAAATCCTGCCATTGTTTCACTTAGGTTAAAACTTTTTGAAACACTCGGATTTAATGTTCCCAGTATATTTGTTAAAAATGATATAACAAAAAATGTTACTAATATTAATACTACAATTCCGTAATTTCTTTTACTATTCATAATTAATGTTTTCTATTTTATATTCAACCCTTTAATTTCAAATTTTAATTCTTTGCCTGTAACGTATTTTGCAGGTAATTTTGCCGAAACAGTTTTCTTTTCTCTCGGAATTAACGATAAATAATTATCACTCCAGAATACAGGCAATATGGTTTGATTAGTTTGTTTATCTTTTACCGAAAGTTCGATAAAAAAAGCTATTTTATCCGAAATATTTTCAATATTACAAGTTACAATAACATTTCCTTCGGCATCGGTATTTTGATTAAAATTATATTTAACATCAACTTGCGACATGCTGTTAAGTTGAGTAAAATCGGCATATGATTTATAAGGAGTTGTAACCCAGCTTGATTTCTCCCAATCAGGCACATCGGGCTTTGTTGAAAGCCAATAAAAATTATTTGCTATTTCATTACCTGAATTATCAGATGCTTTAAGATATAAAAAGTATGTTGTTGATATTTTATCAAATTCGGGAATTTGTATTGTCTCTACAGATTTATTTGCATTGATTGACAAATCTTGCTTTGATGAAAATCTTATTTTCGATTGTATGTCGTAAACAACGGCTTCTACATGAACATTATCATAATTTTGTAATGTTGAGTTTGTTAAATAAACTTTATTATTTCCGTAATTATAAATGACATTGACAGGTTGACATGCTTTTTTTGTTCCGTAAAATGCTCCGTTGGGCATCAAATACCAATCGTATAGTTGCCAAAATAGTTCAGGCCAAGCTGAGTTAAGCATCCATTGTATTACTCCTGTAGTTTGAAATTTATTTACCTCAAAAGCCTCAAACATTGCACGTGTAGCTTCATAATTTGATATTTGCGAACGAAATGTAAAATCTTCAACCGAATTAGCTTTACCATATCTTGCATTAAACGCTTTTATATATCTGTCTAATGTAGAAAACTCATTACGACCCGAATGGTAATCCCAAATATCGTTTATTGGCCATAAGTTATCTTTGGAAATCATTTTTTTTATGCTCTCTAACGGTGGCACCTGTGCTCCGGTTCCTGTTTCGGTATTAAATCCGTATGCTCCGCCTGCTTTTTTATCAACATACCAATAAATTGGTGTTGTATAAGCATAAGGTCCAAGCATTTTTACACCTGTAGGTCCTGTTATTTTACTGTTATTTACATAACCTCCTATAATATTTTCTTTATCATCCTTTTTTATATCAAAATCTTCGTATTTACAACTTGCCAACAATGGACGCGTTCCGTCAACTTCGTTAATATATTTATTAAGTTTTTCTTCTAATTCGGGCAATGGTAATTTATCGCTACCAAAAACCCAAGTAAAAATACTCGGATGATTTCTTAACCATTTTACTTGACTTTGATAAGCTCTTGCTTGAAGTTCCATATCACGTGGAGATGTGATACACATAAAATTTGTTTCGGGACGTCCGCAATAATCTTCCCATTCCCAATGACAACTCCATCCTATCATTACAAGTAAGCCCAATTCATCGGCTTTATTATAAAGAGTTTGATTTCTTCCCCAAAATCCTTCAAGACGAACACAGTTAAGGTTCATATGTTTTACATATTCCAACTGATTTTCTACTTTTTCATCGGTATCAGCTAACAACAAATCATCAACCCAACCGGCTCCTTTTATCAAAACTTTTTTACCGTTTACTTTGTATCCTTTATGCTTATCCTCAGTCCAATATGTTTCAATTTTGCGAATACCGAAACGTATATCTTTGGCATCAGAAACAATATCGTCAACCATTACACGCATATTTAATTTATATAAATTAGGCTCTCCCATTAAATTGGGCCACCAAAGTTTAGGATTTTTTACGGTTAATTGTTTAAATTCTTTAGGTGAAAATATTACGGTTTGCTTTTCTTCAGGTTTTAATTCTACAATTTTCGAAAAACTTATATCCCCTATTTTACCAAACACCTCAGCTTTTTTATTTTCTTTTGAATTATTGGTAACATCAACAGATATTGTCAATCCGGCTACATCCAAAGTCTTAGTGTTCAACTCTGATTTAACATAAGGTTCTTCTATTGAGACTGCATCTGTTGAAGTAATTTTAACAGGTCGCCAAATACCCATATTTTTATCAGGCGGCGAAGGATTCCAATCGACAAACCCGATTGTTAAATCTCCTCGTTTTGGAGGAAATATTTGAACTGCCAAAATATTTTCCCCTATATTTATATAATCGGTAATATTATAATTCCAGATTCCGAAAGCACCTTCCATTTCTGATGTATCAGCAATTTGCTTACCGTTTAACCAAACGTTTGCACGATAATTTATACCTTCAAAAATGAGCTTATGAAATTGTTTTTTCTCAATATTAAATTCAGAACGATACCACCACACTTGATTAAATTGCTCTGTATTTATGGTATCAAGATTTTTATCTTTATAAATATTCTTGTAAATACCTGCTTCAACCAATCCCGCAAGTATTGTGTTTGGCAACGATATTTTTACCCAATCGTTTGCATTATACTCTGATAAAGAAATTTTTTCACCATTATCAACTACTTTATCTTGCGATTGTATGCTACACCTATCAATAGTTGTTACAAAATTTTCAGATATTAATTCATCATTATTATTACATCCTGAAAATAATAATGAATAAAAAATAAACCCTGTAAGTAATCCTTTTTTTAACATATCATCATAATATTAAAATTGCTTACTATATGCAAATGTTGCATCAAAAATATTTGAATAAAATTTGTTTTACAATTTAATGTTAAGTATTTAATTTTTATTTTATCTTATCATTACCTAAATATTACTAACACTCTGATTGTCAATATTTAACACAAATAGAGACAGATGCAATAAGTTGCACTATTTTTTTAATGATGAATTTCTGATATTTAAATTAAAAGGTTCAACTATAACTTCATTATCCTGCGTATAATCTTCTTTCGATATTTGTTTCAGTAGAATTGAAGCCGCTTTTTGTCCCAAAACTGAATACGGGAACTGAATAGTTGTAATAGAAGGAGTAAAATACGAGTAATCATCTTCATCGCTAATTGCAATTACGGCAACATCTTCGGGAATACGTATTTTACGATTTTGTAATATTGAAATTAATTTTTGAGCCGATAATATATCATCCACAAGTATTCCGTCGGGTTTATCTTTTTGAGAAAAAATAATTTCTGTAGCTTTTAATACATCTTCAAGCAAAAAATCGGAAAATACTTCCATCTTTTTATTTACCTGTATTCCTCCGTTTCTTACTGCTGTTTTATATCCTGTTGAAATTTGTTTTGTAAGTTGACAATTAATATTACCTCCTAAATGAGCAATATTTCGACATCCGTTATTTAACAAATGCTGAACAGCTCTAAAACCTGCTTGAAAATGGTCAATCATTACTTTTCCACACTGCAGTTCAAAACTTATTTTATCAAATAATACAAGGGGTTTTTCTTTGACAAACGATTGCAAATATGAAGGATTTTTATCTTTAAAATTGAAAGAACCTATTATCCCCAAAAAATTTAATGAACTGAAAAGTTGCACTAAATTCTCATCTTGCTCAGGCTGTTCCGAAGAACAAGAGACTACCACATTGTAACCTGCTGCTTCAAGAACTTCTCTGGCTGATTCTAGTAGAATATTGTATTTTTTTTGACTAAATGAAGGAACTATAATACCAATGGTGTTACTACTAAAATTACTTTGTATAGCTGCTTTAATGCTATGAACATACCCCATGCTCAATGCAATTTTTTTTACTTTATCTTTTGTTGCCTGACTTATTTTAGGATGGTCGTTTAAAGCACGCGAAACAGTAGAAGCTGAAGTTCCCAAAGCCTTAGCTAAATCACTAATTGTTACATTCTCTTTTTTAACTCTCATTTTAAAAAAATAATGCAATAATTACATTAAAATTGTAAATTTTATATCATAAAAATAATATTTTTTTATTTCAATGCAAAAAATTGCACTGTTTTTTTCTGTCATAGTTTCGTATATAAAATATTTATGACATGACATTTTATCATTATATATTTTTAAACAAAATTCTTTTTATATCGTATTATAAAAGGTTTTTAAATAATAAATAAGACACTTTATAATTTTTCATTAAATATATTTACATATAATATAAAATGGAACAATTTTTGAAACCCAAAAACAATCACATTAACAACATAAAAAATAAATATTTTAAAAGATAGCAATTATGAACTTTTTTAAAAAAATGGAAACTACAAATCCGGCAACAGACGAAACAAAAAAAAATATGGGTAAAGCAGAACATGTTAGATGTTTGATAATAGGTTCAGGACCTGCAGGATATACAGCAGCTATTTATGCAGCTCGTGCTAATCTTAACCCCGTGTTAATTCAGGGAATGCAAGCTGGAGGGCAATTAACTACCACTACCGAAATTGACAATTTCCCCGGTTATCCCGAAGGAATTGACGGCACCACAATGATGGAAGATATAAAAAAACAAGCAGAACGTTTTGGCACCGATGTTCGCTGGGGAACAGTAACCGAAGTTGATTTTTCGGGAGATATTCATAAGGTTATTATCGATGGCGAAAAAGTTATTGAAGCTGATGCTGTTATTATTTCAACCGGAGCTACAGCTAAATATTTAGGACTTGAATCGGAAGAGAAATACAAAGGCGGAGGTGTTTCTGCATGTGCTACATGCGATGGTTTCTTCTATCGTGGTAAAGATGTTGCTGTAGTAGGTGGCGGAGATACTGCTGTTGAAGAGGCTACTTATCTTGCCAATTTATGCAACAAAGTTTATATGATTGTTCGTAAAGATTACTTGAGAGCATCTAAAGCTATGCAAAAAAGAGTAGAAGAAATTCCGAATATCGAAATCTTATTTGAACATAATACAAAAGAAATTTTAGGTGACGGAAATGTTGTTACAGGTGCAAAATTGATTAAACGTAAAGGACAACCTGATGAAAAAGAAGTTGAAATTAAGATTGACGGATTCTTTTTGGCAATAGGACATACTCCCAATTCCGATGTATTTAAACCTTATATTGAAACTGACGAAATAGGTTATATTATTACCAAACCGGGCTCTATGCATACAAATGTGCCGGGAGTTTTTGCTTGCGGTGATGTTCAAGATAATACTTATCGTCAAGCAATTACTGCAGCAGGAACAGGTTGTATGGCTGCTCTTGATACAGAACGCTATCTTGCCGAAAAAGAGTAATATTTATAATATAATTATTGATATTACGTTAAAAAGGAGATATCTAAAAAATAATAAGATTAGACCTAACAGGTTTTTTAAACTAAATCACTCAAACTATATGTTTGAAAATCATGATTATATAAAGTAAACCTGTTAGGTCTTTTTATTTTATTACTTGTTTTATATTTTTGTAATAAAATAATATAAATTAAAATTTACTACGATGAAATTTCCGTTATTTACCATTATTATTCTGCTTTTATCTACTGACTTATTTTCTCAAAACATTGGACAAGAAGGCGACACCTTGAAAAACTATACCGACATAAACGGTTTGAAACAAGGCTATTGGAAAAAAAAATATTCTAACGGTGAGATTGAATATACAGGATATTTTATTGATAATAAACCTGTAGGTGAATTTAAACGATACGATAAATATGGTAATCTTTATGCTTTTCTTGTTAATGATACCACAACAAATTATTCACGTGCTACATTTTATCACCGAAACGGAAAAGTAATTGCCACAGGAAATTACATAGGACACAATAAAGACAGTATTTGGAATTATTACGATGGTAATGATATTTTATATCTTCAAGAATCTTATAAAAACGGTAAAAAAGACGGAACATTTAAAAGATACAGCAGAGAGAGAGTTTTACTCGAAGAGATAAACTGGAAAGATGATGTGAGAAACGGTGTTTGGCGTAAATATTATTACAACGGTATTATGATGTGGGAAGGATATTATGTAAACGGGAAACTTGAAGGTGAAGCAAAAGTTTGGAACAGCAACGGTAAACTTTATAAAAAAGGTTCGTTTAAAAATGATTTAATGGAGGGTATTTGGACAAAATACGATGAACACGGAAATATTATTAAACAATATAAATATACCAACGGCATTTGCCCCGAACTTGAAGACGAACAAAATGAAATGTTAAAGGAAATGCAAAAAAGTAAAGGAAAATTTCCTGAACCTAAAAATATGAATGATATAGATTGGCTTAGAGGAAGAAGCGAGAATTATTAATATGGGTAAAAAAAGAATTTTAATGGCAATGAGCGGCGGAATTGACAGCACAGTTGCCGCTATGCTATTGATTGATAAAGGATATGAACTTGAAGGTGTAACTTTCAGAAGTTATGATAATATATCAACTGCGTGCATGGAAAAAGAAACCGGCTGTTGTAATGTCGATTCTATTTTTGAAGCTAAAGAAATTGCCGATAAATTCGGTTTCCCTCATCAAATACTCGATATCAGAAAACATTTTGAAGATACTGTAATTGATAATTTTATTGCCGAATATCTTGCAGGAAGAACACCAAATCCTTGTGTTGTTTGCAATTCGAGCATTAAATGGGGCGAAATAGTAAATAAAGCCGATGAACTGAGTTGCGATTATATTGCAACAGGGCATTATGCAAATATTATTGAAGAAAATAATAGATTTTTTATTCAAAAAGGTAAAGATACATCAAAAGACCAATCATATTTTTTGTGGAATCTGTCGCAAGATAACCTTAGGCGAACAATGTTTCCACTGGGTAATCTTACCAAAACCGAAGTGAGAAAAATTGCTCTTGAAAAAGGATTTGTGAAACTATCAAAAAAAAGAGAATCACAAGAAATTTGCTTTATCCCCGATAATAATTATCGTAGATTCTTACGTGAAAATGTTCCCGATTACGATAAAAAATTTAAGCCCGGTGATTTTGTAGATACTTCAGGAAAGATATTGGGACAACATAAAGGATACCCGAATTATACCATCGGACAACGTAAAGGTCTTGAAATAGCCGTGGGATATCCATTGTATGTAAATAAAATTATTCCCGAAACAAATACCGTAGTGCTTGGAACTCGTGATGAGCTAAAAAGTAAAATCTTCTATGTTGAGAACTTCAATATAATGAAATACAAAACCTTACCGGACAATCTTGAAGTTTTAGCTAAAATACGATACCGCAATAACGGTGATACTGCCGTAATAACAAAAGAAAATGATAAATTATTAAGAGTTGAATATTATAATCCTGTTGAATCAATCACTCCCGGACAATCTGCGGTATTTTATGAAAATGATTATTTAATAGGTGGCGGAATAATTAAATATGTAGAATAAATGAACAAAGAAACCATTATAGGCATAGGAATTTTAGTGTTTTCTTATTCGCTTTTTTCATGGGCTTTGGGAAGATTCATAAATAAACGTAAAGGAATTAAAGTTTCGGAATTTAAAAACTTTTTATCAGGTTCTTGGATAATCGGATTATTTATCGTTTTCATTATCTTAATGCTATACATTTAAACAATAAAAACAGTCGCCTAAGGGATAAGCGACTGTTTGAAGAACATTTTAAACAACTACATTAAAATACTACTACTACTATTATTATTTTATTTAGTATCAAATTTGATAATATTTAAAATTAAACCCAAAAAAAGCACCATTACAAAAGTCATACATACCTCTACACAACCTTATATTTAACAAAACAAAACTCTATTTACACTTGTATATTGCTATAAATTAACATATTACATTATCATAATAATATCTAATAAACATATGGCATAAATATTAATAATAAACCTCTATACTCTTTTTATAGTTTTTTAAAGGAGTGATAAAAGAAACCGATTTTTTCTCAGAATCATATACAGGTTTTCCTTGATATTTTTGCCCGTTTATAACAATTTTTTTTGGTTTTTTATCAAGATTATGAATAACAAAAGTTACAGTATTTTCTTCTCTTTTATTGCTATACCTCTTCCCTATTTCTCTCTCTACATTTATTGTCAAAAGTTTTTCGGTATTTACGGCAGTAAAATTCAAAATCTCATAAAATCCTTTTTCATAACTTTTATTTGTAACTCCATCGTCATTGTATAAAGCATAATCTGAGTTTCTGACTTTTATATCGGGATAAAAATGCATTGTAAATTCATTAAGGTTATAATATTTGGTTTGTTGTGCTTTGCTCAACATAGGCAGAAATTCCCCTCCTCTCGCAAAAACAGGAATATTATCAATGGTAACTGGCACTTCAATTTCTTGCCCTCCATTATATTTTTCACCTGTATAAAAATCTGTCCAATCGTAACCTTGCGGTAAATATACTTTTTGCAATGTGACACCTTGCGACTTAACAGGCGAAACAAGTAACGCATCACCCCACATATAAGCATTATCGTAAGTAAGCAATTTGTTATTTCTCTGTTCAATAAAAAACAACGGATACATTAGCGGTTTTCCTGTTTGAGTATTCTCAAAAGCCATTGAATAAACATACGGCAACATTTTATATCGCAACTCTATACTCTTTTTTGCCGAAGCTAAAACATCGGCAGTTTGAAACACAGGCTCCGAAGGTATCTGTTCCTGAGCATGAGGTCGAAATACAGGTTGAAAAACTCCGTATTGTAACCAACGAATATACAACTCGTTATCAATTTTTTCACCTCCGGCAAAACCTCCCAAATCACTATGCATATAAGCTACACCCTGCATTCCCATTTGCAACGACAATTCAGGTTGCGGCTTTAATCCTCCCCAAGTTCTGTTTACATCTCCTGTCCATGGAATTATGCCGTAACGCTGAGTTCCCGCATATCCTGCTCGCATAAGTATAAAAGGTCGCTGTTGCGGAAAATCTTTTGCATAACCTTCGTAAATCAATCGTGTCCACTCATGACCGTAAGCATTGTGCAATTCATCGGCAGAACCCAAAACATGCTGCAACTCTTTGGGATGAACTTCCGGCTCTCCCAAATCGCCCCACCAACCGCCAACTCCTTTTGCGGTAAAATCTTTATAAATATTCCAAAACCATTCCCTTGCTTCGGGCTTAAAAATATCTATCAGCCCGGTGTGTCCGAAATAAAAATCGTAGGTAAACGGATTACCCACAGTATCTGTTGCCAATATTTTATTATCAACAGCCTCTTGCCAACGATTACTTGTGGTTAAAATAAAAGGCTCTGTAACCAAAATTGTTTTTACACCTTCTTTATTCAATTTATCAATCATTGCATAAGGCTCGGGAAAACTGTCGCGATACCAATCAAGATTTCCCATTGAACCGAAAATTCCTTTCCCAAACCAGTAAATATCTATAATAACCGCCTCAACAGGAATTTTATCTTTAAAAAATTTATCAATAGTATTTAAAACCTCTTTCTGACTGTGATACCCGAAACGGCTACTGAAATTTCCGAACGTCCACAACGGCGGCAACGGCTGTCTGCCTGTTAAATCAGTATATTGGTCTAATAATTCAAACCAATCTTTACCTGTTATCAAATAGTAATTTATTGTTCCGTATTGCGATTCGTAACTTACTGTATTATTATGCTTACTGTCTAAATCAAGAAAAGCCGACGACGAATTGTCGAACAATACCATATACTTTTTCGACGATATAAATACAGGCATTGAGTAATTCATTAAATCTGAATGAGTTTCGTAACCATAATGTGCCCTGTTGTATAATTTCAGTCTGTTTCCTCTTCTATTCATACCCAACACACGCGTTCCTCCACCATAAAGCACTTCGCTTTTGTCTATCGTTAAATTCATTATTTGCGACGAATCGGTTTTAACATACCCGCTGTTATCGGCAAACAAAAGTTTTGAATGACGATAAAACTCAATAGCAAACGGTTGTTTTTTTATAATTACTTTAAGTGAATACGACTCTATTTTAACAATATTTCCCTCGTCGGTAATTCTGAAATCAATTTTTTCAGGCTTTTTAATCGCCGCAAAAGATAAATCTTTTACTTTTTCACCTTTCGGCAAAAAGGTAACATGAAATATTTTTTTGTTAAATGGTTCTATCCTGTATTCACCATCGGATACATCAATTAATATACTACCAATATCTTGCTTATAACCAACATATTGACGATTATTAGTTTGTGAAAATACATTGATATTTACAAAATAAATAACAGAAAAAATAATAAAGTATTTAATAAAATTCATAATAACGTTTTTTTTGATTCTTATTTTATGGAGTCAAATTTACATTAAATAAAACAGATAACATTAATTGTTGTAAACAAAAATGCCGACTCAAAAAGTCGGCATTTTTTATTTATTTAAATATTTAGTTATCTATTTTTTAATAATCTTATTTACAGAAACTTTATTACCTACAACAACTTTAACAAAATATATTCCTGCTTTAAAATCAGTCATATCAATGCTATATGTTCCTTTTTCTTTATCAAGAATCTTAACAACTTGTCCGTTAATATCCGTTATTTGAACTGTTGCATCTATTGAACCAACGATAATATTAAGTCTGTCTGAAACAGGATTAGGATAAATATCAACTTTAAGTTGAGCTATATCATTTATTCCCGTAAGCGTATTAACAGTAACTGCATTACTTGCTTCTGAGATATTACCTGCGGCATCTGCTGCTTTTACTGTAAATACATACTCTGTTTCAGGACTTAATTCTGTCATTAATAATGAAGTTTCAGTAACAGTATCTACTATTACTCCATCCTGTAACACATAATACTCTGCAACTCCAATATTATCCGTTGATACATCCCATGTCAAATTTACACCTGTAGCTGTTATATCTGATGCTGTTAGATTTGCCGGTGCTGTTGGTGCTTCGGTATCTGCAAAAGTTGATATTACTAATATATTACTTGTATCTGAAAAATTCCCTGCCAAATCAACTGCTTTTACAAAAAATGTATATTCAGTATCCGGAATTAAATCTACAATTGTAGAACTTACTGTCAATACTTTTATCATAGAAAATGATGTCATTAATACAGTATCTATTATTTCTTCATTTTTATAAATATAATATCCTACCACACCTACATTATCTGTTGATGCATCCCAAACTAAAGATATTGATGTCATTGTTACATCTGTTGCCGTAAGATTTTCAGGTGCCGTCGGTGCTTCAGTGTCAGATTCTATAGTCACAATACATGTATCTGTATCTATATTACTATTATTATCTGTTACTTTTAAAGTAATAGTATGAACACCTACCGGCAATGTTACCTTAACAGAGTCTCCGGCAGCTAAAACAGTATCGGCAGCCAGCCATTCAAACGACTGTATGTTTCCTGATAAAATATAAGTACTTTTCCCGTTAAGAATAACATCCTCAACACCATTGTTGTCTTTATCCATTATAACTTGATCTTTTCCTGCAAAAGCTTTAAATGCTATATAATAAAATGCTTTAACACTTTTTTTATCATAATCTGTCCCGTTAAACTTATAATAAGTCAATTCATTAATGCTTCCTATTGTATTATAGGTATATTCATTTTTCGACTCTTTATCTAAAGCACTTAAATCTGTTCCTTCCAGATACTCTTCTGTTTGTATTTTACCTTCGGTATTTAATGTATAATTAGTTTTATTATAAAACTCTGCTGTTGCATTATCATCATACCATGTTGTAAGCACTGAGGTCAATTTTCCGTTTGTATAAGTATAATCTACCTGATTTGTTTTTCTGTCAAGACCTGTATTAATTTTATATACCGATTTTAAATTAAGATTTACCAAATCGGCTTTTCCGGTCTCTTTATTAACAAACCACTCTACATATTTTTGATTTAAATCTGAAAGAGAAATTGTTATATTTTCATTGTTATCACCGTCAATAAGAACCGCTTTAAGAGTTTTTCCTGCTACTCCGTGTAAAGAATGACGAATATTGTTTAAATATACATTAAGATATTCAACATCAGCATCAATGGTATAACTTGCTAAATCTGTTGCTGTAGCGTAAGATTCTACCAAATATGCCTTATTTGTAAAAACAAAACTACCACTTGTTGTCAATAAATTATCTTTTATTTTTACGGGATGATTATTTACAACAACAGCTGCTTTTACATTAAACTTATTATAAATAAGTTTACCGTCTTTATCGTAAAACCATTCTCCGTAATTATCTCTAAGTTGAGTTAAATCAACATTAATACTTTCATTATTACCCGATGCTTTCATGGCAGCAGCAAGAGTTTTTCCTGCTACTCCGTGTAAGTCTATTCTTTCTTTGTTTCCCAAAGCATTAATAATATATACATCTAAAAATTCCACATCATTTCCCAATGTATAATTTTCTAATACTGCCCAATCTGTAGTATTTATTTTATAAGTTGTATTAACATAATCACTACTACCCGAACTATATAATTCTTCGGTAACAACTACATCATTTATAGCACCAAGGTCTTTACCTTCTTTAATATTTACAGCTAATCTTACTCTGCGACCATTCTCATCATACATCCAATCTTTATGGTCAGTAGCCAAATCACTTATTTGAATACTATTTGCAACAAGAATAGCAGAAAGTGTTTTTCCCTGAATATTAGTAGTAATTTCTTGAACAGAACCATCGCTTTTATAAACAAAAAGTGAAGTAACATCAGTTCCTGTAACAATAACATCAAGGTCTGATGTTTGAGCATCACTATGAACATTGTAAGCTGTTAATGAATAAACGTGATAATTTACGGTATCATATAATTTTTTATAAATATCAACTTTAGTATTTTCAAGTTCAGGAGTTATAATTTCAACATTTACTTTTCTTCTTTTTGTGTCTCCTGTTTTATCAACATACTTCTCGGTATGATTCTGCGATAAAGATGAAATAACAATATTGTTATCTGCAAAAATTGCATTTAATGTTTTTCCTGCCACACCTGTAATTCTTTCTACTCTTTCGTCATCACCATCGGTAATGTAAATATTAGCCCAAACAGCATCATCTGCGGCTGTATATCCTGTTAATTGGTCTAACGAAGCAGCTGCTTTTATTCTATAAGCCGTTACATTTAAAACAACACTTCCCACATTTCTTGAAAAACCTGTATATTCATCTACAACATCCAACACGTCAAAAGGACGACCGGCTTTAATATTACAGTTCAACAAAGTATTTTTATCATCCTCTATTGTTTTAAACCACTCGTGATAATCATGACGCAAATCACTAAGTTTAATAACTGTTCCGTTTCCATTATCTCCTTCTAAAATTGCTTTAAGCGATTTACCCCCTACATCCGATAAATCATATCGTTTTTCTGTTCCATCTTCTACAACAAAAACATTTACCACCTCTGTAAGTTTATTTACATAAATATCTTCCAAATCATTCATAGAAGCTGTACTTTCAACATTATATACAGAAAACAAATAATTTGCATCACCGGCCACATTTTGAGAATAATAAGCTTCATTATATTTTTTTACTTTTACTTCCGGTATCCAAATACGAGAAGTTTCTTTTTCAACATCACCTAACATATTGTAAGTTAAATATGTTTTTCCTGAACCTTGCCAATATTTTAAACCCACATAAGTTTCTATACTGTCAACTTTTTCTCCCATACCGTAAAAGACATCTTTTGATGACTCTTCCCAATTAGGAGTAATACCTAATCTGTCGTATTTATTATAATAATAAATTTCTTGTGCTAAATTTCCTACTTTATCATATAAAAATATTTTTTTATAATCCGCAGGAAAATTTTTTGCTGTATCTTGAATCGTTTTATATGATTCAATCATCAGTGTGTCACCATTTGCATTATAAGTAATATTCGTTTCTCCATACTTACTCCACATACTATTATCCCAAAAATATAACATTTTGTGACTTACCTGATTTTCAGACGTATATGCATCATAAACTTCTTTTAATGCTTTTTCAGATATACCCGAAGAGTAATCATAAACAATTGTTGAATCCAACAATGCCACCTTTTGTGAAAATGCTGTAAATACAATCAGCATAACCACTACTAATAGTTTGACTTTTTTCATAATTAAAAAATTTTAAGTTTAACTTTATTCATGTAGTTATAGTATCATATATAACAATAACTATTACAAAAAGTTTAAAAAATATTACTTTTGTTCTTAAATAAAAACCGAAAATATTATGAATTTCAATTGGAAAGTGTTACAAAACGGCTCTGATATACGAGGAGTAGCCGTTGAAGGAGTAAAGGGCGAAGATGTAAATTTAACTTTTGATATTGTTAAAAGACTTGCAAATTCTTTTGTTGAATGGCTTAAACAAAACAATATTGCAAATACCCCTGTTATAGCAGTAGGAACCGACTCTCGTATATCCGGTAAAGAATTGAAAAACGCTTTTATTTCGGGAATTATTGAAATGGGATATACCGCTATTGATTGTAATATGGCATCAACTCCGGCTATGTTTATGAGTACTCAACTGCCTGAAACTGATGCCAATGCTGGTGTTATGATTACAGCCAGTCACCTGCCGTATAACCGCAACGGACTTAAATTTTTTACTAAAAAAGGGGGGCTTGATAAGGCTGATATATCATCGATATTAAACATTGCAGAAAATCATAATTTTAAATACAATAACAATAAAGGACAACAAAAAACTTTCAATTTGATTGATACATACAGCAATTGGCTTGTTAAGCAGATACAAACAAAAACAGGCGAAGAAAAGCCGTTGAAAAAGTTTAAAATTATTGTTGATGCAGGAAATGGAGCAGGCGGTTTTTTTGCCGAAAAAGTTTTACAACGGTTAGGTGCAAATACTCTTGGTAGTCAATTTTTAGAACCCGACGGATACTTTCCAAACCATGTTCCCAATCCCGAAAACAAAGAAGCTATGGAGTCAATTTGTAAAGCTGTGACTAACAATAAAGCCGATTTGGGAATTATTTTTGACACCGATGTTGACAGATCTGCTATTGTTGATAATAACGGTAATCCTATCAATAGAAATGATTTAGTAGCTGTTGCTTCTGCAATTATTCTTAAAGAACACCCCAGCAGCACCATTGTTACCGACTCAATTACCAGCAAAGGACTTACCGAATTTATTGAAAAAGAACTAAACGGAATACATCACCGTTTTAAACGCGGATATAAAAATGTAATTAACGAAGCTATACAACTAAATAACAAAGGAGCAGAAGCATGGCTTGCCATAGAAACATCAGGACATGCTGCTTTAAAGGAGAATTACTTTTTAGATGATGGTGCATTTTTGGCTGCTAAAATTTTAATTGAAATTGCAAATCTTAAAAAAAACAATAAAACCATAAGCGACCTGATAAAAAACCTTAAACGTCCAAAAGAGAGTAAAGAATTTAGAATTAAAATTACTGCAAATGACTTTAAAAACTACGGCAATACAATAATCGAAGAGCTTACAAAATTCAGTAATGAACAAAATAATTGGAAAATAGTAACCCCCAACTATGAAGGTATAAGAGTAAATTGCAATGCCGACAATGAAAAAGGATGGTTTTTATTGCGTCTGTCGCTACACGACCCTGTATTGCCTTTAAATATAGAATCGGATATTGATAACGGAGTAGAAAATATTGCCCAAAAACTTATTGCTTTTTTTAATCAATTTAAAGATATTAAACTGCCTGACAGACTTTAAAAACTAAAAAAATCATTGAAAAAACGAAAACAGTTGTAATCTTTTTGGTAACATACTGTTACTTGCTAATGGATTTCTCACTTTCGTTCGAAATAACAGCTTTATATAAAAGTTTATTATATTATGTGCAATTTCATAATTTTTGAATTATAAAGAGTCTATATAAAATACTATCTAAAAAATCACAACTGATTTGATATCAAAAAAAAAATGATTTATATCATCTTTCTTATTTTTTTATTCTCAACCAAAATCTTAAATTTGTTTAGAACATTAAAAATCATCTGATTATCGTGCAATCGACATTAACAAATTTAAAAAGAAAACTCTTTTTTTTAGGAATAATTGGTTATACAATAGGTCATTTGCTTGATGTTTTTTACTTTACGCAAAGTAAAAACATAATAATATTCGACTTAGTAGTATTTGCCATTATTATTGTTAATGTTATTTTAGTTTTAAAAAATAAAATTAGAATAGAGTGGGCTAATGGTCTATTAGTTTACTCTTTTTTTGCAAGTACTATTTTAGGATTAATTGTTAATTTTCACAGTAATTCATTTGATTCTTATTTACATCTTTCAGTTATTATTTACGGAATTTTAGTGTTTTTTGCAGGTTTTGCTCTAAACAAATACCATGTTTATATTATTGGCATTTCTTATATTATATTATATTTAGTTTTATCTTTTTTACAAAAGAATAAAGATATTATTGATATTGCACCTTTGGTAACAACTGTATTAATCGCTTATATTTTCGGCATTAACTATATAATTAATTTGATAGACAACTACAATCACAATCAAAACGAGCTAATCAATAACTTAAAAAAACAAAATAAATTACTTGAAAAACAAGGCGAAGAACTTGCTCTTTTAAATAATACCAAAAATAAACTATTCTCTGTATTGGGACACGACCTTAGAACTCCCGCCAACAGTATAATGGGATTTGCCGAATTAATATCGTTAAAATCAGAATCAGCCGATATTAATGCAATAAAAGAATACAGCCATCATATTTATCAAGCATCAAATATGCTTAACAATTTACTCAATCAGATACTTGATTGGGCAAGACTTCAAACAGGAAAAATTGTTATTCACTATCAAGAAATTTATATTGCTGATATTATTGATGATGTTATTGACCTGATGCAAGGAATGATAAAACTTAAAAATATTGAAGTAGAAACTGATATTGATAAAACAGCTACAATAAACTGCAATAAGCAGATGATAGCAACCGTAATACGTAATCTTATTTCAAATGCTTTGAAATTCACTCCCGAAAACGGTAAAATATCAATTAAATCTTATATTGAAAACAACAAAAATTTAATTTTCTCAATAAAAGATTCAGGTGTAGGTATGGACAAAGAAACTGTGGATAAACTATTTAAAGATACAGTAATTAAATCGCAACGCGGCACCAATAACGAAAAAGGAACAGGACTGGGACTGTATATTTGCAACGGCTATATAAAAATGCATAACGGTGAAATTTGGGTTGAAAGCGAAACAGGTAAAGGCTCTACTTTTTATTTTTCTGTCCCATTGAAAAACAAACACGAATAATTTTCCGATAAAACTTTTATCTTTACATCTGCATGTTGTCTTTATAATTTTAGACAATAATTTTATTTTTGATAAAAATGGATAAAAGATTAAACTCCGATATTTTCTTATCGACATTTAACGACCTTGAAAAATATTTTAAAAAAGAGTTTTTCAGAGGTCACTGGAAAAGTTTTAAGCAGATGCTTAAAGAAGGCAGCCGTTTTAACCCCATAATAAAACAGTTTAAAGAAGAGTTGTTTGAATATGCCGATTTACGGAATGCAATTGTGCACAACCGCAGTAATAATTACACTGTAATTGCCGAACCTCACGATTTTGTGGTAAAACGATTTGTCGAAATCAAAGAGCAAATTGTAAATCCCGTAAGGATGAACTCTTTTTTTAAAAAAGTTTACACCTGCAAATTAACCGATAAAGTATCGTATCCGCTACAATTACTACACGAAAAATTGATAAGCCAAGTGCCTGTTGTAGATGAAAATAATCGTGTTGTTGAAATTATAAATCCCAATACCATAGCATATTGGATTGCCGCCAAAAAAAAGGCTTACACCGAAAATGAGATAGTGCAAAATGTTATCCGTTTTAAAGAGTTTAAAAATAATTTCGACTTTATTTCTGCCGATACAACCGTTTTTCATGCTGCCGAGATTTTTAAAAATTCTTATAAAAAACAACCGACAGGCAGATATTACGATGCTTTGATAATTACACAAAATGGAAGAAACACCGAAGATATAAAAGGTATTATAGTGTTATCGGATATTGCCGAATATATTTAACTGATAAAAACTTATTATGCAGGATACAACAACAGACAAAGCCTTAATTATTCAATATAAAAATACCGGTAATATTGATATTATAGGTACTTTGTATGAACCGTATATGCCACTTGTTTACGGGGTTTGTCTTAAATACTTGAAAAACAGAGAATCGGCACAAGATGCTGTAATTGATATTTTTGAAAAACTTATTGTGGAACTGCCAAAACACGATGCCCCCGATAATTTTAAAACTTGGCTGTATGTTGTTTCTAAAAATTTCTGCCTGATGAAAATCAGAAGCAATAAATCAAAAGAGAATATTACCGATGATTTTTCCGAAATTTTTATGAATAATCAACAGGATATGCATCCTATTGACAGAGACGATAATGAAGATTTATTGCCGCTGCTGAAAAAATGTATTGAAGAACTTAAAGATTTACAACGAAAATCTGTTGAACTTTTTTATTTTAAAGAGTTAAGTTACAAAGAGATAGCCGAAAAAATGAACTTAGAAGAGAAGAAAGTTAAAAGTTATATTCAAAACGGAAAACGAAATCTTAAAATATGTATTGAAAATAAAAAAATATAAACTAAAATGCGGTCACTGAGCTTGTCGAAGTGTGGTCACTGAGCCTGTCGAAGTGTGGTCACTGAGCTTGTAAAAAAACATAAAAAATTTCATACAATTGCAGAAATACAAAAAATGAAAAACATAAAAAACATATTAAACTATCTGTCGGGAAAACTAACCGACAGAGAAAGATATAATCTCGAAAAAGAGATGAATAAAGACCCTTTTCTTGATGATGCCATAGACGGTTTTTCGCTGTTGTCGCCCGATGTTTTACAAAAAGATTTAAAACTACTTGACAATAAACTAAAAAAACGTTTAAACAAACGTAATCCTTTGCCATTGTTGTTACTTAAAATTGCCGCAAGCATTGTTATTATTGTGGCTATATCGGTAATAATAAAAATGTCAACTAACAAAACACCGTTTCAAAATTTATCATACAACAAAGTTGATACTATTGAAAATACAGTTTTTGAAAAACAAATTTTACCTGTTTCAGAAAAAGCCGACAGTAAAAAAACGAAACATCAACCCACAAATAAAAAGCAGGATAATAAAAAAGATACTCAAACAAAATCGCATCAATCAGTCAATATTACCGAAAGAAAAAAAACCGAAGAAAAAAAACAAAATAACAATACTCAAACAAACATTACCAAAAATATTAAACCACAGGATAAATCATCAAAAAAAATGATGATTACTGCCGCTCCGCCCCAAACAACACAAAAAAAACGTTCAAATTATTCAAATTTAGATACAGTAACAGATAAAATATCAGAGCCTTATGACCAAGAAATGTTAATGGGATTAGCATCAGCTCCCGCTTCAATTCAAAAACAAAACAGAATAAATATAGAAATATTATATAAAGAAAATTATAAAAATCACACCACACCAAAAAGCGGAATTAAAAAACTTGAAAACTACATAAACAGTAATATCAATGTTGACACTTTAAAAAAATCCGTTAATGTAAAATATTCACTTACAGTTGATAATAAAGGAAATTTATATTATTTTAAACTAAAAAGCGAAGAAAATGTTATAAATAAAGAAATTTCCCGCATAATAACCGAAAGTTTTCCATGGCAACCTGCGTCTAATAAAGGTAAGAATGTTAGAGAAAAAGTAATTTTAAAAATTACAATAAACGCTGATGATTAAAAAAAAAACAAATATGCAACCGGACAAACAAAGATTTTATATAAAAAATTTGTTTACAACGGGTGCTGTTTTGTTGTTAACTAAAGTTTCGCACCTAATAAAACTAGGTACTGAGAGGAAAAAAACAATAAAAATGTAGCATAATTATCTTGCATATTTGCTTGATATTAAGTATCTTAGAGGCGTCAAAACCAAAGAATACAATTATGCTACAAAACAAAGATATTGCTAAAATTCAAGAAATAAAAACACTTTTCTCAAATAGTTGGGTACAGCCAGAATTTTTTTCTAAACAGATGGAGTTATTTAATTTCACTAAAGCATCCAAAATATTTAAAGCAGTAAAAAAAAGCGGGATTCCTGTATGGGATGTTATTAAGGTGCTATTGGTATTACCTTTTAGTAATATTAAAAATATAAATTCACTATCTAACAATAATATGTCACCAGATGCTATGGGAGAGAAAGATGTATATTATCGTTTGCTTGGTAATCAAAAGATAAATTGGAGAAACATATTACTTCTATTTGTGAAACAATATTTAAAGTTAGACAATAAGTTTAGTGAACCTATAAGTAATACTAAGTGCTTAATATTTGATGATACGGAAATAATCAAAACAGGCAAAGCAATTGAAGGTGTTTCGAAGATACATAGCCACGTAACAAAAAAATTCATCTTTGGGTTTAAGTTACTTGTAGCCGGCTACTGGAATGGAAGTGTTTTTATTCCAATAGATTTTAGTTTTCATCGGGAGAATAAAAATAATAAAAAGAGAAAATATGGTTTAACAAAAAAAGAATATCAGAAACAAAAAAAGACAAAAAGAGAAAAGGGAAGCCCTGTATTAAGACGATTTAAAGAACTTAATTCTAAAAATAATGACATAATAGTTGAAATGTTCAAAAGAGTTAATCAGCGAAAAATAACTGTAGATTATATCCTGATAGACAGTTGGTTTACAACCGTTACGCTACTTAAAAAACTAATAGCTATTAAGAATAAGGTAAGCATAATAGGTATGTATAAATACAATAGCAAAGTATTAATAGGTCAGGAAGAAAAGACTATCAAACAACTTAGAAGATCAAAAAAAGGTATAAAGTGCTCACGTACAACAGGCTTTTATCACATGAGTTTTATAGGAGAAATAGATGAATTAAAGGTTAAGGTGTTTTTAACTAGAAGAGGAAAAAATGGAGCTTGGCATACTTTAATATTAACAGATACAAGCCTATCGTTTAATCGCATGATTGAGATTTATAATATCAGATGGTCGATAGAAGTGTTTTTTAAGGAAGCAAAACAGTTATTAGGATTAGGCAAAAGTCAATCTACTAACTTTGACGTTCAGGTTGCCCATGTAACAATTACTATGATACAATACTTGTTGATTAAGTCTTAAATATAGAGTTGAAGCTTATGAAACAATTAATGGGCTTTTTAAGGACTTGAAGCAAAATTATATTGAACATAAATTAAACGAAAGATTAATGTCAGTAATTATTGATATTTTAGTAGTTTTGGATTTATTAGGAATAGAGTTTGATGCAATGATAACTATTAGTAAATTAATCAGTTATAGTGATGAACTTAAATTTATTAAAAATTACAGTAAGGATATAAGTCATTGTAAAATGGTAGCTTAGTACAAAGTGCGAAACTTTAGTTGTTAAAAGATAAATTGGAAAGTAACGGTTTTAATATCGTAAAAATTGATGCGGGAAGTATCACTGTTGACGATTCCGGTTTTGATAAAACGCTATTTGAAAAAATATTAATACAATATGGTTTTGAGATTATTGCTGATAAGGAGCAAATACTTGTAACTCAAATAAAACAGGCTGTAATCGAACTTATTCACTATATGAATAATATGAATTCTGTAGTAAGAAAATCGGAATATTTAGTAGAAAAGTTAAATAAAAGTTACAGCCAACTTTCAAGAATTTTTTCAAAACACGAACATATTACCTTAGAAAAATACATTATCCTGCAAAAAATAGAACGCATAAAAAACTTAATTCTTCAAGATGAATATTCTCTCAGCGAAATATCGTATATGATGGATTACAGTAGCGTTCAGCATCTGTCTAATCAGTTTAAAAAAATTACGGGCTACTCTGTTACCGAATTTAAAAATAACCCAAAGAGTAAAATCAGTTTTATTGATAAATTGTAAATACAACATCAAAATATTATAACTCTTTTGCAAAATATTATAACAGTAAGTTAAGAATTATAAAAACCTTTGTATCGTAAAATTTTAATAACCATAAATAATTTTGTTATGGAACTAAGAAAAAGCGTTGCTATAAGCGACAACGGATTTGTGTTTGATGCTTCAACAGGCGAATCGTATTCATTAAACCCCGTTGGACTTGAAATTTTGAAGTATCTGAAAAACGGTATGACCGAAGATGACATCAAAAGAAAAATTCTTGAAAAATACGATGTTGACGAATCAACTTTTGAATTATCGTATTTCGATTTTGTAAGAACATTGCAACATTTTGATTTGTTTGAAAAAAACAACCAATAATGATTTAATTATACAATGATACAATGATTTAATGCAGAAATGCAATAATGCGATAATGCTGTAATGGGTTGAAAGTTGAAAGTTTCGCCGGAGGCTAGTTTACTCCGATTCTTTCGGAGAGCTTGTCGAAGCCGATATTAGCAACAAGAGAAATGAAAAATTAGTGTTAATTAGTGTAATTTGTGGTTAAAACCTTTGTGAAACTTTGTGTTCTCTGTGGTAAAATCTAAATTTTCTAACTGCTTAATTTTCTTAACTTCTTAATGTTTAGGCGATTGGAAATTGACTTAATGATATAATGGTTTAATGATACAATTATTTAAAGCAATGTTAAATCGAAGGAAGTGTCCCCTAGAGGGGACTACAGGGGGAAAAGAGAAATTATAGTAAGAAATTACTTTGCGACTTAGTGGCTTTGCGGTAAAAATATTTAATGAGTTGAATGTAAATGTATAATAGTCTAATGTCTAACAGTCTAGCTTCTAATAGTCTAATATCTAACAGTCTAACTTCTAGCAGCCTAACACTGTCTAACTTCTAGCATCTAACAGTCTAAAACCCTTTATGTCTTTGCGTGAAAAACTCTTAATTTTCTAATCTAATGTTTCAAAAAAACTGAGAACAAAACATTTAATTAAAATTTTAATTTTTAACTTTGTGAAAAAGGAGGATATTATGAAGTCATATACCATAACTTTTAATGAAAAAAGTAAAAAGGCAAAAGAGTTATTGGAGTTAATAAAAAAACTTGCCAATGAAAATAGTATTTTTTTAGAGGAAATAGCTGTTAGTCCAACATACAAAAAGCCTTATAACAGTAAAACGCAAAAGGCAATAAAAATAAAAAAAACACATAAAGTTAGTAGTGTTGATGAATTGTTTAATTCTATCTAAATGTTTAACTTAGAATATAAAACAAAGTTTAAGAAAGATTTAAAACTCCTAAAAAAACGCTCGGAAAAGGATTTTAATTTATTAAAACAGTTTATTAAATATCTACAGATTAACGGTTATAATGGTATTCCTGATAAAAATAAACCTCATTTATTAAAAGGAAATTACAAAGGTTTTTGTGAGGCACATATAAAACCTGATTTATTATTAATTTGGGAAGAAAAAATTGATACCAATATCATAATTCTTATTAGAACAGGAACACATTCTGATTTATTTGATAAGTAACAGATGATTTGAAAGTTTATAAAGTTGGGAGTAAATATCTAGTTTCCAATAGTCTAACTTTTAATAGTCTAGTGTCTAACAGTCTAAAACTATTTGCGGTGAAAACTTTAATTTTCTTAACTCCTTAATGTTTCGTTAATAATCACAAACAAAAAATGTTATTAAAAAACAAATAATATTTCTATTTTACACGCAACTTTTAGTATCATTGCCTATCTATTAAGAGTAAATATTAAAAATTTAATCATGAAATTACTACTACTTTCTACAACTTTTCTTTTTATTGCATTAACAATAAATGCACAAGTTAAAAACGTAAACCCCGACAAAAACGGTATTCCGTGGTTTGTTGGAGGATTAAGAGTTCCTTCTATTGAAGAAATTAACAGAATCCCTGTTATCAGCCAATCATTTAAAAATTCAAAAGATGAATTACCTTCATCATTAGATAATACTAAAAAAAAATATTTCCGCCCTGTATTCTCACAAATAGGCGGAAGTTGTGCCCAAGCAAGCGGTATTGCATATACTTTTACATATGAAATAAATCGTAATCGTCACACAAGTGCCAATGAGCAAGCAAATCAGTTTCCTTCTCATTATACTTATAATTTTTTAAATAACGGAAGTGATACTGTCGGTTCGTTTTTTGTTGACGGGTGGAATATCATTAAAGCAAACGGATGCCCTACAATTGCCACTTACGGAGGATTAACTCATAATTATGATGATACATATTGGATGGCAGATTATTCAAAATATGAACAGAGTATACCTTACAGAGTTAAAAATTATTTTACTATTGATGTTAGCACTCCCGATGGTTTGGAAACTTTAAAGCATTGGATGTATGACCATTTAGACGGCTCATCTGACGGAAGTATTGTAAATTTTGCAGCAGGAATCAGTAACGAAGGTTATAATATGTCTTATGACGATAATAAAATAATCAGTTGGGGATACTCGGTTAATCATGCAATGACATTTGTAGGTTGGGATGATACTGTATCTTATGATTATAATAATGACGGTGAAATTACTAATAATAAAGATATTAATAACGATGGAGTTGTTGATATGCGAGATTGGGAAAAAGGAGCTTTAATAATGATTAATTCGTGGGGAGATTACTGGGGAAACGAAGGCAAAGCATATGTAATGTATAAACTTTTGGCTGAACCTACTGAAACCGGAGGAATATTTGCAAATAAAGTATTCGGTATAAATGTAGAAGAAGCATTTGAACCACAACTTAAAATGAAAGTTAAAATAAAGCATTCTTCAAGAAAATTAATTAAAATATCTGCAGGAATTTCTTCCGATGTTAATGATACAACACCTGAACATTATATAGATTTTCCGTTGTTTTCATATCAAGGAGGAGATTTCCCTATGAGAGGAGAAGGAGTTTCCAATCCTATATCAATAGTTTTGGATATAACGCCATTGCTTAATTATATCAACAGTGGAGAAACTGCTAAATTCTTTTTATCTGTTACCGAAAAAGATACTAACAACTATGCAACAGGGCAGATATATGATTTTATTGTAGAAGATAATTCAAATAATGAGTACGAATGTTCTGCCCATAATGTTGAAATAAAAGATAATACCAAAACATTAATGTCTGTTATAGCTTCAGTAAATTTCAACAGCCCCGAAATAACTACTACTTCATTGCCTGATGGTGAATCCGGTAAAAATTATTCGTATCAATTAACTGCATCGGAAGGTAGTACTCCATATCAATGGAAAGTTATTCAAAAATATAATCAAAATACCATTTCTGAAACCTTTCCTGAAATTAATACAGAACATTTAACACCTACCGACAATGATGACGGATATGCAAACAAAACAATAAATTTTGATTTCCCGTTTTACGGACAAGGATATAATCAATTGTATATCACTACCGACGGAACAATAATATTCGAACCGAGTTTTAATTACATAAGAACTGAAAGTGCAATAAAATCTAATAAAGTAATATCAGTCTTTGCATCCGATTTAATGCTGTTCCCCGATAGTGAAGATGGTATTTTTTATGAAGGAGACAATTCTCATGCTACTTTTAGGTGGAAAATTTCTTTGTTTGAAAATGAATCTGCCAATATTGATGTTGCCGTTACTTTATATCCCGACGGAAAAATTAAGTTTTTCTACAATAATATTGAACAAGGTATAGAGTGGGTTTCAGGTATTTCAAGCGGAACAGGCAGTTATTTAATTTCAAGTATCTCCGGAATGGCAAATCCAAGTAATTTGAGTTTAAAAATGACACCTGCACCTTATCCGATAGGACTATCAATATCTTCTGACGGTATTTTACAAGGAACTTGTCCTAATGAAATTAATACTTGGAATCTTGATTTTGTGGTAACCGACAGAAATAATATTTCAAAAACTAAAACATTAGGTTTTACAACTATACCTGCAAGTTTAATAGATATGAACAAAAATAGAGAAGAGTTAATTTGTTATCCTAATCCGTTTAATAAGCAAGTGAATATAAGTTACATAATTGATAATAATACCTTTGTAGATTTATCAATTTACGATATTTCAGGCAAACAAGTTGAAAATATAATACATAAGCATCAAAAAACCGGAGATTACAGTATTATTTGGGAACCGGTTGTTGATAAAGGCATATATTTTTACCGATTAAAAACAAATAAAGGTATAAAAACAGGAAAATTAATTTTTGAATAAGTAAAATGTTTAAACCCGACTTATGTAGTAGAAACTATCTAATGGTGAACTATTTACATTTATCAAGAATTAATTTGAGTTAAAAATAAATACGGCGTGAATTTATATATAATTGTTATTAAACCCGACTTATGCAGTAGGAGTTGTGAAATAGTGAACTTACGGCATTTAATAAGGGTTAACCCCGATTTAGAAATACACCATTTTGGTTATTGTCCAAAATAGATGTAGTTCTTTATCGCTATACAATAGAAAATTATTTTTGTTTTCTATTGCATAGTTTGGGTTAAATATGAGTAATAAAAAAATCACCAATTTTTATAATTTATGAATTAATATTTTTAATTTCTCATATTACATCTAAAAAGAATATATAAAACATATTGAATATTTTAATTAAAATCATAAATAAGATATTATTATAATATTTAATGTATTCATTTTATTTATGTTGTTTTTTCTTTTTATTACAATGTTTTTCTATCATTTTACCGGCAACTTTAACACCTAATTTTTCAGCAGTTACCCAATTTTCACAAGCAATATTAATGCTATCTAAAAAATAATATGCATTTCCTCTATTTAAATAAGCACTGCCTTGATTTGGATTTAATAAAATTATTTTATCAAAATATTTAATAGCATCACTATATCTGTTAATCTTTACAAAGATATTTGCTATATAATTTAAAGTCTTTATATTATTATCATCTTGTGCTTGCTTAAGAAAAAAAATAAGAGATTTTTCATAATTTTTAACTTTATAATATGAAATAGCCAATAAGTTATTTACATAAAATTTGCCTGGCTCTAATTTGTTACATTTTTCGAAATCAATAATTGCTTTATCGTATTTATTTAAAATATAATACAACATACCTCTATTATAATAAGACTCCACATTTAAAGAATCATATAAAATTGAAACTGAGAAATTGTTTAAAGCCTTATTATATTCCTTTAAATGAATATACACCAATCCTCGATTAATATAAACAGCATACATTTTAGGATTTATTTCAATTGCCTTATTAAAATCCTTTAAAGATTTTATATAGAAATTTTTATTTCCGTAAGCAATTCCTCTATAATTATAACTTAAAGCTGATTGTGGATAATATTTTAACACATTTGTCCATATTGTAATTTCATTTTGCCATTTTTTCGTTTGCAAAAAAGTAGTAACACTTAAAATTAATAATAAAACAATGATAAACAAATACTTTAGTTTTTTTACATAATCAAATAATATGGAACCAATCATTATACTTAATCCAATATATGGTAAATATGAATATCTTTCGGAAACTATATCATTTCCTGTAGGAACTATTTTTAATACTAGCAAAATACTTAAAACATAAAAAATAAAACCAAAAACAACCAACCTATTTTTACGCCATCGGTAAACAACCCATACAATAAAAACAAAAAACAACCATGATGCATAATAAAACCAAGGTAAAAAATTAATATCCGACTTTGGATAAAAATGTTTTGCTGCAAGATTAACAGGTACAAACAAATGCGTTATATAGTAAATAAAACTATAAACAGGCATTGTTGCAATATTAATTATTCCATAATTTAAAGGATATGACTGTATAAATTCTACGGAATTTTGTGCTTTAATATTTATTATTCCAAAAAATATTGATAAAATAAAGAATAAACTTTTATTAATTATCTGTTTAATAGAAATATTTTTATCATAAACATAATCAATCAGTAATAAAATCATGGGAAAGATTACTGCTGTGGTTTTCGACAATAATGACAAAATAAATAATAAAAAACTATATACTATCCATATTTTTTTATTATTAACTTTAAATTGTTGATAGGATATTAAACCTAAAAGAAAATAAAATAAAAAAAGAACATCCTTACGTTCAGATATCCATATTACCGACTCAATATGCATAGGATGTATGCTAAAAACCAATGCAGACAGAAGAGCTATAAATTCATTTTTAGTAAGATTATTAACAAATATATATACAAGTAATACATTCAATAAATGTAATAATAAATTATGCAATCTGTATCCAAAAGGACTAGTTTTAAACAATAAATAATCTATACTAAAAGATAATGTTGTAAGTGGATGATAGAGTCCAAATACAAATTCGGTAAATGCATCTTTTATATTATTAGGAAAGTTATGAACCGTAGTATTATTTAATATCAACTTTTCATCGTCAAAATTTGGATAAAACTCATAATTTAATGTTGGAGTATATATTAATGCCGTAAGTACAATAATAAATATCAGTGTTAATTTATTTGTTTCCAACAAAGTTATTTTCATTATACAAATTTATTATTATTTACATTTTAAAATGCAATTTATATCTCTTATTTCATCTGTTTATAATTTATTTTTTAGTTGCCAGATAGAACATCCTATTTGCTAATTAACTCTTTCAACTTAGCATTTTTGTTATAATCTTTGCTCGTGTATGTTAAATAAACTTATCATGGAGTTTCATCATAATAAATTTCATTTATTATAAATTCATATACCTAACAAAAATATAACTTTTTAAAACTATTTGCACAGAAATAAAAATATAAGTTCAATATAAGAATATTTATAAAACTATTATTAAATTATTAATCACTAAACTTCCCAAAATAATCTTCTATATATCAAACTTATATTTTAGTATAACATTATAATTTTAAAAACTTGTTTATAATTTATCCCCTTACAAACAAGGCTTTAATAATCAACCATGCCATTTTAGGATTTTCTTTCAAGCGACGAGTTGAATATCCGAACCACTCTTCGCCAAATGGCACATAAACACGCATTTTATGTCCTTTATCAATAATACTCTGACGAAGATCGGGAGTTACACCGTAAAGCATTTGAAATTCATATTTATCCTTAGGCACATTATACTTTTCAATAAGTTTGTAAGCACCTTCAACCAATGGCTTATCGTGAGTTGCTATTCCTGCATAAACACCGTTTTTAAGCATAAATTCCAAATCTTCAAGATAATGTTCATTTATCTCTTCATATTTTTTATAGGCAACTTCTGCAGGTTCCACATAAATACCTTTACATAATCTGTAATTTTGAGGAGCTTCTTCGGTATGAATATCCATTAAATCTTTAAGGTCTTGCATTGTTCTTCTCATATAAGCCTGAAGAACCAAACCACAGTTTTTAGGAAACTCTGCTCTTAATTTACGATACATATCAATTGTAATTGTAGTACACGGCGAATCTTCCATATCAACCCTGATAAAATTATTGTATTCTGTCGCCTTTTTTACAATATCTCTAATATGTTGATAACACACCTCTTTGTCAAGGAGTAACCCGAACATAGTAGGTTTTACCGAATAATTACCTTTAATACCATCACTTTCGGCTCTTTCAATAAGTTTAATGTAATCATTTTTGTTTTTCTCGGCTTCATCAAGAGTTTCAATAAACTCTCCCAAAATATCAAGAGTTACAACCATTCCTTTGTCGTTTAACTCTTTTGCAGCTTTCATTGCATCATCAACATTTTGACCTGCAATATACCTCTTTGAAAAAATCCAAATAAGCTTTTTTGGCATATACGGTAGCATTGAAGCTATTAATTTATTGAACATAGTTATATTGTTTTAAATTATTAATTGAAAACTGCAAATAAATCAATTTTATAGTGAAAAATAATGATATTATACTTATTTAATGATATTATACAACATATTTTCCCATTGCATTTTTTCTTTGTTTAAAATTTATAATCTTCTGAAAGATATTTAATCTTTTACCACTTAAATATTTTATTTATGCTCATTTCTCCAAAAAAATTAACTGTAATTTATTTTTATATAACTTGTAAAACCATATTTTTACTATCATACATTGATACTTTTTTTATTTTCTCGCATAAAAAATCACTTTTTTATTGTTTAACCCAAACTATGCAATAGAAAACAAAAATAGTTTTCTATTGTATAGCGATAAAGAACTACATCTATTTTGGACAATAACCAAAATGGTGTATTTCTAAATCGGGGTTAACCCTTACTAAATGCCGTAAGTTCACTATTTCACAACTCCTACTGCATAAGTCGGGTTTAATTCAAAAAACATTGAAATATTCAAGGCTAATTTTATTGAATGGAAAATCTTTATTATTATTGCATTTCAAAAACATAGTCTGGTGAATTATATATTAAACTTAACAATAGAACAACAAATATCATTATTAATAGTATTAATAGCATTTTTAATACAAATTATTTACTATTTAATAATATACATACGTCCGAGTGTATGGAAAAGAAAAAATATTACCGATGAAGAAAAACCTTTATCGGTAATTATTTGTGCACAAAATGAATATGTAAATTTAAAAAAACATTTACCTAAAATATTAGAACAAAAATACAGTAATTACGAAGTAATTGTAGTAAATGATTGCTCTGAAGATAATACTGAAATGTTACTTGGAGAGTTAGAGCAAAAATACTCGCATTTACGACATACCTCAATAGAAAAAGACCGTAAATTTACTCACGGAAAAAAACTAGCTGTAACCATAGGCATAAAATCGGCAAAAAATAATTATTTGGTTTTCACCGATGCCGATTGCTATCCTGTTTCTGACTTGTGGCTAAAAGAAATAAGCAAATCGTATGTGGTAAACAAGCAGATTGTATTAGGATACGGAGGATATGAAAAACAAAAAGGTTTTTTAAACAGAATAATAAGATTTGATACATTTTTTATTGCAATGCAATATTTAGGTTTTGCTTTGACAGGACGACCTTATATGGGAGTAGGACGCAATATGTCGTATTTAAAACAGCTGTTTTTTGCAGGCTCGGGATTTTCAAAACATTATAATTTACTGTCCGGCGACGATGATTTATTTATTAATGATAACGCCAATAAGCATAATACAACTGTTGTTATTTCAAAAGACAGTATTATAAAATCTGTTCCGAAAACAACATGGAGAGATTGGGCAAAACAAAAAAAACGACATATTACAACAGGAAAATACTATAAAAAAGGAGATAAGTTTTTTTTAAGTTTTGAGCCTTTTTCACGATTTATGTTTTATGCAGGCTTAATTGCATTATCTATTTTTAAATTTAATATTATTTATATTGGAACAATTTTTGCAGTTCGTATGTTAATTCAACTTATAGTTATAAAACTTAATATGAATAAATTGAGCGAGAAAGGTTTTTTATTGTTAGTTCCTTTTTTTGATATATTTTTACCTTTTATTTACCTTTTGTTTTATAGGTCAAACAGAAAAAATTCAAGAAAAAGAATGTTGTATAATAAAATACAGTAAATTTATATGCTCGTTATTTAGAGATAACTTATGAAAAGAGTTTCAGAATTTTCAGATAAAGCAAAAAAAGATTACGAACTTGTTAAACAAGCTCAAAAAGGTAGTCAAGCTGCATTTACCGAACTTATGAACAGGTATCACGATGCTATATTTTATATGATATATAAAATGATTAACGATAAAAGTGATGCCGAAGATTTAACCATTGAAGCGTTTGGTAAGGCTTTCAGAAAGATTGAACAATATTCACCCGATTTTGCATTCAGCACATGGCTTTTCAGAATAGCATCAAATAATTGCATTGACTTTTTACGTAAAAAAAAGTCTCGCCAAATAAACATTGATACTTCACACTCCGAAGCCGAAGGACAACTTGGCAGCACAATATACGATGAATCAACAATATCAATTAAATCTCCTTCATTAGACCCGGAAGAAACTCTAATAAAAGAACAAAAAAATATTCAACTGCGAAGTTTGGTTGACAGCTTAAAACCACGCTACAAAAGACTTGTTGAATTACGTTATTTTAAAGAATATTCTTACGAAGAAATATCACAAGAACTAAATATACCTATAGGAACCGTAAAAGCACAATTATTTAGAGCACGCGAACTGCTTTACGGTATAGTAAAAAAACGCAAAGGCAGACTATAACTCTCTGTTTTTCAGTTCTGAAATTTAGTATCGTCAATTATCATGCATATTATAAAAAAATATTTTCCCGATTTATCCGAAAAACAACTATCAACATTTATTGAACTTGATAATTTATACAAAACATGGAATGATAAAATTAATGTTATTTCCCGTAAGGATATTGATAATCTGTATATTCACCATGTTTTACATTCGTTGGCAATAGCTAAAGTTATAAAATTCAACAAAGGAACCGAAATTCTTGATGTGGGAACAGGCGGCGGATTTCCCGGAATACCTTTGGCTATAATGTTTCCCGATGTTAATTTTCATCTTATTGATGCCATAGGTAAAAAAATTATTGTTGTAAATGAAGTTGCAAAAGAACTTGGATTAAAAAATGTTAACGGACAACATATTAGAGTAGAATCTGTAAAAAAGAAATACGACTTTATTGTCAGCCGTGCTGTTACTCGATTTGATAAATTCAGAGCTATTACCCAAAAAAATATCCATAATAAATGCCGAAACACAATTAAAAACGGTATAATTTACCTAAAAGGAGGTGATTTTACCGATGAAATTACCGGAATAGAAAACAGAACGACAATTTATAATATCAACGATTTTTTTGATGAGCCGTTTTTCGAAACAAAAAAAGTTATTCATGTATCAATAAAGTAAAAAAACAATAATAAATTTATGTTTTATATTCTTTCAAAAACACTCGGATTAATAGCCGACCCGTTTATATGGATATTTTCCTTAACTATTACAGGACTGTTTATAAAGAATCATAAAACTCAAAAAAGAATTTATCTTATTGTTGTTATCCTGTTTTTTGTTTTTGGAAACAGAATAATACAAAATGTCGTGTTTAAAACATGGGAAGCAAATCCCGTTAAGGCAGAAAATATTACCGGTATTTACGATTACGGCATTGTTTTATCGGGAATATCGTGGTATGATTCCAAAGCCGGACAAATTAATTTTATTCAAAGCAGCGACAGAATTTTTCAAGCTGTAAAATTGTATAAAAAGGGTAAAATAAAAAAGATTCTTATCACAGGAGGAGCTGCCGAATTTTTACGAAAAGACACTGTTGAATCCGTGATGATTAAAAATTATTTAACAAGTATAGGTATTCCCGCAAAGGATATTATTACTGAAAAAATATCACGCAATACACATGAAAATGCTTATTACACAGCAAAACTTTTACAGAATTACAAATATGATAAATTACTGTTGATAACCTCGGCAATGCACATAAAAAGAGCCAATGCTTGTTTTAAAAAAGTCGGGCTTAATTGCGATGTTTTTCCTGTTGATTATCACTCGGGAGACATGCAATACAATTTATTCGATTTTTTTATACCGAGTGTTCAGGTTTTATTCTATTGGAATTTGTATATTCATGAGATTTTAGGTTTGATTTCGTATAAAATATCAGGATACATTTAGTTATGAGTAATATTATTTTAACAGATTTGGCTCAACTTGCATCGTTGTATGTAAACAATACTAACAAGCATATTTTCCTTACGGGAAAAGCAGGAACAGGCAAAACAACTTTTTTGAAACAAATTGTAGAAGTTACTCATAAAAATACGGTTATTGCCGCTCCAACAGGCATTGCCGCCATAAATGCAGGCGGAGTTACCCTACATTCATTGTTTCAACTGCCGTTTGGTGCTTTTATCCCTCAAAATAATATTATAGGCGATTCGGTAAATTTTCAGCTTAATACTCCTAAATCTTTACTTTCGTCGTTACAAATGAATAAATATAAGCGAAAACTCCTGCAAGAAATGGAGTTACTTATTATTGACGAAGTAAGTATGTTGCGTGCCGACTTACTTGATGCTATTAATGTTATTTTACAAAAAATACGAAGAAACAACAAAGTATTCGGAGGGGTGCAAATACTGTTTATCGGCGATATGTTTCAACTGCCGCCAATTGTAAAAGATGACGAATGGAATGTATTAAGACATTTTTACAGCGGAATGTATTTTTTTAATGCTACTGCATTACAAGAAAATCAACCTGTATTTATTGAACTCGATACAATATTCCGACAATCCGACAAACAATTTATTGAATTGCTGAGCCATGTGCGTGAAGCTAATATTACACAAACCGATATTGACACTCTTAATAAACACTATAAACCGGCATTTAAGCCTGCTCAAGGCGATGGATATATTTTTTTAACAACACACAATTTTAAAGCCGACCAAATTAATACCGAAGAACTAAACAAACTCAACGGTGAAGAGTTTTTTTATGATGCCGAAGTTACAGGCGATTTCTCCGAATATAATTATCCCGTAGAATATACTCTTAGGTTAAAAAAGGGTGCTCAGGTAATGTTTATAAAAAATGACTATTCGGGAGAACATCGCTATTTTAACGGAAAAATAGGCGTTGTATCTGAACTTACCCAAGATGCAATTGCCGTTGAATTTAACGATGGAAGTGAACCTGTTCTTGTTGAAACTTATCAATGGGAAAACAAACGTTTTACTCTTAATAAAGATACAAACGAAATTGAAGAAAAAGTTATAGGAACATTTACTCATTTTCCGCTGAAACTTGCATGGGCTATTACAATACATAAAAGTCAAGGACTTACTTTTGAAAAAGCAATTATTGATATTTCGCGTGCTTTTGCTCCCGGACAAGTTTATGTTGCCTTGTCACGCCTTACTTCGTTAAAAGGTCTTATTCTTATATCATCGGTTCCCAAAGAGGGATTGGAACAAGATAATTTGATTTATAATTTTATCAGTAATAAACAAAGCAGCAACGATTTAAAACAAAATATAAAGAAACATTCAATAGAGTATGTTGCCGATTATATTATGCAGGCTTTTGATTTTTCGCGGCTTGCCAACTCATTACATTATCATCTGCAAACTTACAACAAAGATGAGGCTCGTTCCGAAAAACAAAAAAACAAACAATGGGTTGTTGAGTTGTTACAAAATATAAAAACAGAAAAAGAGACAGCCGATAAATTTTTAAATCAAGTCAGACAAATTTTGTTGAAAAGAGATGATAATACCATTAATTTTTTAAACGAACGTTTGCTTGCCGCAAAAGGATATTTTGAACCTAAACTTAAAAGTTTTTCTGAAAATATAAATAGCAAAATAATTGAATTAAAAGGTGTTAAAGGTGTAAAAAAATACATAACCGAACTTAATGATATTGATAATGAGTTTGTTATACAACTAAATTATATTTATAAGGCAGAGTCTTTAGCAAAATCGGTAATTTTTGATGAGCAGTTACTAAAAAGTAATGTGACCAAACCCGATATTCAGAAAAATAAAACTGCCAAAAAGAAAAAAAACAAAATACCAAAGAAAACTAAAATTGACACAAAAAAAGAGTCTTTAAGTTTGTATCTTGATGGTTTATCGGTTGAAGATATTGCAAAAAGAAGAAATTTAAAATCTGTTACCATAGAAAAACATTTAGCTCATTTTGTAGAGGAAGGAGTTATTGATGTTTCAGATTTTATAGAACAAGATAAAATTGATTGGGTTGTAGAAATTGCACAAGAGCTTGAAACAACTGCACTCGGTCCAATAAAAGAGATTGTTCTCGATGATTTATCGTGGACGGAAATTCGCTTTGCCATAGCTCATTACAAACGTAAATTAAAAGACGACAACTCTTGATTATAAAAGAATTAATTTATTCTTTTATCTCAAATAACAATCTCATATCTTTTTGTTTGCCCTGTTCAAAATAATCTTCGGGAATAACACGCCAATTATTGTTATTTACAGGATTTATTGTTCCCTTAGATTCTATCCATTTCATAATTAAAAAACGAATATCGTATTCAGTTGTATTTATCAGTCTGTTTTTAATTTCATCTCTTGACAAACCTACACCTTCGGTTAAATGTCCACCCCCGCCGTTTCCGCGATACGAATTAACGGCAACCGAATAAATAGAATCGGCATAAAATCTGTTACCATTTGCAAACCCGAGTATTTTCACCTTATATCCGTCAGGTTTTGTTACATCAATTATATAATCTATTCCGCCTGCTGACGATAAATTAAAATATTTGTTTTCCAATATATATTTTCCATTGTCATTTTTTTTAATCTTCAATAAATGGTCATTTTCGTTTTTCATGGTATTAAACCACATTGACACTGAATATTCAAGATATTTATCAATCTCTTTTCCCGAAAGGGAAATTGTATAAAGCAAATTTTCGTATTTATACAGTTTAAACAAATCGCTTACATAAACAGCTCCTTTGTTAATTTTTGTGTGAAACGACAATGGAGATGCAAAAGAAACATCGGCTTTTGTCGCATCTAACTGCACATTATGAATAAACGACATAAAACTACAACTTTCAAAATAAGCATATTTTGAATCCATACTTTTTGTAAATTCTCCTATTTGTCTGCTTACATATTTTTTTATTACATCGTATTGATTACTGAATTTATTCATAAACTCTTCATCGGGCAATGTTGATGTAGAAATTATTTTTGCATCAATTTTTTTATTGTATTCACCGGTATTTTTATCAAAATAAAAATCAACATCTATAAAAGTAAAAGCTTTTGAATGGCTTCGCGGATCACACAATATTACTGTATCTCCAACAGGATTAATAATTTTCTCAAGATATTTTTTATGGTCGTGACCGGCAAGAATAATATCAAAACCCGATACTTGTTCAGCTACAAGTTTTGATGCATTTTCGTTTAAATAAGTATTCTTATTTTCATTATTGTAAGTGTAATCAATACCCGCATGAAACATACCTATCAACAAATCAGGATTTTCTTTTTCTTTAATAATCTTCACCCATTTTTTTGCAGTTTCTACCATATCGGTAAATTTCATATTACTCCATATATTTTCGGGCAACCAATTAGGAATGCCGGGCGTAATTAGTCCGAGAACGGCTATTTTTATTCCTTGCCGTTCAATTACGGTATAAGGAGTAAAATAAGGCTTGCCTGTTTTTGTATTGATTACATTTGCTGCCATATACGGCATATTAATCTCTCTTCGAAATCTGTCGTAAACAGCATGTCCCGTTTCAATATCGTGATTACCCACTGTTGCAGCATCGTATTTCATAAAGTTAAGAACTTCGGCAGCAATATGCGGTGATATTGTATCTTCAAAATTATAATAATAAACAGTAGGTTGTCCTTGAAGAAAATCGCCGTTGTCAAGTAAAACTACTCTGCCGGGATTTTGATTGCGAATTTGTTTTACAAATGTGTAAATATTTGCAAGAGAATTAGTTGTCTCTTTGTTATTTATAAAATCGTAAGGAAATATTGTTCCGTGAACATCGGTTGTTTGTATTATTTTAATATTTACGTGTGATTGTTTTTGTTTATTACAGCCTGATAAACTTATAATCAGAACCAAAAATATTAATAACAGATATCTCATTTTGTTAAATTTTGTAATTTATTTAAACAAACAATTATATATAAATATTTGTCTGTTATTGGTTAAAGAAAAACTCTTGAAGTTCTTCAACATCTTTAGGAGTAAGAGGAGAAGTGCCATCAAAGAATGCATCAATAGCTTTTTGCAATTCTTCGTGAGATATATAATTATCTTGATTCAAATCAACAAATTTAAATTTATCAGGAATACCTTTTGTATTCTTAGTTTGTTTCAATTTTGTATCTTTTGAATACAATCTTATCTCGCTACGTTTTACAGCATCGGGGTCATACAAAAGAACAATAAGTTGAGCTTCGCCAAGACTGATTCCGTTTGCTCCTACCCCGACAGCTTCCAATGGAGTATCGTTTTGTTTATCCATATAATCGGGCACTCCGTCTTTATCTGTATCTTCAGGACAACCTTTAAAATTAACTTTCACACCTTTAGGAGTATTCGGACATTCATCGTTAAAATCGTCAACTCTATCGCCATCTTCATCTTCACGGTCGGTAATTGTGAATTTAAGATTTTTAAAATTCTCGACAGCTGTAAGTTCATCGGCAGACGAGAACAGATCGATAGACAGAGAAACGTATGTGTTTAAAATAATATCGTTATTATAAAATACATTTTCAGCTTTATAATTATCTATATAATCTGTCCATGAAAAATGAAAAGCAGCTCCCAAACGACACTTTACGCGGTCTGATACTGTTACATTCAAACCAACATCAATAGGAATTGCAAAACTTGTTGTGGGATAATATCCGTAACCGTAAAGGTCTAGTTTACGCAAATCACTTTCGTAGTCATAATCGCGAGCGAGTAAAACTCCTCCGTTATTAACATTTTGATTAACACTATGAATTGTTGCATCTGTCCAGTAATGGTATTGATTATCATCGGCATCAAGTAAATCGGCTTTCGGTGTAAATTGTAATATTTCAACTCCCAAAGATATATACGGATGAATGGGGCGTTGACGTTTTAATATATGGTTAAAATTGTAATACATTGATACACCACCAAGAAACAAATTACTTTTAAAATTTAATGTTTTATCGGCATCACCATTGTATTCATTTCCGGTAACATTACCGAATGTTCCTTGAAATTCTATATCAAAATATTTACCTATATTTCTGGAAATAGCAACTCTGAAAGAAGTTAAGCCACGTAAAGGATTACGGTCGTAGTCGTTAACATCACCGAAAAAAGTAAATGAACCGAGTCCTGCACCAATAACAGGCTTAAAAGCAAGTCCTTCGGTATTTTCTTCTTCTTCAAGAAGCATTGTTTCATATTCTTCGGATAAATTTTGAGATAGAACCGGCTTTATCGTAATAATTACAAATAACAGTAGTAAACTCGCAATTTTTATTAATGTATTTCTCATTTATGTGCGAATTTAATAAAAATGTTTAATTATTTATACCATTTTTGATTTGCAATCATCAAAGCCTCTTGAACCGTAATACGCATGCCGTTGTTGTATGCGGCAACAAAAGCATCGTGTATCGGAGTATTATTCCATATATATATACGGTAATCGCGGGCATCTTTATAGATAGGAAAATTTCCTACCGTATATTTATGCCAACCTTGATGTATCTCTATTTGGACTTCATCGGTAATATTAAGCTTTTTAAAATATTTTTCGCTAACCAAATTATGTCCTGCAGCTATCTGAACTCTGTATGCAATACCATTTTGGTCGGGTGAAGGCGTATAAGTTATATCACTTAAATTACCGCTTGGCGTTTGTGTTTCCGGTTGTGTATTATCGGCAACTACATTAGTTGCAGTTTCTTCGGGTTGTGTAATAACAGTGCTTGTTTTTGTAGTTGATTCTTGTTGAGTTGTTGGATTCTCTTGTTCTTTTGGTTTTGTTGTAGTAGCAACAAGCTCATCACCTTTAAAGTTATCCAAATCAACTTTTCTGTCAGCAATATTTATGGTTTTTGTTCTTTTATTTTCCTCATACGAGAATGTTCCCGTAATAATAAAAGCCTCGTCATCGGGGATATTACCCTCAGGAATAAGTTTATAAGAAACAACAAACTGAGGATCGTTAGGCATATTCATCCACAAGAATTTAATAATGGAATTTTTAAATGTAAAAATAGAATTTTTACTTCGTAAACTTTCAGCTTTATAACCTGTGGGTATCTGTTCCTGAACTTTACCAAATCCTGTTAAATCACCTTTATTTATTAATAAATTAACTATAATTTCATTATTATCGTTTAAATATGGTTTTTGACGAATACAATCAACATCTTTTAAGCTGACGTTTTGATAGCTGTATGTAGTTGTTGCTCCAGCTTCTGTTCCCGCAAGAGTTTCATCACCAATAATTGTAATAGATTTGGATGTTACCGATGCTGTTTGAACAGCATTATTAAGAACATATGAAAATTTACCTCCGAATTTGAAGTTTCCTGATACGGTAGGTCCTACTTGAACAGCATAAGAGATTACTATCTGCTGATCAAAAGGAACTTGCATCCATTGAATTTTCACTTTTTGATTTTCAAATCTGAAATTACCATTTGCCGTTTTTCTGGCGACAGCAGTAAAACCAACAGGAAGAGATTGTTCGAAACGAGCAAATCCTTCAATATTTCCTTTATTGATGGTTACTTCTACCAAAAACTCTTCACCGGCATTTGCCGATGTCGGCATATTAAGTGTTATGCTAACATCGCTGCTGAAAAAGTTAAATACCGTTAACACGCTAAAAAATAAAATAATTCTAAACATAGGGCGTAAATATCTTATTTGCCTGAATTTATTTATTGCTAAAATAAATAAAAAGCTAAAATAATCAAACTTTACGGTAGGTTACAAGCCTAAAAGTTGATAAATTGTTAATAAATTATGATAATGTTGATAAATATTGCTTTATTTTTACTAAAAAACAGCAAAAAGAATCATTTTTTACTGTTTCAATCAAGAAAATCAATAAATTTCGTTTTCACTTTATTATCAGAAATTAGATTTCTTAAATCTAAACTATGCAATAAAAATCAATATTTAAAGCTACTTCCGCCAAGAAATTCTCTCAAAATTGATGTTGGCGGGATTTCTTCATCGGGGATAGGTGTTATATAACTAAAAAATTTCAGTAATCTGACAGCTTCGCGATAAGCTTTTTTATTTTTAGGCACTTCATACAATATTGGTTCTACATATCGTTTTAACACACCTGTTTCGTAATGAACAGCAGTATTAAACATTACATCGGCATTTTCCTGATACGGGAATATGTATTTTTCTTCACCTTCTCTTACACTTTGCCAACGGTCTATGGTTTCAAGTGCACTATATCCTCTGTATCGGTAATCACGCACAATACGGCGAATAAGCCTTGTATCGGTAGTTGGAATACGGTTTAAATTGTCAAGTGATACAGTTGTAAGTGCCGATACATAAATTTTAAATTTATCTTTATCATCAATATCAGGTGTAAGATTTGGATTTAATGCATGTATTCCTTCGGCTATTATTATTGTTTTTTTGTCAATTTTTAATTTTTCTCCCGTATAATATCTCTGTCCTGTTTGAAATGAAAAACGTGGTAGTTCAATTTCTTCGCCATTAAACAGTTGCAGCAGATTACTGTTTAACAAATCAATATCAAGAGCTTCGAGAGCTTCAAAATTATATTCTCCGTTCTCATCGCGAGGTGTTAATTCTCTGTTTACAAAGTAGTTATCGAGCGAAAGTGTAACAGGTTTTATTCCTGCTACTTTAAGTTGAATAGCCAATCGCTGAGCAAATGTTGTTTTCCCACTTGACGAAGGTCCTGATATTAAAATTAATTTGGGATGTGGCGTTTGTGCCGATATTTTGTCGGCAATATATGCAAGTTTTTTCTCTTGAAGAGCTTCGCTGATTTTTATTAGTTCACCAACTTGCTTTTTTTCTATTATCTCATTTATATTGCCTATGTATCCTACATTTAAAATTTCACCCCATTGTTTGTATTCTCTTAATATTTCAAACAGTTTGTTTTGCAGAATTATCTCTTCACACTCATCGGGATTATCTGATTTGGGACCTATTAACAACATACCGTCAAAATATTTTACTAAATCAAATACTTTAAGGTATCCTGTTGACGGAGCTAAAAAACCGTAGAAATAATCGTTTATATCATCAAGGCTGTAAACCGATGTATATAGTTGAGAACGGAATTTAAAAAGCAGTGCTTTTTGTGTTAATTCCGCTTCTTCAAAGAGTTTAATAGCATCGGTTGTTAAAATTTCTTTACGTTTAAATTCAATGTCGTCATCAATAATTTCACGCATTCGGTTACCTATTGCAAACACTGTCTCAATATCTAATGTTCCGTTTCCTTCTATTTCACAATATAGTCCTTTTGAAATGGCATGTTCAATTTTCAATTGTTTACCCGGAATAATATCGTTTACCGCTTTTTGCAATACAAACATCAACGAACGAATATACATTCGCATCCCATCGGGGTGGGTAATATCAATAAATTCAACTGTTTTAGGTTTATAAATATTATAAGATAACTCTTTAAGTTTGTTGTTTACAAATGCTCCAAGAATAGGATATTTAAGATTAACATTCAATTCTTCGGAAATTTCCTTTAAAGTTGTTCCCCGCTGAAAATCTTTTTTTGTTCCGCAATTTTCACATATTATTTGTATCATCTTGTTTTGCATAATAGGATAGTCTGATTTCTATAATTTAAAAATAAACTTCTGCTTTATGGCAAATATATTAACAAAACAGATACAAAACAAAATGAGTAATTGTTTTTCTAATTAGATATCTCATAATGTAAAAAGGTTAAATTATTAAAAAAATTATTTTTTAATAATTTGAGACTAATTTGTTTATGACAATAATGCCATAAAAACAAATTTTAATAGATTATCAATAAGTATCATTACCTTGTTAATTAATTTGTTATATAAATTACCATAATATAGAGAAGAAAAATAAGATAGTGGATTAGTTAACGTTGACATCTAATTAGTTAACGTTTTTTTTCGAATTAATAAAATAAGATATTATACAAAACAATATCTATAATATTTTACATGAAAAATTATTTATGCTTTACTCAACCGTTAGAAAAATATTTATATCATTAATAATAGTAAATAAAGTTTACTAAAATTTTTATTATAATTTTGGTATCTATCTATTTAGTTAATATATTTGTATTTACAAAAGGGGGAGTAACTATAATGCATAATAAGTAAAATTATAATCTTTTTTTAAGATAAAAATCTCAAATGTCTTATATTTTGTAAGTATTATATTATGAATGAGCTAAAAAAATTTAAAATTAAAGGGGTAAAAAATTTTATTGAGATAAATGAAGACGGAACTATTGTTAAGTACAAAGACAAGGTTTTGAGTCAACATTTGATAAAAACATCAAAAAACAGTCAGGGATACAAAGTTGTCAGCATTGCCGGAGTAAGTCGTTATGTCCACCGTTTAGTTGCAGAAGCTTTTATTTTTAATCCTAAACCAATAACACACAAGTATGTATTACATACAAACAATGATTTGCATAATAACCACTATACTAATTTAATGTGGGGAACAAGCAAAGATTTATATGCAAAAAATAACAGAACAAAAATTCAGGGAGGCGAAAAATACAGAGGCAGCTCAACTATTCCATACGAAGAGGCTTTAAAAATTGCTAAACGACTAGATAATGGGGAATATGCCAAAGATATTTGCAAAGAATACGGAGTATCGGAAATGTCAATTACCAGAATAAGAAAACGCTATTGTAAAACAAAAACCGCATCTCCGAGATATAATAAAGAGATTAAATTTACAGTATATAAATTAGCAAAAAAATATCCTGCCGCACATATTGCAAAAGTTACGGGACTTCCTTATCATACTGTTTATCGTTGGTTAAAAAATATGGATAAGGATGCTGAAAAACCTGCTTTTTATTATTAAACACAGATTAGTGTTAAAATAGATAATTTTTACATAATAATTTCATCAAATTTTCAGTCACGAATGCACAAATTCATTGATTTACAAACAATTAAATAGTCAACCGTGTTAAAGTCCTATATCTATTCTTAAATTACTGATTATTAACATTATTATGTTGATAAATTTTAAAAAAACATAAGTCAAAATTGCAAGGATATTACTAAATTGTATAAAAAACTTGCAGAAATGATAGGAAAAATAGACCCAACTCCACAGTTAGAAATGTTCAAAATCCCTCTAAAGCATTTTATAAAAGAAGAACATGAACTTGTTTTATTGTCAAAGAAAATCCAATGGGAACAATTAGAATCAGATTTAAGTCAATATTATTGCGTTAATAATGGACGACCGGGTATTCCAATACGAACAATCTCAGGGATGCTTATTTTAAAAAGGATGTTTAATGAAAGTGATGAAAGTGTTATTGACAGATGGGTTGAAAATCCCTATTGGCAATACTTTTGTGGAGAGATTTATTTTCAGCATGAACCACCTTTTGATAGAACAGAATTAATAAAATTCAGAAAACGAATTGGCGAAGAAGGTGCAGAAAAGATTCTAAAATTATCAATTGATTTATTTCCGAAGAAAGAGATACAAGAAAAAGTATTTACTATCTTATTTAACAAGGTTTTTAAATCATGAACAGTCATGCTTGTTACACTTGCTTTAAAATCGTCTAATTTTTTTAACTTTTTGTTTGCTTCTTCAATCTCCTTTTTTTGCTCAGCAAGTTTAATATTCGCCTTTCGTTTGTATAAATAGTTTCTATATGCAACAAACACAATAATAAGCATAAAAATAAACCCTGTGATATAAAAATTACGAGCATTTTTTTGTTTTTGTTCTTCCCTTTTTCTAATAATCTCTTTTTGTTGTTGTTCTAGTTCCAATGCTTGCTTCTCTTTTTTATATTCAAGATTTTTAACCTTACCGTATATTTTAGCATTATTTATGCTATCATTCATTACTTTAAAAATAGTATAATAATTATATGCTTCTTTATACAAACCCATACTATCACAACATTGAGCCAATATTTTTGCACTTTCTCTTTTAAGTTCAGTCTCTTTGATTTCAGTTGCTGTTTCCAAAGATTTTTTGCTGTAACGGTAAGCATCTTTGTATTTTTTTTGTTTTAAATACATTAAACTTAATTCTTTATAACTTTCGGCAGCAGTTGACTTTAATCCGAGTTTTTCACTAATTTCCAACGACTCGTTAAGATATTTTAATGCTTTAGTAAAGTTATTACTATATGCATATATAACACCTATACCACTTAAAGATCTTGATAATCTGAGTTCATCATCTAATTCTCTATCTATCTCTAATCCTTTACTATAATATTTTATCGCTTTAGAATAATTACCCATAGAATTATAAACAAGTCCGATATTGGTATAACATATTGACATTCCTTTTTTGTTATTATTCTCCTTGTCAATTTTTAATGATCTTTGATGATACTCTATTGACTTATTATAATACCCATACTGAGAATAAATAAGTCCAATATTATTATATGCTTTTGACATACCTGTTTTATCACCTATCTCTTTATATATTTTTAACGATGCTTGATAATTATCAAGAGATTTACAATTATCTCCACGCAGAGTATAATAAATTCCTAATATTCTGAAACTATTTGCTTTTCCTTTTTTATAATCCAACTGCTCCGACAATTTTTTTGCTTCAGCTGCATATTTAAATGTTCTACTAACATCTAACTGATATAATTCATAAGCAATTTTATTTAAATAAATTACTCTTTGTGTATCCGGTTGGGTATGCTGTTGCAATAAAACTTCAAGACTGTCAATTTTTGGTGTTTGTGCATTCAGATGAGAAAAAACATGAATAAAAATCAATAATATTATAAAGGTTAGTATTAATTTCTTGTAAGGCTTATTCATTTTTACATAATTGTTGTTTTTCTAAACTTTTCATTTAGCCATCTTAAAAAAACTATTTATAAAATTTTATCAATCTTGTATTTAAACAGACTTAAAGGTTTTAAGGTTAAAAAAAGCAGATTGTATTTTATAATATAGAAAAACAGCTTTACGGCAAATGTATTAACAAAACTGATACAAAACAAGTTGCTGTTTTTCTAATTTATTTGTATCTATATTTTGCTGTAAAACTATTTCAGATACCGAACAATAATATTCAATTCAAACAAAATAAATAAGAATAAATATTTTATTTTTCATATCTGCTAACTTTATATTATATTTGAAAAGTAACTTATTATCAATAGAAATAGGGTCATAAAAATAACACACTACTAGTTTTTATTATTACTTTTAATACAATTAACTATCTTTTTTTAAATTATATTAAATAAAAACTAACATTTTACTACAATGAAAACTTTAACACTAATTTTTATCTTTTTGTCTGTATTATCATTTGGGCAGACTACAGTAATTCAAACAATAACATATGACAGCACAGGACGGGATTATGTTTTTCAATTTCCGGCTGATAACGGAACAACCTACGAAAAAATTATAATGGAATACAGTATGCGTTGTAAAGACGGAAAAGTTTCAACACATTCTGCTCCAAACGATGACGGTTGTGGAGAATGGGATTACAGTTGTAATACTTTTATTGTTGACTCAACAAAAACCGATTCAGTTAAGGCAACTCACAAATCCTATGATATCTCAAATTTTTCAGAATCGGATTATGCTTACGTTTTACAGCCTACATTTTCTTATACTCAATTTCAACAATATGCTGTTAATTATAATTCTACAATATCAGAAATCGAAGCTGTTGTGGGAACAGGCTCCGAATCTTTGAATTATCCTTTTTCATCCGGAAAAACATCTAAAGTTCAATATTTATTTACTGCAAACGAATTAACAACAGCAGGATTACAATCAGGACATATTACAGGATTAAAACTAAATATAAATACAGTAGGATCTGAATGTAATTTTTTAAAAATCAGAATTAAACAAACATCTCAAACAGAATTGACAGATACTACTCCTGAACTTAACGATTTTACTGAGGTTTATTTTAAAAATACAACTTTTGAAACTGGAACAAACTTTTTTAAATTTTATAATAATTTCACTTGGGATGGCAGCTCAAATCTACTGGTAGAATTTAGTTATACAAACCATAATCAAGGAACAGCAACATCTGTAACAGGACATAATACCAACAAAAAATATGCTTTAATAAGTCATTCTCAAGATAATTTTATAGAGTTTGCGGGATGTGGCAGAGTAGATATTACAAACTCTGACTATTCATCGGTTGAAAATGAAATTACAGTTCAATTTTGGGCTTACGGAAATCCCGATATATTACCGGTAAACACTTCGGCATTTGAAGCTCGCGACTCTGATAACAGACGACAAGTTCATGTTCATTTTCCATGGAGTGATTCTAAAATTTATTGGGATTGCGGAAACAACGGCAGTGGTTTCGACAGAATATATAAAACAGCATCAAACAATGAAATGGCAGGAAATTGGCATCACTGGGCTTTTACAAAAAATACCGCAACAGGTAAAATGATAATTTATCTTAACGGTAATTTATGGAAACAAGGAACAGGAAAAACCAAAAAAATTAAAATTGAAAATTTTAAATTCGGCTCTAATATAAAAGGAAATTATCCCTATTTCGGTTATATTGACGATTTTTCGGTTTGGAATAAAGAATTAACTCAAGATGAAATAAAAGATAATATGTTTAGAAGTATTGATGCTTCACATCCCGAATATTCACATTTAATTAATTATTTTAAATTAGATAACACAAACGGTAATGTTATTTCAGATTCATCGCAACATCATATCAACGGATTACACGATGGATTACCAATATGGAAAACATACAGAGGAGAACATATTTTTAAAAACTTTACAGTAGATACTTACCGCCCCAATATCACATTTGTACAAGGAGAATACAATTTAAATATTGATACTTTAACAGTTCTTGATTCGGTTGAAAATGCACCAAATATGGTTATTGCTTACGATGTAACAGGAACCGATTTGGTTACTATTGATACAAATTTATACTATCAAGCCGGTAATATGTTTATTTATGATGAAGCCGGTAATATTGTCGATACTGTTTTTGTATCAGCTGTTGATACTCTTCATATTACCGACCTTTTATATTATAAAAAATCACCGAGTATTTTCGAAATAATGTCATTTGTAACTCCTTACGGACTATATTTAGATTTAGGACAAGACGGAAAAACATGGCAATTTGATGTTACCGATTTTGCTCCTGTTTTAAAAGGTAAAAAACGGTTATTTTTAACAGGCGGAACTCATCAAGAAGATTTAGATATTAAATTTATTTTTAAACAAGGAACACCGTCGCGTAATGTTGTTGACATACAACAAATATGGAAAGCCGGAACACAACGAGGATATAAAGCTATAATGGATGATAAATATTTTGAACCTCGCGATGTAAAATTAAATTCATCGGCAACAATGTATAAAATAAGAGCTGCAATTACAGGACACGGACAAGAGGGTGAATTTATTTCACGAACACATTTTATTAATATTAACGGCGGCGACAAAGAATTTCAATGGAATGTTTGGAAAGAATGTGCCGATAATCCTATTTATCCGCAAGGAGGCACATGGATTTACGACAGAGCAGGCTGGTGTCCGGGTGCTCCAACCGATTTACAAGAATTTGAAATTACCGATATGGTAACATCAGACGATATTGTTAATATCGATTATGGTGTAGCATCGGGTAGCGGCGATAGTAGATATATTATTAATTGTCAGCTTGTAAGCTATTCAAATCCTAATTTCACAAACGATGTATCAATTGTTGAAATACAAAGACCATCAAACAGAGTAGAATTTTCAAGAGTAAATCCAGTATGTTATAATCCTACTGTAGTAATTAAAAACACAGGCTCAGAAATACTTACATCATGTAAAATAACTTACGGAGTTTCCGGTGGTGAAACAAAAGAATATGACTGGACAGGAAACTTAAAATTTAACGAAAAAACAATTGTTGCCTTACCAATTCAAGAAGCATCGTTTTGGGTAGGCGACAATACTTATATTTTTAATGCAACAGTAAGTGAACCAAACGGTGTTACTGACGAATATGAAGGAAACAATACCTTGACAACAGATTATATATTACCTGATATTTACGCTGATAAATTATATATCTCTTTATATACAAATAACAGAGCAAATCAAAATTCGTATGTGATAAAAGATGTGGAAGGAAATATAGTGTTTACCAGAGAAAACTTACAAAATAATACTTATTATAAAGATACATTAGATTTAGCCGACGGTTGTTATACTTTAGAGATGATTGATACAGGAAACGACGGTCTTAAATTCTGGGCAAATCCTTCTCAAGGCTCGGGAATGATGAGGTTACGCTCTGCAACAAATAATACTACTATTTATAAAACTTTTCAAACCGATTTTGGTAAAATATTTAATTATTCGTTTGTTATAGGTAATATTACTCATGTTAATCAATCTGACAGTTATACTCCTGAAATACAGTTATATCCAAACCCGACTAACGGTATTGTAAATATTAGAGTAAAAATAGATAACACCGATTTTATTGAGATTAATGTTTATGATTTGGCAGGTAAAAAAATAATATCGGAAAAATATGATAATATGTTTGAACTTGAAACAAGCATTAACTTGTCAGAAAAAAAATCAGGAATCTATATTTGTAAAATAAGAACCGAAAATCAGGTTTATGTAAGAAAAATATCATTAACTAAACAGTAATAGTTTATTTTTTGAAATAAAAACGAGACTGTCTAAAAAAAACAGTTATTGTGAAAACGAAACCTATGGTAATCTCTCTAAAAATATTCTGCTATTTGTCAAGAGATTTCTCACTTTCGTTCAAAATGACAACTTTTTAGACAGTTTCGTTTTTTTAACCCGACTTATGCAGTAGGAGTTATGAAATAACGAACTTACAGCATTTAGTAAGGGTTAACCCCGATTTAGAAATACACCATTTTGGTTATTGTCCAAAATAGATGTAGTTCTTTATCGCTATACAATAGAAAACTATTTTTGTTTTCTATTGCATAGTTTGGATTTAAGAGACATTGGAGGATTCTATTTTCTTTTTTTTATGGGAGACTTTATCATAAATAAAAAAACTTATAAAAACAAAAACGCAACACTTGAAGTGTTGCGTAAAATTTGCGTATAAATTCCGTAAGTCATTGATTATTAGACTATATTGCGGAGAGAAGGGAACTCGAAACCCACAATTTTACAAAACAGCAAGAACCACTAAATAAACGACTAAACCCCTTGATTTCACTAATACACAAAGATTTTACAAGCAAAAATTATATTTAACAATATTGAATAAAATGCAATAAAATAGCAAATCGGTTGGGAAACGGTTGGGAAAGTATTATTTTTGTATAAATTCAAATGTTTTTATAATAATGGCAACAATTTCCTACCGCCTAAAAGGTAAATCTGATAATGTTAGTATTTATATAAGATTATCTATTGACAGAGATAATATTTTTGAACGTAAAACAGGATATACGATAAATTCAAAAGATTGGAGTAAAAAGAAAAAAGAACCAATACAAAGAGATGAGGGATTAAAAAACCTAAAAACAAAATTAGATACCTTAAAAACAGGTATATTAAAAAAATACAATTCAGATTTTAGTAATAACATTGAAATAAATGCAGAGTGGTTACAGCAAATCATTGACAAATTGCAAGGCAAAAAGGAAAAAACAGACCTTGACCGATTAACAAACTATTTTGATTATTATATAAACAACTTACCTAACAAAGTAAAACCCAACGGAAAAAAAGGAGTAAGTAACCGCACTATTCAAAAATATAATACTTTAAAATTAAAAATTGAGGCATTTGAAAAATACACTAAAAAGAAATATTACATAAAAGATGTTGGTAAAAAATTCAGTTTAGATTTTATTGATTATTTACGAAACAAAGAACAATTATCAGATAATTACACAGGGCGTTTAATTACTTTTCTGAAAACAGTTTGCCGAGATGCAAAAGTAAACGGCATAGAAACACATTTTCAACTTGATTTAATAAAAGGTTATTCAGTTGAGGCAGAAAAGATATTTTTAAACTTTGACGAATTAAAACAAATTGAAAATACTGTTTACAAAAGAGAGGCACTTGAAAACGCAAGAGATTGGTTAATTTTAGGTTGCTACATAGGGCAAAGAGTATCAGATTTTTTAATACTATCAAAAAACAATATCAGTATTAAAAATGGTATAGAAATGATTGAATTAACACAACAAAAGACAGGTAAACGTATTGCCATACCATTACACCCAAAAGTAAAAGATATACTAAACAAAAGAAATGGAGAGTTTCCTCGCAAAATATCAAAAGCAAAATTCAATGAACATATAAAAGATGTTGCAAAGTTGGCAGGACTGACAGAACAAACAAAAGGAGCATTAACCACAATAAAAGAAATAAACGGCAAACGTACCCAACGCAAAGAACACGGAGTATATCCTAAATGGCAATTAGTAACATCACATATTTGCAGACGTTCATTTGCAACTAATTTTTACGGAGATATACCTACCGCATTACTAATAAGTATTACAGGGCATTCAACTGAAAAACAGTTTCTTGAATACATAGGAAAGACAGAAACAGACCAAGCACAACAACTTGCAGAATATTGGACAAAAGAAATAATGAAAGCAAAAAAAGAACCGCAATTGCATATTATTAAAAAAGCAAAATAAATTATTAACCAATAGTTGTATTATATTGCAACTTACATTACCTTTGTAAAGTGAATAGATTTGAAGTTGAATATTTAGATGATGCCGTGATATTTATACGCAATATTAACCGTAAAGCATCAATAAAATTATTATACAACATAAGTAAGGCACAAAAAATCAATAACATAAAAGTATTTAAAAAACTTAAAAATACTGAAATATGGGAATTTAGGGCAAAATACGAGGGGTTACAATATCGTTTATTTGCATTTTGGGATAAACGGAAAAATACTTTCGTAGTATGTACGCACGGTATTATAAAAAAAACAAAGAAAACACCACAAAAAGAGATTGAAAAGGCAGAACAAATAAGAAAAAAATATTTAGGATTATGAAAACAACATCACATAACGATTTATTAAACGAAATAGTAGGAAAAAAAGGAACACCCGAACGCATTCAGTTTGAAAATGAACTTACCGCAGAAGTATTGGCATACAAACTAAAACAATTACGTAAACAAAAACATCTTACTCAACAACAACTTGCTGAACGTATAGGAATGGAAAAAGGACAAATATCAAAGATTGAAAACGGTAAATTTAATTTAACATTAGCAACTATTAATAAAATTGCATCGGCACTGGGAGCAAAAATAAATTTTGATTTGCAAACAATATAAAATTAGGTTATTTATTTAATTACAAAAGTATTATTGTATTATTTATAGTAAAAATCATATTGCATTTTGTCTTATATTTACAATACAATTACTATATTTGTAATAAATATATTACAAATGAAGACTAAAAAAACAGTTATTTTCCCTAAATACAAAAAAATACTTGAACAGGTAGGTGAGAATATTAAACTTGCACGAAAACGAAGGAAACTTACAGCTATTCAGGTAGCAGAACGTGCGGGTATTTCACGTAATACTTTATACTTACTTGAAAAAGGCAATCAGGGAGTGTCAATAGGTGCACTGTTTAATGTATTGAGAGTGCTGAATTTACAAGACAATTTTGCAAAGATTGCATCTGATGATGAATTAGGAAGAAAATTACAGGATTTAGAATTGCTTGGAGGTAAAAATGGCACTAAATAAAACAGACATATTGGTTTATGCCCATTGGAAAGGTATGGTAAACCCCATAAGGATAGGAACTCTTACAGTATTAAACAGTAAAGGACGTACATCATACAGTTTTGAGTATCACTCTGACTGGCTCAATTCCGGAGAACAATTTTTATTAGACCCCGATATTCAATGGTATTCCGGCAGGCAATATCCTTCTATCAAAAATAATTTTGGTGTGTTTCTTGACTCCATGCCCGATACTTGGGGACGTACATTAATGAAAAGGCGTATTGCATTATTAAACAAAGAGAAAGCAACTGTATTGCACGATGTTGATTTTTTGCTTGGTGTTTTCGATGAGGCACGTATGGGAGCATTAAGGTTTAAACTTACCGAAGGTGGAAACTTTTTAGATGACAGCACAGACTTTCCTATTCCTCAATGGGCTTCAGTAAGAGAATTGCAATATGGAGCAAAGATATTGGAGTCAAAAAGTAACAATGCTAAATTATACAAATGGCTCACTATTCTTATGGCTCCCGGGTCTTCGCTTGGAGGAGCCCGCCCAAAATCTAACATATTAGATAAAACAGGACACCCTTGGATTGCTAAATTTCCATCAAAAAACGACACTATAGACAAAGCTTTGTGGGAATATCTTGCATATCTGCTTGCAACTGATGCCGGAATTGAAATGGCAGAATCAAAAGTTGAAAAAATTGCAGATAATCATCATACTTTTTTTACTAAACGTTTTGATAGGGATAGCGGAGAAAGAGTGCATTTTTCTTCGGCAATAACAATGACAGGAAATAATGAGAGTACCATTAGAGATACGCCTGCAAGCTATCTTGATATTGCAGAATTTATCCGATTTCAAGGAGCGAAAATCGAAAGCGACCTACATCAACTTTGGCGACGTATAGTGTTTAATATTGCTATTTCAAACACAGATGACCATTTACGTAATCACGGTTTTTTATTATCACCTAAAGGATGGCTCTTATCACCCGCTTACGACATAAATCCATCTATTGATAAATCAGGGCTGGTATTGAATATTGATACAGATAACAACGCTTTGGATTTTAATCTTGCAAAAAGCGTTGGAGAATATTTTATGCTCGACACAAAACAGATGAATCTTATAATTGAAGAGGTCTTGCATTCGGTTAGCAAGTGGGAAAAAACAGCAAAAACAATAGGCATATCACGAAGTGAAATTCTAATGATGAAATCTGCCTTTAATTTTAAAGTTTAACCCGACTTATGCAGTAGGAGTTGTGAAATAACGAACTTACGGCATTTAGTAAGGGTTAACCCCGATTTAGAAATACACCATTTTGGTTATTGTCCAA